>Ga0181558_10004326_pt1 | contig 12759 bp, 10 predicted proteins | sample 011ome_22_FD_133754 | JGI IMG/M metagenome (GOLD analysis project Ga0181558, IMG submission 133754) | Coastal salt marsh microbial communities from the Groves Creek Marsh, Skidaway Island, Georgia - 011507BT metaG (megahit assembly) | ecosystem: Environmental > Aquatic > Marine > Intertidal... | reverse complement strand
GAGACGACGACGACGACGACGTGTGCGACGACGTGCGTGTGACGCGTATGTGTGCGTATGCTCCGCGGTCTGCCGTCACTCGTCACACACGTCGTCGTCGTCGTCGTCGTCGTCGTCCGTCGTCCGTCGTCCGTCGTCATCATCATCCGCGCCCCCATCACCCGTCCGTCGTCGCTCGTCCGTCCGATGATGATCCCCGTCGTCGCCCATCATATCATCACGGGAGCAATGCGTTACTGTCCTTTGTGTGTATACGCATACAGTACTGTACTGGCCCGTGCGTGCGTGCTACTGGTCGTTCGTGCGTTACTTTATTATTTTTTGTGTTAGGATTTACATTGGTGGCGTGGTCGTGCCCAGCGCCTCGGGGCGCCACGAGCGCGGATGCGATGGCGCGAGGGTGCGGATCTCGTCTCGTTGCGCATTCGTCGCCGCGCCGTGTGAGCGACGAACGAGCGACGGACGACGGACGAGATGTCGGCGATCATGGTACGTGCACGTGCGCGAAGGAGGAGGACGACGACGACGACGAGGACGAGGACGAGGACGAGGACGAGGACGACACACGCACGCGCGCTGGATAGTGTTGGCGTTGCGTGTGGTGGGTGATTAATCGCGTCATAGGCGGTGTGTGCTGCGTCGATCGAGATGACTGACGAGTGGTACGCACGCGGATGATCTTTGTGCGTGTATGCTTAGGTGACGAATGTGGCGTCGAGTGCGGAAGAGTCGCATTTGCGTGAGTTTTTCAGTACAGCGGGGGAGATTGCGCGCGTGCGCGTGAGCGCGCCCAAGGCAAACGCGACGCGTAAAGCCGTCATTGAATTCAACGCTAGCGAAGCCGTGAGTGCGGCGGTGTTGTTGAATGGATGCTTGTTATTGAATCATCCGCTGAATATTGTAGAATGTGCGTATCCGGTGGCGGAGGATGTGAACTTGGAGGACCGCGTCGAGTTGAATGCATTTGAAAGCAAGTTTGCGGGCTTCTTGGGCAAGACGTTATTGGCTGGTAAACAAGCAATTTCGGCGGTGAAAGAGTTTGATGAACGTAATCAGATCACGGCCAAGGCGAAGGAAAATTTGAAGGCGATGGATCAAAAGTTGCAAGTGTCCGCGAGCATTAAGAAGACGGATGAAAAGTTTGGCTTGTCTGAAGGCGTCAAGTCATTTAACGCCAAAGCATCGGCTCAAATGACCGAACTCGACAAGAGCTTGAAGATTACGGCCACGACAAGTGCGGTAGTTGGTATTGGCAAGGATGTAGGCAAGGGTGTCGTAAATAAAGCGATGGAAAACTCAGTCATTTCCAGCGCCACGAACACCGTCGTGAGCGGGTTGAACACCGCGACAGCCAAGGTGAAAGCCATCTCTGGTGAAGCCGTCGCGCCTTTAAAATCCGCACAAAACACCAATGATGAAATTTCCGTTGATGCGGAAACTTCCGCGGCTGAACCCACACCCGAGGCGGCGCCGACGGCTTAAAAATCCCCACCCCTCGTTGTACACAAGTAGACAAATTTGAAATTTGACGCAAAAGACACACACATACACATACACATACAGCAACTCTAGGCGACACACCTCCACACGCATGATGCTCTCCACGCGCACCGCGACTTTCGCTTCTCGGAGACAAAATACGCCATCTACGACATCTACGACGCGTGCGCGACGTCCAACGGTGTGCGCATCGTCGGCGTCAGATGGACAACCGAGTAAAACTTCGTCTCTTATCGCTGCGACCACCCTCGCGTGCGCGCTCGCAAGCGCCTCGCCTGCGGTCGCCAAGAACGTAGAAATCACAATCGACGCGAGCCAGGTCGTGCAAGAGTCATGCGGTCGAGCGGGTGGAGTGCCTGGATCAGGAACCTACAAGGCGAACTGCATACGTTTGAAGTTTACGGCTTACAACAAATCGAACGAGGTTGTGTACAACGCCGACGTTTTCGGACAAGTCAAGGACCAAGCGAACGACGATGTCTTGTCCAGCGGGCGCATTGGATCAATAAAAGAGTTACAACCCGGTGCAAACGAAACAAAGGTTGAGTTGACCGTCGGAGCGTCGCAGCCGTTGCCGCTCAAATTGAAAAATATGAAAGCGCGAGGAACCACCGAAATCAACTCTATGTCGGGGAATCCATACGACTATGAAGACGTGCTGGCATATTAATGCATGAATGCCTATTGTGTGCTCTATCATCCAGTTGATCGGTGATTACATGTGCTTGAACTGCCTCCGACACCCCACCCCAGCCGTTGCGAGCAGCCGCTGATTAGCTTCACTTTACGGCGTGGCGTTTGCTATGTACGCAGCGTGGGATAAGTTTGCGCGCGATTTGTCCGATTCCGATAGCGAAGAAGACATCGTGCGCATCAGGAGGGAAGAGCATAAGAGTATACGAAAGCGTTTTGTAGCAGAAGTACCAAAAGAAGAGCGCGAACGTTTCGGTTGCGGGGCACGCGCTATCGATGTGACGGATACGCTCGACGATTATTATTTCATTGATGGACACGATCGAGTAATCGTGCACGTGAGACTACCTACTTGTCTGCAAAATGCGAATATTGTTTTGGAATTACAATTTCGATCGCAGAGCTTTAATGCGGATATCATGCACGAGGAACGGCGGTATCGTTTTGCAATAACCGAAACGCCCATGGAGTTCATCGCCGACAAGAGTCATGGTGAGCTTGTAAACGATGAACTCGTGATAGAGCTTGTCAAATTTGGAAAAGTTCAATGGGAACGATTGCAATGCTAATTATATTCTATTTCTATTTCATACTAAAGTTTAAATATCACTCCTCTAATCGGCTCCATCGAACTATTGCTTGCTCCGCTGCCTCGCGCTTTGTGCGCTCCTTTCGAGCTGTGTTCTTCGCCTCTTCTAATTCCACGAGCAACGAATGTTCCTGGTTACTGCTCGATTGTACTGTGCGTGGACTTTGAAACGATGGTTGCGCATGATTGCTTGGAGTCGATGCAAAGCTTAAAGGTGAGCGCACATCAATATTTCCACGAGCGACATACGCTTCAGTCAAACCTCTGTCTCTTGCGACAGCGGCTGCGGCACTAGCGATGAGTTCAGCATTTGCTATAGCTTCTCGCAATGCTGTGGCTTCGCCCGAAGCTCGAGATGCAAGTTTTTCTGCGTTCGCTACCCGTTCTGCTTGCTCCTCCAATGCAGCTTGCAAATTACGAATCATACCCTCTGATTCCCCGCTCATGGGCGTTGCGGTTCCAAAAGGTTGTGAACGGATACTACCACCTGAGCCCATAGTCGCGCTTACCACAAGTTCACTTGCGCTGACGACCGATGATAGTCTTCGACACAGCTCTTCTGCGCGTTCACAACTATCCTGAAGGTTTCGATCCAAATTGCTCATGTGACTGCGATTCTCAAATGACCGTGGCGTTGCATCTCTCCCCCTGGAGGAGCTGCGATCAAGACTATCGAGGTGTTGACGCAGACTAATAACTTCCGCAATTTTACCATCAAGTTGCGTACGCAATTCTAGAACAAGCTTTTCCGCGGCATCCGCGCGCGCACGCGATTTCAACTCCTCTTTTGCGAGCTCTTGAACGAGCAACAATCCCAGCTCGCGTTCATTCGTCTGCTGAGGCTGGGACACCGATCCCGCCGCCATGGCAAGTATTTTGTCCTCCAGCTCGGCAATGCGCTTTGCTTGTCTAGCGGCGTCTGTCGCACTCTCCACCGATTTGGTGTCACGAAGCATACCTTCTAGGCGTGTGATTTCGGCACTCCTCGCCTTAAATACTTGCCTCTCAACTTCAAAGTCCTTACGCAATTTCGCCGATCTCATTCGCTCTTCATCAGCCTCCGCGCGTGCCTCTGTGACGGCTTTCTCTGCTCGTTTTAATCTATCTAAACGTTCCGCTGACTCTCCTCGTAAACCTCCATTAGACGTCTGCAACGCGCGAACCTTTTGTGTCAACCGTCCTATCTCAGCTTGAGCGAAATTCAAAGCCTTCTCACTCGTCTCAACGCGAGCAGATTGCCTTTCGTACGCCAGCAGTGCATCTTTGCGTTGACCTAGAGCGCGATCTCTTGTCATTTCAGCTCGATCACGTTCCCTTAATACAACCTCTAACTCCTCGGCAAACCGTTCCACCGCGGTCTTCGTCGGTGTCCCCCATGGTGGTGTGTTCTCGACGGATTCCTCGCCGTCCACGCGCGCAATCAACGCAATTGCCAATTTCAATGTACTATTCTTCGATAACTCGTGCGCATCCGCCAGAGCGGGCTCCGACAGAGCCGTGCGTAGCGCGGCGTCGACGGCAAAGAGCTCGGCCCAAGCATCTTCAACGGTCATCGTCGATGCTCGCGCGCTTGTGCGCTCGTGGACGTCGCCAACTGTTACCACATCGCTGAGGAGCGATGTGGACGGGTCATGGACCATAGTCAGGACGCAAGAGCGTCGTGTGAATCGCTCCGAGATTAGAAGTGCCGTCACAGAGGGCGCAAGTTTCTCGTTCGCACCCAAAGACGATCAACTAAATACACATCTGAAACTAAAACTGCTATGGCTAAGCGTGTGAGCTAATATTCTATGAATCTATTTATTTTTCGTCGTAACCAAGACACCTATAATCATCTTCGTAAAGCGTGTGGAATCGATCCACGTATGTACCTCGATCCGTCGAAGGCTCTGGAATTTGCACCGCTCGGCCAACACCGTCATAGACCACGCGTACTGGCTCGTATAAATCCCCCTTTTGCGGTGCACGTTTGCCCTCGATTGTATAGTTACGGAATGCTTTAATCTGCGCTTTGAGTTGGTTTTCACGTTCAACGATGTCGCACATGTGATCGATACGCTCAAGCGGCGCGCGTGCGCCATGCTTAGCACTCACGGAGAGTTGATCCAAAAGACGCGTCCAATCCTCGTTGAGCGATTCCACGCGCCCGATAAAATGTATCGGAATTCTCTTTCCGTGCCGAGTGACTCCACTCATGCGGAACACCGCAGATTGTAAGTGCTCATCTAACCAAGGATTGTTGAGAAAATTCCACTCATTCGTCGATCCGTCCTTCAACAGGCAAAATGTGTCATCACTCGCCGATTTTTCGCGCATTATCTCCAGCAAATCAATCGTTTGCTCGATCGTAGGTGGTCGTGTTGGTGTCTTCCCAGCCTCACAACCTTGGCACATTGAGCGGCAGAACGTTTGACGATATGCAGATGCGAAACGCTCTATCGGGTTGCGCACGAACGTGAAAAACGTATAGTTGGACAACACCTCATCTGGTAAAGATGCTGTCGTCGACCGACGCGTTTTTATCTTTCCATGCGGACCGACGTCGTAAACAGACTGATCTGCATACTTTGGATCGTTCCAACTCGCCCCGAATGCCTCTTCTAGTCTCTCTCTGATGCTCTCGCTCGCAGCTTTCGTGACGTCAACATACACTGCCCGCAAAGCATCGACCACAACTACGTCCGTCCCACGCGGGTTACAGCGAATATTTTCTTGCGCTGCTCGATCGAGCCGCCATTCACAGGACTTTGAATGCATGAACGTTCCCGCGCGCGCCGTTAAAGGTGAACGATCGCCCAACACTGCAGCGGAGCTGTGAACTGGCATAGGCGAGTTTGAATGCCCTGACACAGCCATTACTACTCCTATAACGACCGCGCATGAAACGAAAAGGCCAAAAGTTGGTCTGATTGGCATTTTTGTCGCGTCTCGCCGTCCCGCCGTCGTCGATTGATCGAGTAGTATCGTCGATTCGACGTCGCTCGTCAGTGTAACACCCTGATCGAGAAGTCTCATGTTGGCGAACGCCAGCGGCAACAATATCACGCGCGCGTTCAAACACGTGATCGAAGGTTTATCAGCGAGTCGTTGCCTTTCTTCACGCCGCTTTTAAAACCGCACTATCGTCGCACCGAGCGACGAGGTTCGTAATGGCGCCATCGTTGAGGCATGGTGTTTACTACTATTTGAGTGCGACGCGTTAACTTTGCAATATTACTGTTGCGGGAATTACATACGATCACTATAAGTATAATCAGACTCAAGGTACAAATCAATGCGCTCGATATCCAGGAGATTTGTCTTTCTTTGGAGGACCACGGACGATAGGGGTGGACCTGAGTGGAGGCGCGGTGGAGTCTTTCAACTTTCTCAGCTTTCCATCAAGCGGCCCTACTAGTTCTTCAATTTCGGTCAAAAAGAGCAATCTGTGACCGTACGATTGCATACCAAGAACATTTTGAAGAAGTTCGTGTTGCTCAGCTATTTTTAATTGACCAAGCTCTTGATGCATCTTCAACAGAACCTTGCCATAAATATCGTTATGTTCAAAGACGTGGACATATGCCTGTAAGCCAACAGCTGAGAGCCAACGATCCATGGCATCTGAATCTTTCGGTACAGAAACGCCATCGGTGGCGCTTCGCACAGGAGCTGCTGGTGCGGCTGCGGCTTCTTGAGGCGCATCAGGCGCATTTCCGCCGCTTGCCTTCTGCAAAAACTTTGGAGCCGCAGAGTCATTATGAATAGCTTCTACAGCGGTCACTAATCCAGGAATAGATTGCTGCATCATGTCCGTGTTGAACATGTTGTAATAAAGTTTGCTTCCAACGAGAATACCTAACCAGCCGTCAGGTTTGTAGCCCTTTTCAACCATTACTGGGATCAAGCACTTCTTCCTCGTGTACGCATACTCAGCTTCAGTGCGACACGCTTGGGACTCTTTATATCTGCGAGAAACACACATGACAATCGCATCAGATGATTCAATCGCAGCTGCCATAGCTTCGAGAGTCGATCCCATCATACGATCGACATCCATCCAAACGTTAAACCCGCGAGCGTTGAGCTCCTCCTTGAGTTGCATGACTTGCGCTTGGTGATGCCACTCATACGACAGCATAACTTGGGCCTTGGCATTCTCGATTGCTCCAAGCTTTTGCATGTCTTCTGCACTCAAGCCAAGTGCGGTGCTACCGCTTCCTTCGGCATCGTTGGTCTCTTCAGGCGGCGGTTGAATCATCCACAACGCGCCACGAGCCTTCATCTTTGTATTTTCACTTCCGAGACGTCTTGCCTCCTCAAGGGCCTCTATGAGTCCTGGCTCAGCAACGAGTTGTTCTTTCACTTCATCGTCAAAAGCTAAGTTCCATAAAGCTCCTGAGGCCCAAAATGAAGCACGATCCCATTGGTGTTGCTTCTCTCGAAGTACGCGAACAAGAAGGGTAATAACACCCGCCTTGGCAAGACGTGGCTTTGCAGACTCCATGGTCGCCATGTTTGCGATCCCTTGGGTGATTTTCCAAACGGTGCAATTCATGCCCATATAACGCTCGCCTTCTAATGCTCTTCCGAGGAGGTCTACAATTGACTCCATGACAGTTTCGTCATCACCGAGCGTGTTGTCGTTGTCCTCCCGACCAACAAGGTTTGCGATTGTCATCGCCGCGTTCACGCGACCAAATCCTTCGCGCGCCAAAAATGATGCACAGATTTCAACTATTCCATTCGACGTCAACAGTTTGATTTGAGCACCATTGAGACTTAAATTTCTCACCAAGCACAAAGCGTGATCGCACGCCGTTAATCCTCGAACGTCACACCATGACACTTTGCACGCCTCGTCCGAACATTTACTTTGCAACATCAGCGCAATAGTTGGCACAAGACGCGACTTGGCCATCACGCGATGCAGGTCTTCATTGAATGCAACGAGCGTTGAACCCAAGAAAAGCGCTGCGTTTTGCACGTACTCGGGCGCACCTTCTGCCAAGGACTGTCGAAAATACGCAAACATGTTGTGCTGGCTGCCAACCTTCCAGCACGCTGAAGAGTTTCTGTAACACACCGCTTGAAGTGCCCAGAGCGCTTCAGCGCAGTCATTTTCGGCTAATATACACAAGGAGTCCACACAGTCCCCGAGCAACACTTTTGATTGTGCTGGCTGCAACTTGCCTTTGTTCTCAATTTTTTCCACGAGAGCCTGTCGGATCCATTCCGCGGCGGCGAGCACGTCTTTGCTTGGTACAACATCGCCATCTTCCACACCCTCCGCATATGCGCGCAGTACCGCCGAATGTTTTTCCAATATCGCGTCGAAACTCGCGCTGTCACCGACGACTGCCATGTCGAAAAGCACACCCGGCTCACGCACAACCTCGACCTCCACATGCTCCGCGGACACCGATCTCCGCGTCGTACACGCCCGTCTATTCGCACCATTCGACGGTGCCGTCTTCAACAACGAATGCCGCCCATACTCGCGCATTCGTGCATTCGCCACCACGCCTCGAGCGTTCATCATCGCCGACATCCTGCAGAGCGGATCCTGGAATATAATTCTCTTACAAGGATAAGCTCGCCCCGAGTCGACGACCGTGCGCGGGCGAGAGTACCACAGACGCGCGTGCGTGCGTCGGTGCCGTCGTCGTCGCGATTATCTCTTCCCGCGAAGTACTCGTGCGCGTTCGAGTTCGCGTCGCGTCGAGCGCTCGTCGGAAGTAAATTCACGGCGGCGCGCGCGGAACTGACGTGCTCGGTGTCGTCCTCACTTTCGCGCACGCGGTGGACATCGCGCGCGACGATGCGCGCTCGCGGGACCATGGCGAGGCGAACGCGACGAGTGTCGCACGAGCGTCGACGCGCAGCGTTCGTGGCGTGCGCGCTGATGAGCGTGATCGGCGTCGCCAACGGCGTGTGCGCGCTGGCACTCACGGGCGCGTCGGGTGTGCTTGGTAAACCTTTGACGACGACGAGGAAAGGCGCGAGGAAGTGCGCTGCGTTGCAGCCAAACGATGCGGTCATTGCGGTGTGCTTGCAGAATGATTTTATGGATGAGCGTGCGGCAGATGGGTCGTACGTGGCGACAGCCACACACAAGAGCTCGGCGTATGCGATACCAAAGGCTGCCGTGTCGAAAGATGGATTGACGTTGAAGAGAGGCACGTTGGCGGTAGGGAACGCAGAACAAGTGGTTGATGTCGCTAATCAATGGCTCGCGCGCGGTGCGGCAGCAAAGAGTCGATTGATGGTGACTTTGGATTGGCACCCGAAGGAGCATTGCAGCTTTTGTAGATTTGGCAAAGGCGGTAAACAAACACTCGACTGCGTGTGGGGATGCGGAGGCACTCAAGGTTTATGCGTGACTGGCGCAGGTGTTCCTCAAGAAGTCTTTGACTCGTCTAATCGATGCGTCGATGAAATTTCGTCGAATGATTATTTACAAAGTCGCTACTTCCAGTGGCCACCGCACTGCGTCGCGGGTACCTTTGGTGCAGAGCTCGATCCTTACTTAGAAGTGCCTCCACAGACAACTACACTCAAGACTTCGCTCGCTAGCGATAGAGATTCGTATAGCATGTACTCCGCCAAGGATGATAAAAGCGGATCATCGATGGAAGATATATTGAAGAATGAAAATATTGGGCGTGTGTTCGTCATGGGCATAGCGACTGATATGGTGGTGAAGAATACGTTGTGGGACATTTTATCTTCCAAAGCGTTTAACAACACTGGTTTACAGGCCGTCCTAGTTGCCGCAGGTGTACGAGGAGTATTTGATGAGCCTGGAGATTACTATTTATCGTCACCAGAAAGCGGAAGTGGTGTCATGAAAGCCGAAGCCATTGCGCGTGGTGCGAGAATCGTCGCAAGTACCAGTGTCGATGATGCGCTCGAAGAACTCTGTCAAGGCACGTGCGATTTCGATTCAGATTGCGATAAAGACATGGTTTGTGACGTTACCGCCAAGCCGTATGGAAGATGCCAGGCGAAACCAATCAGCTCTGGTTTAGCCACGGCGGCAACGCTTATTGCGATGCTCGGCTCTTTGATTGTGTTTCGTAAAGATATCATTGAATCCGTAAACAATCGCCACAAGTCAAAAGGTCCTCCGACCAGTTTTGTGGTATTAGTTGAAACTGATATCGAAGGTTCTAGTGAGCTTTGGGAGAAGATGGGCGAATTAGGAAAGGGGGACATCATGAAGAACGGCGTCATGAAACTACACGACGAAGTCTTGAGGAAAAGCATGAAAACTTATTTTGGATACGAGCTTCTCGTTCGTGGTGACGCATTTTTAGTGGCTTTTCACTCCGTGAGCGATGCTCTCTCTTGGGCGTTGCAAGTTCAGTTGGATCTCATGGAGGCTGCTTGGCCGGCAGAGTCGCACAACGTCACAGCTGGTACGCAGCAAGAGTTTGGTCGATACAATGGATTACGTGTTCGCATGGGTATTCACTGCGGAACCGTTGATAAATGCATCAAGCATCAAGGCAAAATTGTTTATGAAGGCGCAGTTATGAAACAAGTTACTAGTGTTGCGGATGCTGGCGTTGGCGGTGGCATTCTTCTCTCTCAAGCGACTTTGCCATTATCGGCAAACATAACGATTCCGTATGTGATGTTTGATCAAGGTTTGCACAAAATGAATGATTTCACGAAACCACAGCGTTTGAAAGAGATTTATCCTGAAGCTTTGCAGAGTAGATGTGAAGTATTTGCAAAGCTTGATACTCTAGAGCGGCTCACTCCATCTTTCCATTCCGCGCCAGAAGGCGACGTGACTATGATATACACACATGTTGTCGGCTTGGCAGATTTGCAGAAAGCTGTCGGTATCAAGGTCATGGAAGATGCTTTAGGCATGGTGTTTGAGACGCTACGTCAAGTTCTGATGCGTCCTCACTGCGCTGGTTACGACTGTCGAGGATACGAGCGAAACGGAGAGAACATGTATGTGTTTGGTGACTATAAAAGTTGCCTCCTCTTTGCTTTGGAATCGCAAGCTGAATTGCAAAAGTTAGAGTGGCCTTCTGAGTTGGCAGAGTACATGAAAGATTCGAATATTCGAGGGGTTCCTGTCCGTATGGGTATGCACAGCGGACCATTAAAGCGCATTCGTATTCCTAGTGAAGGTTTAGCCGACTACTATGGAGAAAGTGCGAACCGCGCTGCGCGTGTGATGTCAGTTGCGGTGGGTGGTCAAATCACGTGCGTGGAGTCAGAACTCAATAAAGTTCTCGCACACGAAAGTGATGGTCTACCAGATATCGTTATCGATCAGCTCGGAACATTTTCGTTGAAGGGGATCCCTGGTGTCACGTCACTCGTTCAAGTAGCATTGACGACTGCACTGGCTGATAACACAGCGGGCAAATTTAAGGAAAGCAAAAAAGCTCAGCTAGTGAATCCGCCTGAAAAAGGAGCGCAGAGGCGCATTCATAACATTTCATAGTTAACATAGTCCATAAACTCAACATTTATTGTTTTGCTAATAAATACAATTGCAACCTATTTCGTTTCAGAGTGAAAGTTGTCTGACAACACGCGAGAGTGACTGCGAACCATCGACAGCGTCTTATTCACCATCGTACTCAGTTGCTCAATATTCAAACGCGCATTTTCAATGCCCTGCTCGGCAATGTTATGAGACATGTTCGCTAGAAGCTTTGTGCTACCAGTTTCATACTTCTCGCCATTGGGGCCGTAGATAATAATAGGATTGTGCGCTGGATCTGCTAGCCACTTGTCTCGAATCTGAGCCTTTGGTAACATTTTCTGGGTGGTGATGAGCGTCGAATCAAACCCAAAACAGTGGTTGTGCCCGATTTGCCACTCAATCGGCACACGCGTACCTTTACTGGTCAACTCACAGATGCAATACTTGTATTCGTACGCTTCGTCAGAAAAGAGAGGCAAACTTGCCTGCCACGATCCATCCTTCAATCGCGACATGTATTCGCCTCCTTGTACATCCCAGTCGCACCACGTTCCAACTAAGACGATGAATTGATTTTCACCGACGTCTTTTTGAACTTTGAACTCGCAAGAAATTGAGTGCGTGGGTAAATCACCCGAGGCTTGCTGCTGTAGCTTAACCATTGTGTGCGTGACCTGTGCCAGAGACAGTTGGGCCGCTCTATTTGCTTCAGCCAGCGCCACCTCCATTTCATGGAGACGAGTGTCCAACTCCCAAGATGGAGGCGGCGGAGCATTTATAATGTTTGCATTTGACGAGTTGAGCTCATTTTGCACCTCTGCAAGCATTGTTGTTGCTGCAGCGTTTTCAACTTCAAGTTGCGAGACACGCTCTCTGAGTGAAAGAAGTTCCTCCGACGGCTCCGTAAAATCTACCAATGAATCGTTGAGGGCAGCAAGTTTGCTCTCCATACTTTTCTCAAGCTGCAATAATCGCTCTTTGTAGCGTTGCGCACGTTCATTCGCTTCGGCAATCTCAGACTCAGCTAATGTCAGTCTCTGCGAGTACTTACTTACGTTGGAATCACCGGCGCTGGCTTGAGCGCGAAGCTGCACAATCTCAGACTCAGCTGATGCAAGCTTTTGGGAGTACTCGCTCGCACTCGAATCGCTCGAGTTTACTTGCGCACGAAGCTGCACAATCTCAGACTCAGCTGATGCAAGCTTTTGGGAGTACTCGCTCGCACTCGAATCGCTCGAGTTTACTTGCGCACGAAGCTGCGCAATCTCAGACTCAGCTGATGCAAGCTTTTGGGAGTACTCGCTCGCACTCGAATCGCTCGCGTTTACTTGCACACGAAGCTGCGCAATCTCAGATTCCAGAGATGCGTTAGTGCCCCGAGAGAACTCGAGCTCACTTGCTGTTGCCATCACTCTTCTATTTGCATCTGCAAGCTCAGACTCAGTCGACGCCAGCTTCTGCGCGAGGTCAGATTCAAGACCAGACATCGCGCTGCGCGCAGACTCAAGCTCACTCGACACCTCAGCGGCACGTTTGTTGG
>Ga0181558_10004311_pt1 | contig 12782 bp, 14 predicted proteins | sample 011ome_22_FD_133754 | JGI IMG/M metagenome (GOLD analysis project Ga0181558, IMG submission 133754) | Coastal salt marsh microbial communities from the Groves Creek Marsh, Skidaway Island, Georgia - 011507BT metaG (megahit assembly) | ecosystem: Environmental > Aquatic > Marine > Intertidal... | reverse complement strand
TTGGTTTTGTTTATCTGGAAGCATCAGCACATGGTTTACCCATAGTCGCAAATCGAACAGGAGGAGTGGAAGATGCGGTGCTGAATCGCCAGACTGGCCTACTTGCCGACCCTAAAAACCTATCCGAAGTAACCGAGCATCTTGTTACTTTAACAAAAGATAGGAACTTACGCGAAGCTATGGGCAACGCAGGTATTCAATGGGCTGCTAAGCACTGTTGGGGAAAAGTGGCACAAGCCCTTTACCAATAGAGGCTAGTTCTCTGCTGCCTTCTACAAAACATCCGCAAATGCGGGCCGTAGGCGGTTAAAAAACCAGGCTCCGAACAGCAAGACCAAGCTTCCAAATATCCAGGCATAGCCAACACCGAACCAGTCGGGCTGCCCACCCCAGAGGATGACCTGGCGCAAGGAATCAATAATGCGTAGCAATGGATTCCACTGCAAAAAAGTCCAAATCGCTGGAGCGGTGGATTCTGCCTTGGCAGCCGAATAAAAAACCCCACTTGCATAGAGTAATGCCAAACCTAAAAAAGAACCAATCTGGCTGACATCCCTAATGAAAACTCCAAGCGCCGAAAAAAACCAAGCAAGACCCAGTGCGATCATTAAGACCGGAAAAATGATGATGGGTGCATAAAGGCAAGAGAGCGTCAAACCCGGCCCAACCAAGACAACACCAACGAGGCAAAGGCCAAAACTAATTAATAAGTCGTAGGCAAGTGCACCCATTGTTGCAGCTGGTAAGATCTCCAACGGGAAAACTACTTTTTTGACGAAGTTTGGCTGACTAACGATGATGCCAGGAGAAGAACCAATAATTCCAGAAACTAATCCAAGCACATTGAGACCAAGGAATACTCCCAAAGCATAATCAATAGTGGATTCGTTAGGAGAATCGGTAAACCTACCCCCAAAAATAACCCCAAATGCAAACACATACAGACCAAGCATAAGCAAGGGATTAGCCAACAGCCAAAAGGCTCCTAAAATACTCCCGCGGTGCCTTGCCTTCACATTGCGAACTAAAAACTGCCAAAGTAGCTCTCTTTTGTAAATCAATGTGAGAAATAAATTCACTCGCTAATCAATCAAGCTGTTCGTTCAAAATAAAACCCATTTTTTCTGTGCATAACTGTAAGCCTTTATTGAATTTGCATTGGAAGCAGAGTCGAGGATGTATATCCAGTTTTCTTCACTATGGCTGTAAACATAAGGTAATGCCGAAAATGAAAACCAAATCCAATCGTTCATCAAATGATTCCATGCCCAGAGCTTTTCGCCAACAGCGCTAGGAACAAACATCCAACCATAGCCGGGAAAGAAATTCCAATTATTTAAGTACGGATATAAGGGCCCTAGCCAAGGATTCTCCAACCATCCGCCCTCCCCTACAGCCTTTGAGCTATGCCAATGCGGCAACCGTTCATGAATCCAATGGTAATGCGAGGCAAGTCGAGTGTAAACGGTGACATCCCCATAAGTAGAGTCTTCAGTCCCATAGGAAACTAATCCGTGTAATCTCCAAGTTTTCTCAGTATACACAAAAGCTGGGCCACCACTATCCCCTTGTGCAGTACTACCTTCCAACTCAAGGGGTGAAGAATTGCTCGTGCCATTTCCTAAGTTATCAACGACTTTCCCGCTTGCTAAGGAATTAGAGTTACTGAAAGGAGAATCGAAATCAATACCAAGCAACCCGCCAAAAAGCTTGTTATCTAGGTATGTAGAAACGGAGCGATCAATTGTATTTTCAGCACCTACCCTTTTTTTATTTAAAGAATTAGCTGATCCATTATTGCCCTCAACCAAAGTTCCATATCCGGCAATAACCGCCTTTTTATAAAGCGGATTATCTTGGAGATTGGGTAACCGAGCTGGGAAATGGCCAACCACATCCTCATTCAATACAACCATAGCAAGGTCGACCCCTAGGAAATCACCATCTCCTAGTGGGTTGTTAACTGACTGGCGATTTGTCCATCCTTCATGGATGATAAATTCTTTGACCGAATAAGAGTCATTAGAAGCGAGTGAAAGTTCATCACCCAAATAGAAAGTCCATTCATAAGGATCAGGTTGGTCGTGGTAAGAATTTTTAATTATGTGAGCAGCTGTGATTAAAATGTTCGGGGCTATGAGGGTAGCGGTGCCCAATGAATTGCTCGATGACACTAAAGCTCCAACCACGGACAAATCGGGATAATCTGCACCACTCCCGAACTGCAACTGATTACTTCCTAAAGCAAAATAGTCCTCCCAACTCACAGTTTCAAGCCGTCCAATGCGACGCTGCTCTACGCCAAATAGATAAACCTTCGAAACTAGAAAAAGAAGAAAGAAAAGGAAATTTCTAATCATCTCGAGCAGGCAAAATATTGGGAGGAGGTCCAGGCGGTAAGATATTGGGCGGGGGCGGGGGCGGGGGAAGATTGTCCAAATCATCATTGATTGCAGTATTTTCTGCTTGCTCAGCATCAGGAGTATTCCCCGTAAGACCTTCTGAATTAGTTTCGCTAAACCTACTGTTGGATTCAGTGCTAGGAGACATCGCTTCACTAGCTGAAGGACTCGATTTCAAGGGGGACTTAGACTGAGAGAATTGATTAGTCATAATTTGCCCTTGGGGAATTTTGTTTGAATCGGGCACTGAATTGGCACCATTATTGAGTGATTGACCTCCGAGTGGCAAAACTGCGTAAGGCGAAAAAGTGGAAGGAGATGAAGGTGTTAAGGAGGCGGATGCAGATACCCGATTAACTGTCCGGTTGGCTAACCAATCCGGAAATTTTGGGCGAACCGTTGGGCGAGGGGGCATGACTCTAGGCGTGGAGGAGGATGCCTTAGATGTCGCTGAAAAATTGGAAGGGTTAGGACGGGACACTGAGGTTGGAATTGTACTATTAGCCCCTCCTGTTGTCGACTCTTGTAGAGATAAAATGATCTCCTGGCCGTTAAAATGAAGGGTTAGGCTTTCGGATTCCAGGTCAAAGGAATGAGCCTTAAATTCCTCAAATGTTTCCTCGTTCAGCTGAATCCATTCACCATGGTTTGACTTGGTGTTAAATATACAAAAATGAGGCACTCCTTTGTATAAAAAATATCCCCTAAATTGCACTTCCTTGGCTAGGGATGGATTGACTTTTGGCTTGGGTGGAGGCGGAGGCACCGCAGGAGCCGGAGGAGGGGCCACAGTTGGGCGCAGAAAGGGATTGCCTGACACTCCACCCTGGAGAGCGAAAGAGCAAAAGATAAAAAATATTGAGAGGAGAATAAAGACCCGCACAGCAATCTTAATATTTCAAAACTCTGCCTAATCTGCAAGACGCAAGCCTGCTTATCAGGAATGGCTGAAATAATCGCCGACCCGAAAACCAACCAGAACAAAAAGAAGGGTGCCTAAGAAATTGAGTGTTACATAAAGAGCCGAGCGCCATAGATTTCCGCTTTGCAAGAGTTCAACAAGCTCGAGTCCGAATGTTGAAAAGGTGGTAAATCCTCCACACACACCCACCAACCAAAATGCTCGGAAGAACATTGGGTCTGACAAACCGGAAGAGTATTTTAATAAAGTTCCTATCAGTAGCGCTCCGGTCACGTTGACCAAGGCCGTATTCCAAATGGTTGCGTTTGGCACGAAGACAGAAAGAAATGCCCGGGCTACAGAACCTACTGCCCCTCCCAATCCAACAAAGATAAAATACTGTATGCCCATCTAGATGGGAATGGGAGAAAGATCAGGATGAACTTGCTTGCTGAGATTCCTGCACCTCAGCATCTTCTTCCTCGGAGGTAAATTCTTCGTCCTCATCCTCCTCATGAACTTCCTCTTTGGCTTCCTCTTCAGTATTGTATTTCAATACATGTTGGTTGAGCGGGATGGGGGAAACATTGACGATAATGAAGCGGCCGTTCAATTTAGGCTCGTCATCGGCACGACCCACCCCGGAAAGATCATCCAATGCCTGATGGACCACCTTCATGCCCACATTAATGTGCTCCATCTCCCGTCCACGAAACATTAAGGTAATCTTTAGCTTGTTGCCCTGATGGAGGAATTTTTCGGAGCGACGAAGCTTAGTGATATAATCATGAGCCTCAATGCGGGGTCTGAACTTTGCCTCCTTGACACGCTTGGACGACTTTTCCTTGTTCTTTTTGTTTTTGCTTAGCTCGTACTTATACTTACCAAATTCCAGTATCCGGCAGACTGGCGGGTGGGCACTTGCTGCAACTTCCACCAAGTCGAGATCATAGGACTTGGCAATTTTAAGTGCCTCCTCTGGGGGCATGACCCCAATCATTTGACCATCTGGTCCGATCACCCGTATTTCACGAGCTCGGATCTTATCGTTCTTTCTTATGTAATTGCGGTTATTTTGGTACCGCTTATTATTTTTACCACGAGGTTTGGGCGCCATGTGGTTAGTTAGATTTATGCATATTTGCGGGTGTAGGGTAGATCAAAATGCTGATTTATTCATCGAAATAAGAGCATTTGCAAGGATTAAAGTACAAGAATGCCGACAGGGTAGAGAAGATTTCTTAAAGGTTAAAACTTTCCCCACAACTGCAACTTGCCTTGGCATTGGGGTTTGAAAACTTAAATCCGCCAGCGACCATTTTATCTGAATAGTCCAAGGTGGTACCCCGAAGGTAAAGGGCTGTTTTGGAGTCGACCAACACCTTGGACCCCTCGCTTTCAAGATAAAGGTCACCATTCCGTGGAGAGTCGACAAACTTCATCTTGTACGAAAGGCCATTGCAACCCCCACCAGTGATGCGAACTCTTAAAAAATCACCCACTTTTTCACGCTGGATGAGTTCGGTAATTTTTTTGGAGGCACGACTGGTCAGACGGACGAGTTTTTCGTTCGCCATCAAAACATTGGGCTCCTCTTTCACGCTCGTTACCATGATTTCAACTTAGCCAATACCAGAAATAATCACAACACCTTGTTAAAACTAGGTGCGGTGGTGGACATACCTTCTCCTTTGCATACTCAGAAAGTTCAAAAATTCCTTCGCCTCAGTGCTTGTAAAGCTTCCTTCCTCCAACATCTGCTGGGAGCGCTTCGTCGGACTTCCGTAGTTCTTAATCAAGTCAAGGTAGCAGCGTTTCAACTCAGAAATGCTCTTAAGGGAAGTTCCTTGTCGTTTTAAGCCGGTTAGATTCAGACCAGATGATTTGTTGCGTCCCGTCACCATAAGGAAGGGTGGGATATCCACGGAAATTTCTGCCAACCCCCCCACCATCACTCCGCTCCCAATCCGGGCAAATTGGTGGACCGCTGCTCCGCCGCCCATAAAAACCCGCTTTCCCAAAGAAACATGCCCACCGAGTAGTGCTCCGTTTGCCAGTACGCAACTTTCCCCGATAGTGCAGTCATGAGCGACATGAGAATATCCCATCAGAAAGCAGCTTTTTCCAATCCGGGTAACTCCCCCCTTTTCAATCGAACGGTGAAGCGTCACCCCCTCCCCTATTCGGGTGCCCTCACCCACATCCACCCTGGACGGTGTAGATGGATCAAACCCGAGGTGTTGAGGATTCCCCCCCACCACCGCAAAGTGGTCAATTTCCACTGCTTCCCCAAGGGTGGCAGATCCTTTAATCACGGCATGTGCCTTGACCACACAACCTCTCCCAAGGATGGCTCCGTTTTCGATAATTGTAAAGGGACCGACCGAACAGCCTTCCTCCAAAGTGGCTCCCTCTTCAATAATCGCAGTTGGGTGGATGGACGGGTTCAACGGAAATTATATTTGGTTATCTAAGAACATATCCACCTGGGGATCCCGGAATAAATCATAGGACTTGAGCATTTGCAAAAGGTGCAGAATGTGACCACCGCCCAATTGTAATTTCGAAGGAAGCGTTTGCCTAAATAAATTTTCAAGGATCGATTTCAGCGTAAGCACGCCCCGGACACCCTGTTTCCTGAAGTGTTGCTCCACCACATTCATCCGGTCCGGCCTGGCCGGCAATGCGGGCACAACGATTACCCTGAGTGGATGGTTTTGTGGATTATCAGGCTCCTGCTCCGACAACCCCATTCGTGATGCATCCACTTCCTGACGGAGAAATTTAACTAATCTGGGTTCACTGGACAGGAGTGAGTTGGAGAAGGATGTGTTTTCCCATCCCAATACAAAAATCTGAGCAGAGTGAACTTGCATTAGGTCACCCGAAAAAAGGCGGAAGCCCAATTTATCGGAATTTTGGTCGGTTTTCGGATTGTAAACTGTGAATTCGGGCAGCGGGTCAATATTTTTACGGCCAATGCCGAGTGGAGGGGATGGGTTTTTTCGGGCCAAAAACCCGTTGATTTCAAAATAAGCCTCAACCACTTCACACTCAACCATGCTTAAAAAGTATTTAAGAACCGCTCGAAGCACCGACTTCGCCGAGAACCATTCTTACATCCTGCAGTTTAACCTGATCGGTTTGAAAGGCGTCTCCCAACTGCTTCATGATCACAAAGCGAAGTTTGCCGCGGGAAACCTTTTTGTCTGATGCCATCGCATCAATGAGCAAATCTTCCACCAGCGGTTCTTTAAGTTCAACGGGCAGGGAATAGGAACGCAGCAGGCCCTCCAATTCTTGCAAGCTTTCTCCAACACATAGATTCATTCTTTGGGAGAGCCTGAGTGCACAGCACAAACCAATCGCCACAGCTTCCCCATGTAGGTAAACGCCATACCCTGCGACTGCCTCAATGGCATGTGCGAATGTATGGCCGAGATTGAGAAGAGCCCGACCCTTTCCATCGCCTGAAGTTTCTTTTTCATCAGCCGCAACTATATTGGCCTTGATCTGGCAGCACTGCTTGATCACTGATTCAAGTTCCAGGCAGTCAAAGGTAAGAGGAGAGGCAGAACGGGAAAGTTTATGGTAGAGTTCCGCATCCCCTAGCATTCCGTATTTAATCACTTCAGCCATGCCCGCAGAAAATTCCCTGGCAGGCAAATGCTCCAAAAAAGAGGTATCAGCCCAGACTGCATCCGGTTGATGAAAGGAGCCGACCAGGTTTTTTCCCGCCTGCAGGTTAATCCCCGTTTTTCCGCCCACCGAGCTATCCACCATCGCAAGAAGGGTTGTCGGCACTTGGTAAAATGAAATGCCCCGCAGAAATGTAGCAGCGGCAAAGCCAACAAGGTCACCAACGACTCCCCCACCCACGGCAAAGAGTACGCTACTGCGATCTAATTTGGAAGCACCCAGAAAATTCCAGATTTGTTCCAGGCAGGATACAGACTTGGTCTTTTCCCCAGAGGGAAGAACATAGAAAAGATTCCCGCCAACCAGCTCATCACAGGCCAATGGATAGGCATTTCTGAAACCTTCGTCCAAAAGGAAGACCACCTTCTTCCCCGATGCCAAGGCCGCTTCCCTGACTTCGCAAATTGCGGAAAGTAACCCTTGTCCAACGCTTATTGGGTAAGTACGGAAGCCAAGCTCAACTTTCAATTGCTCAGTCATGGTTTACGGATCGCAAGGACGGGGACACGAGAAGAATTAAGGAACCACGCTTTCCATCTGTCGGGGCAGGATTGATTCGAGATAGGAATCAACCGAAAATGGCTGGAGGTCATCCGGTTGCTCCCCCAAGCCAATGTAAAAAATAGGTAATTTTAATTCTCGGTAAATCGAGACCAATGCACCGCCTTTGGAGGTGCCATCCAGCTTGGTGACAACCAGACCGGTGAGTCCAAATTTTTCATGAAATACTTTGGCCTGCGACAACCCATTGACCCCAGTGGAACCATCCATCACCAGCCAGCTGTGCTGTGGTGCCTGAGGGGATTTTTTCTGCAGTACTCTTTTGAGCTTGGTAAGCTCATCCATCAGGTTGTCTTTCACATGCAGCCTCCCCGCAGTGTCGATCAGTAAGACATCAGTGTTTTTGGCAAGGGCAGATGCGTAAGCATCAAATGCAACCGCCGCCGAATCGGCCCCATGATGCCCACTGGTAATATCCAAGTCCAGCCGCTGAGCCCAAGCTTTTAGCTGCTCGGTAGCAGCAGCCCGGAAAGTATCACAGGCGGCCAGGGTGACTTTCTTTCCTTCCTGCACATAGCGATGCCCAAGCTTTGCACAGGTCGTGGTCTTCCCTGAGCCGTTTACCCCAATCAGGCAGATGACCTCCGAATCTCCATTGGATGAAGGCGTGTACCTTCCTTCCGAGCCAGCAAGGGCGTCAGACAATACCTTCCGGGCGACCTCCCGAGCATCGCTGCCCCGGAATTCTTTGTCTTCGCGAAACGATTTTTTTATCTCATCAACTATGGCCTCAGTCGTTTCGGGGCCAAAGTCACTACCATAAAGGGCTTCCTCAATATCAAATAAGTCATTTTCACTAATCGACTGCCTGCCAGAAACCTTATCAAAGGCACCTTGAAGCAAGGCTGAGCCTTTTTGCAGACCTTTTTTAAATTTCGATAGAATCCCCATCGCCTGTGGTTATTAGTGTTCTCTTTGTGCAGGTGGTAAATTCCCTACTTTGGCTGAATTAACAAAGTACAGCAAGAAAAGTCGAGGACCTGCCTGGTGCAGCAATCCTGCTGGGAATAAGTCTGCACGGTCAGCATCAGCGTACGATCAGGGAGTTCCCACCTATCTGTCACCAGGCCGCCCATATCATTAAAAGGAACGCTGAAGTAATCAGGGAAATCGATTCGGTGAGCAGGCTTCCCGTAAGCCTGGTCTACCCGACCTCGCAAGGTTTGCCACTGTGGTCTTACAATATCCTCGTAAAAAAAATCCTGCCAACCCGCTTCACCTTGAATTAGGCAGAGTTCCAATTCATCACTGGCATTGAACTTACAGGTCAACTCGTAGGCAAAGCCACCCCACCTCACCGGCGATTTGATCAGGTCAGACTGAAGCTCGCGGTAGCCCAAAAAACCATTTTGCTGTAATGCTTGGACAGATTGCTCCCGGCTCAATCCGCTGGTCAGTCCGCCAATTAGCCCTTTTCCCAAAGCAGGGAAAGCTGGGGATTCAGGGAATTGGTTGGGAACCGCAAACAGAAAACCACCCAAAAGGAAAAGGAGGGCAAGAAACAGAGGCAGTCGCTTACAGAGCATAGTAAATACGCTCAAGGGCGAGGATTGCATAGCAGGAAACAAGAACAGGATCCTTCTCCCACCATCTCCCGGACTCATTGATCCAAAACCCGTCGCTTTCCTGTTCATCAAAAAGTTTGAATGCCAATTTCTCACGCCAATCGACTGACTTTTCATCCGCAGTGACAATTTCTTCCACTCCGGACAAGGTAAGTGCTTTCGCCATGGTGTGATAGTAATAATACAAACCTTGCATGCCCATCCCGGGGTTTTCTTCCACTGTGAAGTTCTGACTTAACCAGTCCCTCACCGCCACAACGCGGGAATCATCGGAGCTCATTTCCGCATAAATGAAGCTGAGTAGCCCCGCATAACTCATGCTACCATAGGAACGTAAAGAAACCCGCCCCTCATCTGAAGTTCTCTCCCCAGCCATACTTTTGCCAGGGAAATAGATAAAGCCGCCCAGGTCTTCCTTTTCGGCACTGACCCATTCCTGGTCATTTGCCTGAGGTAAGTTCTGGCATTTTGAGACAAATTCAATGGCCGCATCCCAGTCCAGATCAACTAAAGGCGATTCCTTTTCTTTGATACTTTTTTTAACAAAATAAAGTGCTTCCAGAGCGAGATGGGTATTGGAGAGGTCGGAATGTGCCCAGGTGGAGCCATATCCCACCCCGCCGTCAAAGAGATTATCCGTCACCCCTTTTTGATCAAAATCAGACTGTTGGTTAATAATAAAACGCCTGGCACCCTGTATAATCTCGGCATCGGACGGGTCCTTTTTTTGCAGAAAAGCGAGCAAACTGATGGAAGTGTTGTACGACGCCAATCCTTTGCCGTAGATTCCTCCATCGGATTGGACTTTACTTCGCAGGAAAGCAAATCCAGCCTCAACCTCTTTGGTGTACTTGCCTGCCTTGTGTGCATCTGGATGTCCGAGAAGAGATCGGAGTGCCAGTGCGGTAAGAGCAGGATAGTCTGGGCTTCCCCAGTGACCGTTGGGTAATTGCTGCTGATTATAGAGCCAGCTAATGCCTTTATCGATGGATCTCTCGATTTCTTTTTTTACGGAGACATTTCCTCGGCAAATCGGTGCGGAAATAAAAAAAGCAGCCGCACACATTGCGAATAGGCGACTCCAGAAAAAAGAAAGAAGAAGAGAATTCATAGATTAAAGATATAATTATTTCTTTTTGGCTGTGGAGGGCAATATCAAGCGGATTCGCACCATTTTTCCCAAGGGGGGCATATTTTTCCCGTTGGCCAGCCAGATTTCGTCGTTTGTATTATCTTCATCGATTGCATTGATGGTGGCACGGCTATCCTCATAGATGGCAATGATCGAACCGTCCATCTCCACTAAATACTCCCCCTCAATCACCTTTGATCCCGTAAAAAGGAAGGATCTTACATCCAGGGGCTTTTGATTGGTCTGCTTGATTGTCATCCGGGCAAGTGGTTCCGAAAACTGAGAGCCATTATCATCCCATTCCACTAACACCCTAAGTGCTCGGTCCCTTATCAAGGCGTTATTGTGCCCAGTAAGGCCCTGTTCTTTCAGTGGGGCAACAGCAGGACTTTCTTTCAAAAGAAGGAAGCAGGCATGAATCAACTTTGGACTGATTTTGGTTCGGAAAAGGGATTCGTGCACCTTCCCGTCTTCATGCACTAGGGCATATTCCACCAGCCTGTCTGTTTGGTTACATACAGCATCGAATGAAAAAGTGCGATTTTCCTGCTCAATGGTAATCCCCCCAAAATCGTAAACCCCCGGCCCAACTGTTTTTATCTCCGGGAAATTGGATGTTACATTTTTGTCGGAAACATTTCCTTGAGCAGTAATTGACGAAGTTATAAGCGAACCAAAAAACAGATAGAATTTTAGCCTGTTTTTTGCCGTGGAACATTGGTACCAAGAAAACATAATTGAAAGGAAGGAGGTAGAAAGCAGATGATTCCCGATATTGCTTAGGTTTCCATGCTTGCTTGACCTTTAATGTACTTTACGAATAACTTGTTCAAACTTTAACTTCCCAACAATAGCTATGGACGAAGAATCCGAATACTCAGAAGAATCCGAATACTCAGAAGAGTCAGACCAATTCGAAGAGGGAAATGAATCCCCTGAATCAACCGTTACTGAGGTTCCTCCCACAGAGGGTGCGTTGGGCAAATACTTAAGAGAATACAGGTTGCTTAACAGTTTGCTCATCTCGCTTGGCGTTATTGTCGGTATCATAGGCTTCATGCTTGCCTGGAGCATAGTGATGCCCGTCGGTGATGAGGGAGGCTCTGACTTTGGCGATGCTGGTGCACCCGCGCAGCAACAACAACAGGAAAAGCAAAAGGTGGTGAAGCTCATGCAACGCCAGAAAAAAGCACAACCTTCGACCCAGCAGACATTCCGCACCACTGCTGTTTCTGATATCACCTTACCGGACTTTAATGAACTGGATGTTAAGGACCTTGCTCCTGTCGTAGACGCGGCTGCCCCCACAATGAGCCAAGCCACCATGAATAACCAGCAGATGAAAAGTGCGCTCAAAGGGATTAGCATGAGCCTACCAAAGGTTATGCAGCAAAGATGCGACCCCAAGAAGAGAGTGGAACGGCTTCGCTCTGGTGGCGGGAAGGATATGACCGAGGCCGCTATTGTTAAGGGCTTGAATTGGCTCAAAACGGTTCAGGACCCAGACGGCGGATGGGGTCTGAATGATAAGGACGACAAGGGAGAGAAGTACGGCGGATATCCCGCCCACCGTGATGCCATGACAGGGATGGCCTTACTCGCTTATCTTGGCCATTGTGAACTACAAGATTCCCCAGAATATGGTGCGACCGTTAAAAGAGGCATCAACTTCATCACCTCGACTCCTCCCGACAAGGCGGCCAAATATGACAGCGGTGGCAAGTTCATCGGCTTAAAAGATGGGAGTAACAGGGATGCCTATGCTCACCCCATCCGAACCTACGCTATTTGCGAGGCATACACCATGACCAAGATTCCCAAACTTAAAGAATTTGCCAAGAGAGCCATACAGGTTGTGATCGATGGGCAAAACCCAAATGGCGGTTGGGCATATGGGTTTGGGCAAGGAGTGGGTGCTCATGTTGACCTTTCCGTAACCGGATGGTGTATCCAAGCACTCAAAGCCTTTGCACTAACTGGCATTACCGATATCACCGTCGACGATACGATGGATAAAGCGATCGATTATGTAAAAAAGAGCCAAGACTCTGCGGGTCGCTTTAAATACAAAATCGAGTCTGGTTCCGGAAAACCAAGCTTAACAGGAACCGGTGTGCTGTCCTTACAAATTTGGAAAAATGCCAAGTCTCAGGAGGCTAAAAAGGGGCTTGAGTACATCACTACAAACCGCCTTTTTGAGGACTGGAGTAAAGTAGATGTTTATGAATGGTATTATCATGCTCAAGCTTGCTTTCAGGCCACTGGCGTATCTGGAGGTAGCACTTTTTGGCGAGAATGGAACAAGAATTTCCAGCAAGTGGTCGTAAAGGCACAAGCGGATGATGGCCATTGGCCACATGGTGCACACTTCCACGGAGACACAGATCTCTATCGCACCACAATGTCCATCCTTATGTTGGAGGTGTACTACCGGTATGCACCTATGTCCAAAGTCTAATCTGCATCGAGGAGGAGTATAATTCATGAAACTCATTTGTCTGCTAACCCTTCTCATCCACCCT
>Ga0181558_10004305_pt1 | contig 12789 bp, 9 predicted proteins | sample 011ome_22_FD_133754 | JGI IMG/M metagenome (GOLD analysis project Ga0181558, IMG submission 133754) | Coastal salt marsh microbial communities from the Groves Creek Marsh, Skidaway Island, Georgia - 011507BT metaG (megahit assembly) | ecosystem: Environmental > Aquatic > Marine > Intertidal zone... | reverse complement strand
GCTGATACTTATACAGATCCTAGCTCAATTCAATTTGAAAACTACAATGGTGGTTTAGGTGAAGTGAGAGCTCAGGTTGAAAGTGGTAGTGTAACTTGGGATTTAGTAGACGTACTTCCAAGTGATGCAATCACTGGTTGCGATGAAGGTCTATTTGAAGACATCTCAACAGAGATTGCTGATCTAGCAGCTCCAGGACCTGACGGTGAATCAATGTTAGAAGATATGGAAAATAACGGACTTGAATATCACTCAGGTTGGGATTGTTGTGTTCCACAAATTTTCTGGACTTATGTTGTATTCTACGATCCGGATGCATTTCCAGGTGAAAAACCAGCTACTATGGCTGACTTCTTTGATACTGAAAAATTTCCTGGAAAAAGAGGTGTTCACACTTGGGCTACTGGTATAGTTGAAAAAGCTATGGTTGCAGATGGTGTTAAGCCAAGCGCAGTTACAACAGTTTTAGAAAAACAAACTGGTGCACTAGATAGAGCATTTGCAAAACTAGATACAATTAAAGATGATATCGTATTTTGGTCTGCAGGTTCTCAGCCACTTGAGCTAGTAAAAAGTGGAGAAGTTGTTATGGCTATTGCATACAACGGTCGTGTAGGTGCTGCTAACCTTGCTGAAGGTGAAAACTTTGAATATATTTGGGAAGGTCAAGTTCTTGATCAAGAATATCTATGTTTAATGTCTGGTGCTCCTAATAGAGATGCAGCTATTGACTTCATGATGCACGCATCAACTCCAGAAGCGCAAGCTGAACAAGCTAAATATATTACTTATGGACCTATGAGAGCGTCTGGTATTCCAATTATTCAAAATAATGAGCCTTGGGGACCAGGAGGAGTAGATATTATGCCTCATATGCCTAACACGCCTGAGCGTTTAAAAGTTTCAATCGTAAGTGACCCACAATGGTGGTCTGATAACGGTGCTGAGATTAATGAACGTTATGCAGCTTGGATGGGTAACTAAGGTTGCTTAAGTAATTAAAATAATTTATTTTAAAGGCGAGATTTATCTCGCCTTTTTAATTGGGAGGTTTCTATTACTACTGCAGAATTACTAACTACTGATGGCGTTCCATTAAAGCAAAGCTTAAAAAAAGCTGAACGTAAAAATAAAATAAGAGCGTTTCTTTTAGTTTTCCCTTTATTGCTATTTATTATTGTTACGTTTGTAATGCCAATTGGTGACATGTTATTAAGAAGTGTTGATGACTCTCAAATCAATACTGTCTTCCCCAAAACTTTTGAAGAATATAAAAAATGGGATAAAGAAAAAGATGAACTTCCACCAGAGCCAGTGTTCAAAGCATTATTTGAAGAATTGGCCTATGGAGAAAAAGTAAAAGTTGGAAGAGCTCTAACAAGAATGAATTATTCCAAGTCTGGTTGGAAAAGTCTTATTAAAAAAACATCAAGAGAAATAAAAAAAGTTATTCGAAAAGATGAATTTCCAGAATCATATAAAAGTTTTTTAATTGAAACAAATGAAAAGTGGGCTGATCCTACATATTGGTACGCTGTTGGCCAAATGGTTAACAACCAAACACCTATTTACTACTATAATGCGGTTGATAGAACTTATGATGAAAATCAAAAAGTAGTTCAGCAAGATGAAGATAGAAGAGTTTATGTTAAAACATGGATTAAAACATTTAAGGTTAGTATTTATGTTACATTCTTTTGTATAATATTAGGATTTCCAGTTGCTCACCTGCTTGCTAATCTTCCTTTAAGGTACAGCAATCTATTAATGATTTTTGTACTTCTTCCATTTTGGACTTCTTTACTTGTAAGGACAACAGCTTGGATTATCATGCTTCAACAAAACGGAGTTATTAATGGCGTTCTCGTATGGCTAGGTATTATAAGTGAAGATGGCAGAATACAAATGGTTTACAATGAAACAGGAACACTTATTGCAATGACGCAGATATTACTCCCTTTTATGATATTGCCTCTTTATAGTGTTATGAGAGTAATTCCAAAAAGTCATATGCGGGCAGCACAAAATTTAGGTGCAAAGCCGGCTCTAGCATTCTGGAAAGTGTATTTACCACAAACAATCCCAGGGATGAGTGCTGGAGGATTGTTAGTTTTTGTTTTAGCAATAGGTTACTTTATCACACCTGAACTAGTAGGTGGAAAAGATGGTAAATTGATTGGTAGTTGGATTGCTTATCATCTTAAAACAACTTTGAATTGGGGATTATGTGCTGCACTTGGCGCAATTCTTTTAGGTATAATGTTGGTTTTTTATTGGCTTTATAATAAAATTGTTGGCATTGATAATATTAAATTAGGATAAATATGGCATTACCAAGTTACGCAACACCAGTACAACGAACATACTATTATGCATATTTATTTTTTTGTGCTGTGGTTTTCTTTTTTTTGGTGGCACCACTAATAGCAATCATTCCAATTTCATTTAGCGTATCACCTTTTATGGTGTTTACAGATGAGATGCTTTCTTGGCCTCCAGATCCTGATGCATGGTCTCTTAGATGGTATAAAAATATGATCGGTAATTGCAGTGCTGATGTAGTCTCTTCAACAGTTCCCTGTTCAAATAAATGGATGATAGGTACAGTCAATAGTTTCTTTATTGGTTTTATTGCAACGTTCATTGCAACCACTCTTGGAACATTAGCTGCTCTAGGTTTAAGCAGACCTCATATGCCTTACAAAGGTTTAATAATGGCAATACTAATTTCACCAATGATAGTTCCATTAATTATTACAGCAGCAGGTATGTTCTTTTTCTATGCAAGAATAAATCTTGTATATTCATTTACGGGTATCATTTTAGCGCATGTAGCATTAGCAACTCCGTTTGTAGTAATTACTGTAACAGCAACTCTAGTAGGCTTTAATATGAATATGGTAAAAGCCTCACAAAGTTTAGGTGCAAGACCAGTAAGAACTTTTTTCAAAGTAATTATGCCTTTAATTTTACCTGGAGTTATATCAGGTGCTTTATTTGCATTTATTACTTCTTTTGATGAAGTTGTTATAGTTATGTTTATGGGAAGTTTGGATCAATTAACCATTCCAAAACAAATGTGGGCGGGTATTCGACAAGAAATCAGTCCAGTAATTTTATGTATGGCAACATGCTTAGTCGTATTATCGATATTATTGTTAACTACAGTAGAATTATTAAGAAGACGTTCAGAAAAACTTCGCGGAATTACTTCAAGATAAATTAATGCAATCAAAACCACATATTGCAGTGGTAGGTGCAGGCATAGTTGGAATTTGTTCAGCGTATTTTTTACAAAAAACTGGTTTTCAAGTTACCTTAGTAGATAAGAATGAACCTGGTTCTATGACTAGCTACGGACATGCGTGCACGTTTGCTGACTATGCATGTGTGCCGGTAAATTCACCTGATTTATTCAAAAATATCCCCTCTATGTTATTAAAAAGTAATGGTCCTCTAGCTATTGATTTTTTTCATGTACTTAAAAATCTTAATTGGGCGACAAAATTCTTACAAAATTGTACGAGTAAAAAAGTTGAATACATTTCTAATTCTTTAGGAAATCTTCTTAATAATGCGAGTATTAGTTATGATGAGATCTTTACGGATATAAATGTTTCAGAATATATAAAAAATGAAGAGGCTCTATATTTATATCAAAATGAAAGTGAGTTTTTAAAGGCAAAAATAACTAATGATTTAAGGCAAAAAAATGGAGTAAAAATAAAAACTTTATCCAAAACTGAAATATTAGAATTAGAGCCAAGTCTTGCTCCTATATTTTATAATGGTCAAATTTTCATTGGTTCTCGTCACACAACTAATCCTTCAATAATTAGTAAAAAAATATTTGAAAACTTTATTAATAATGGAGGAAATTTTATTCAATGTGAAGTTAATGATATAATATCTGAAAATAATTTAATTACATTGAATTATAATAACAACAAACATAATTATGAAAAAGTAATTATATGTGCTGGTGCATGGTCAAATAATTTATCAAAAAAAATTGGTGATAATTTTCCCTTAGATACAGAAAGAGGGTACCATGTGATGTTTGATAATCACGGATTAATTAATAGACCAATAGGATGGTCTCAAACTGGTTTCTATCTGGTTCAATTAGAAGAAGGTTTAAGAGCTGCGGGGACCGTAGAAATTGCAGGCTTAAGCAAACCTGCAAATAAAAAAAGAACAAAAATGATTGAAAATCAAGCCAGAAAATTATTACCAAACCTTAATAATGTAAAAAGCACCTGGTTGGGTTTCAGACCAACATTACCTGACTCTTTGCCGGTTATTGGTCCATCCAAAAAAAATAAAAACATTATTTATGCTTTCGGACATCAGCATATTGGCTGGACACTCGGTGCAGTTACAGGAAAAATAATTAATTCAATATGTAATGAAAGAGTTCCTAATATTGATATAGAGCCTTTTAACCCAAGTCGTTTTAATTAATCTAAGCTTATCCCAACGTTTTTAACTTGAAGATAAGACTTTAGAGCATCTACACCTTTTTCTCTACTATAACCTGATTGTTTATAACCTCCAAAAGGAGTTGCGTGATTGCCAGCAAACCATTTATTAACATAAACTTGTCCTGACTCTAATTTACTTGCAGTCCATGATGCTTTTTTCAAATCTTTAGTAAATACTCCTGCTCCTAATCCAAAGTCAGTATCATTAGCAATATGAATTGCTTCATCTTGATCTTCATATTCAAGAACAGATAAAACAGGACCAAAAATTTCTTCTCGAGCTACAGATGAATCTTGTTTAACATTGTTTAATACTGTTGCTTCCATAAAATACCCTTCACGGTCAGCTCTTTTACCACCATGAACTGCTTCAGCACCTTGTTGAACTCCTGATCTTGCATAACCCTCTACTTTTTCCAATTGTTTTTCTGAAATAATAGGTGTTAGTCCTGTGTCTGCTTCATATCCTGGACCAACTTTAAGAGATTTGCTTAAGTCTACTAATTTACTGATTAATTCATCTTTCACTGATTTATGAACAACTAATCGAGACATAGCTGTACAAATCTGTCCAGCAACACCAAATATTCCGTGACGAGCACTCTCAATTACTTGATCAAGATCAGCATCTTCATAAACTATGCCTGCTGATTTTCCTCCAAGTTCAATAACCGCAGGTATTGCTTTATCAGCACATGAATGTAATATTTTTTTTCCTGTTGCAACAGAGCCAGTAAATACGACGTGATTCACATCAGGATGAGAAACTAAATAGGATCCTGCTTCATTTCCATATCCGCATATAATATTTACAACTCCATTTGGTACGCCAGCATTTTCTATTGCTTTAGCAAGGAAAGTAGCAGAAAGAGGAGTTAGTTCTGCTGTTTTTACAATAGTCGAGTTTCCTGTTGCAAAAGAACATGCAAGAGATCTACCTACCATTGATATCGGAAAATTCCATGGAACAATATGAGCAGAAACACCAAAAGGTTCCAACACAGTATAGTCAAAAATTGTTGGTGATACAGGTATTGTTTTTCCTTCTAGCTTATCAGTAAGACCAGCATAGTAATCAAACATATCAGCAACGTCGTTAAATTCTTTTATAGCGGAACCAAGCATTTTACCATTTTCATAGCAAAGCATTTTACCACCCTCATCGGCAATTTTTCTTGTTTCATCAGCAATGCGATGCATTAATTTAGCTCTCTCAAGTAATGGCATATCAACTAAAACTCTTGATTTAAAAGCTGCCTTTGCTGAGGATACAGCAAGATCTACTTCATTTTTTTTTGCACATGATATTTCGCCTATTACTTTTCCAGTTGCAGGATCATCGACTTGTATTATGTCTTTTGACTCACTTGCCAACCATTTGCCATCAATATAATTTTTATAAAGTTCCATAATTTTTTATTTGTAAATATTTTGTTGATGAATATTTTATATCACATAAAACACGTTAAATATAATCAAAAGTTACATTAAAATTATTGATTTCATATCTTAAAATCACTAAACCATAAGCATGCTTAAAACTATTTCGCCCATAGATAATTCTATTTATGTTGAAAGACCATATGCAAATTTGAGTGAAATTGAAAATACTCTCAAATTATCTGAGCATTCCAGAATAATATGGAAGAATACAAATTTAGAAGAAAGAAAAAAATTAGTTTCTAAATTTGTAGAATGTTTTTTGTCTAACAATAAAGAAATTGAAGAAGAATTATGTAAACAGATGGGAAGACCTTTATCGCAATGCGCAGGAGAAATGCGTGGTTTTGAGGAAAGAGCTAATTATATGATCGAAAATGCTGATAGAGCATTACAAAAAGTTGTTTCTAAAAATAATGATGAGTTTGACAATTATATTCTCAAAGAGCCATTAGGTTTAATATTTATAATTGCGCCTTGGAATTATCCATATAATACCTCTGTTAATTCTATCGTTCCAAGTTTACTTGCTGGCAATTGCATAATACTAAAGCATTCATCACAAACGCCACTTTGTGCAGAGCAATTATTGAAAGCATCAGAAAAGGCTGGTATTCCTAAAGGTGTTTTTCAAATTTTACACTTAGATCACTCATCTACTGCTAAAGTAATAGAAGATTATCGTATAAATCATGTTTTATTCACTGGCTCTGTTTCTGGAGGCATTGAAGTTAAAAAAGCAATAGGAACAAGGTTTATTGGGGCTGGTTTAGAATTAGGGGGTAAAGATCCCGCATATGTAAGAGCTGATTGTAATTTTGATCATGCTGTTGAAAATTTAGTTGATGGATCTTATTATAATTCAGGTCAATCTTGTTGTGGAATAGAGAGAATATATGTTGATGAAAATATTTTTGATAACTTTGTAGATGCTTTTAAAGCACAAACTGAAAAATATATTTTAAATAATCCCCTTGATGACTCAACAAACCTTGGGCCAGTTGTGAAATTAAATGCAGCAACTAGTATTCGTAATCAAGTGTCTAAGGCTATTAGCAATGGAGCCAAAAATATTATTGATCAAGCTAAATTTAAAATTGATAATTCTAATAATTGCTATGTATCACCGTCTGCTCTTATCAATGTAGATCATGGTATGGATTTTATGAGAGAAGAAACTTTTGGTCCAACAGTAGGGATTATGAAAGTTACAAATGAGGAGCAAGCAAAGACTTTAATGAATGATAGTCCTTATGGTTTAACAGCAAGTATATGGACATCTGATAAAGAATTTGCATCAAAGTTTGGAAACCAAATTGAAACAGGAACTTTTTTTATGAACAGATGTGATTATCTTGATCCGGGCTTGGCATGGACCGGTGTTAAAGATACAGGGATGGGCGTAACTCTATCAGTATTAGGGTTTGATCATTTAACAAGAGCTAAAAGTTATCATTTAAGGAAAGTGTAATTTTATGATGTCAATGAATTGGAATTACCCAACCAGTATTTGGTTTGGTGAAAAAAGAATTAATGAAATACAAAAAGCTTGTGATGATTTAAATATAAAAAAACCTTTAATTGTTACTGATCCAGGTATTTTAAAAACTAACATTGTAGAAAAAATTAATGAAGCGCTATCAACTAGAGCAAATATTTTTAGTGATGTGCAATCAAACCCAACTGGACAAAATGTGGTAAATGGAGTTTTAAATTTTAATGCCAATATGCATGACGGGGTTATCGCTGTTGGCGGAGGGTCTGGTATGGATGTTGGTAAAGGGATAGCATTTATGGCTGGACAAAATAGGCCTTTATGGGACTTTGAAGATATAGGGGACTATTGGACAAGAGCTAATAGCGCAGTAATCAAACCTATAATAGCAGTTCCAACTACTGCGGGCACTGGGTCTGAAACTGGAAGGGCTGGAGTCTACACAAACGAAGAAACCCATGAAAAGAAAATAATCTTTCATCCAAAAATGCTACCAGCAATTGTAATTCTAGATCCTGAATTAACAATTCCTCTTCCTAAATCTTTAACAGCATTTACAGGTATGGATGCTTTGGCTCACTGTATAGAAGCGTACTCTTCTAATTTTTTTCACCCTTTGTCCCAAGGTATAGCTCTTGAAGGGATATTTCTAATCAATAAATATTTAATTAAAGCCTATGAAGATGGTTCTGATTTAGAGGCACGAGGAAATATGTTAGCAACTTCATCCATGGGCTCGATTGCTTTTCAAAAAGGTCTTGGAGCTATTCACTCACTGAGTCATCCAGTAGGCGCTTTGTATAATACTCATCATGGATTAACAAATGCTGTATTTATGCCTTACGTTTTAAAAAAAAATAGAGAAGTTATTGAGGACAAAATAGTTGCTTTATCAAGATATATGAATTTAGATGATCAAACTTTTGATGGTTTTATGAATTGGGTACTAGATCTAAGGAAGAAATTATCTATACCGCATAGATTAAAAGAATTAATCAAAGATGACTCAAAGTTTGAAGAAATGAGTCAGATGGCAAAAGATGATCCTTCTACTGGCGGCAATCCTATCTCTTTAGAGATAAGTGATTTTTATAATTTATATAAAGACTCTTATTTAGGAAACTTATAAAATAAATTATAGAGTTGGATCTATAATCCAGGGATTAAATTCATCATCTCCGTAGCCATTAATTTCACTTTTTGATTTTTCTCCAGATGCAACAGCTATGATTTTTTCAAATATTTCTTCTCCAATTTGTTCTATTGTTTTTTCGCTATCCATTATTTTTCCTGCATTAATATCCATATCTTCTTCAAGTTTATTAAACATATTTGTGTTTGTTGCTATTTTAATACTTGGAGAAGGCTTAAATCCAAAACAAGAACCTCTACCTGTAGTAAAACAAATGATGTTCGCTCCTGATGCAACTTGGCCTGTAACTGATACTGGGTCATATCCAGGGCTATTCATAAAATTAAAACCTTTTGTCTTTAAAGGCTCAGCATAATCAAGCACATCTACCATAGGTGAATTACCACTTTTAGCTACTGCCCCTAGGGATTTTTCTAATATAGTTGTAAGGCCACCTCTTTTATTTCCTGGGGAGGGATTGTTATCTAAAGTACTATTGTTTTTAGTAAGATGTTTTTTCCACCAATCAATTTGTTTTTCAATTTTTTCAATATTTATTTTATTAATTGATCTCTCGTATAGCAAGTGTTCCGCTCCATAAATTTCAGTTGTTTCCGATAGGATGGACGAACCTCCATGATCTACAATCATATCAGATGCAATCCCTAGCGCTGGATTTGCTGTAATACCAGAATAAGAGTCAGATCCTCCACATTGCAAGGCAACATTTAGTTCAGATATTGGTAATTTTGTTCTTTTAATATTATTAATAGATTCAAGTTCGTTAATTATTTTACTACTTACTTTATTTATGATTTCTTTTGTTCCACCTTCGTCTTGAATGTTCAGATACTCAATGTTTTTATCTAGTTGATTTTTATTGTATAGAGAAATCTGCGCACACTCACATCCTAAACCAACAACATACACTTTCCCAAAATTTGGATGAATTTTAAACCCTTCGATAGTTCTATTAAAGGTGCTCATCCCATACCCTGTAGTGTTCATTCCACAACCAGAGGAATGTTTTAAGCAAACGGCACCATCAATATTAATAAAATTTTTTTTTGATAAGTATGCATTAATATTATCAGCAATTTTTTTAACAACTGTTGCTGAACAATTTACAGTACTTATTAGGCCAATGTAATTTCTAGTTCCTGAAGAACCATTAGCTCTTTTATAACCCTGAAAGAATTTCTTTTGATTATTTTTCTTTTCCTTTTTTATGGAAAACTCGTTACGATATTTTCTATTAAATTCCGAAAATTTTAAGTTATGTGAGTGAACATGCTTTCCTTTGTCAATTTCATGTTCAGCAATTCCAATGATTTGACCATATCTATAAACATATTCTCCTGTGTTAATTTTTTTTAGTGCTATTTTATGGCCATAAGGGATTCTATCTTTTGATTTAAAATTGAGGTTAGTGTCTACATTCTCTGGAATATCCATTGAAGCTATTCCAATATTATCTTTTTCATTTAATTTGATTATGTTAAACATTTATTATTATATAAATTATATTTAAAATAAATCATGAATGAAATTGCAATATATCCCTCATTAAAAAATAAAGTGGTTTTAATAACAGGTGGGGCGCAAGGTATAGGAGAGAGTATTGTTGAGCAATTTGTAAAGCAAGAATCTAAAGTGGCTTTTTTGGATATTGATGAGAAAGCTGCAGAGAATTTAGTTAACAAAATAAGTCTAGAATACAAACAAACTCCTTTATTTGTTAAATGTGATCTTAAGGATATCGATGAACTTAAAAATTCTATTTCATTAGTCAGAGAGAGATTGGGAAGTATATCTGTTTTAGTTAATAATGCAGCGAATGATGAAAGACATGATATCGATTCAGTAACACCAGAATTTTGGGATGATAGAATGAATATTAATTTAAGACATTATTTTTTTGCAGCCCAGTCTGTTTATAAAGATATGAAAGAATTGGGTTGGGGAACTATAGTAAATATTGGAAGTTTTTCATGGATGATTGCTCAAGGAGGAATGCCAGGTTATACAACAGCTAAATCTGCTGTTATGGGACTTACAAGAACATTAGCAAGGGATCTTGGCGTATATAATGTAAGAGTAAATTGTATTGTCCCTGGTTGGATTATTACTGAAAGACAAAAAAGACTTTGGCTAACAGATGAAATTAAAAAAACACAATTAGAACGGCAATGCATTAAGAGAATGTTAATGCCAGAGGATATTTCTAAAGCAGTTTTATTCTTTGCTTCTGAACAAAGTTCAGGATGTACTGCTCAAAATTATGTAATTGATGGAGGAATAGTAAATTAATGAAAAAAAAAGCAAAAATAGCTTTTGGTAAACTTAATTTATTAAGAAATGATCAATTAAATAATAAAAATAAAATTAAGATTGGTTTTGTTGGTGGAGGACCAAACTCATTTATTGGTTATACACATAGATTAGCTGCACGATTTGATAATAGATTTGAATTTGTTGCTGGTGTTTTTTCAAAAGACAAGAAAAAATCAAAAGAATTTGGCAGGTCTCTAGGCTTAGATTCAGATCGATGTTACAATGATTATAAAATAATGGCAAAACAAGAGTTAGCAAGACACGATGGAGTTCAGGCTATTGGTATTATGACACCATCTGGTGATCATTATAAAATTGCTAAAGAATTTATCAAAAATAATGTTCATATTATTTGTGATAAACCATTAACTTCAAAAGTAGAAGATGCGGTAGCTTTAGAAAAGCTTGTTCATAAAACTAAAATTGTTTTTGCACTTACACATAACTATTCTGGTTATCCAATGTTGAGAGAAGCAAAAAAATTAGTTGAAAAAAATAAGATTGGAAAAATAAAAGTAATTAATGTTGAATATCCTCAGGGATACACAGTTGCTGTTAAAAAAAAGGATGAAAAAAGTACATTAAAATGGAGATTGGATAAAAATATGTGTGGCCCATCAATGATATTAGCTGAAATTGGAACACATGCTTATCATTTAATGAGATATGTAACAGGACTTGAAGTAAAAGAGGTTTCTGCTGAAGTTAACTCTTTATCTGATGAAATTTCAGTAGATGATAATGCTTTTATGACTGTTAGAATGAATAACAAAGCAAGAGGATCAATTTGGGTATCTTCCGCAGCCACTGGGGGGGAAAATGGTCTAAAGATAAGAGTGTACGGAACGAATGGTGCCGTTGAATGGTTGCAGGATGATCCAAATATTTTAAAATTTACAGAATTAAATTCAGCAACAAAAATCATCACGCGTGCTAGTGACTCTGTTTCAGATTTATCAATTCAATCATCAAGAGTTGCAGCTGGCCATCCTGAAGGATTTTTTGAGGCATTTGCCAATATTTACACTGAGTTTGCTGACTCAATTCAAAATAATTTTAAAAAAAATAAAAAAAAATTAATTCATCCAACTGTTAACGATGGCGTAATGGGAATTAAATTTATCTTTGCAGCAAAAAAATCCTCTAATTTAAATTCAAAATGGATAAAAATTTAATTTTACAACTTGATTTTAAAATCTTCATCTGATCTAACTTTGGTATGATTAATTTTACGTTATTAGGTGCTGGAAGAATAGGTAAGATGCATGCAAAAATTATTTCAGATCATAAAGATGCAAATTTAGTTAACGTTTATGATGTTAATGAAGAATTTGCATCGCAAGTTGCAAGAGATAACAATGCCGCAATTGCCAAATCTCCAATAGATGCAATTCAAGATGAAAATGTGGACGCTGTACTGATTGCATCAGCAACACCAACACATATTGAATATTTAGTAATGTCTTCTGAAGCAAATAAAGCTGTATTGTGTGAGAAACCCATAGACTTAGATATAAATAAAGTAAATGAATGCAGAGATAGGATTGCAGGGTCATCAAATTTAATTCAAATTGGTTTTAATAGACGGTTTGATAAAAGTCATGCAAGTCTCCAAGAAGCTTATAGAAAAGGTAAAATTGGTGATTTAGAAAAAATTATAATAACTAGTCGTGACCCATCTCCTCCTGGTTTAGATTATTTAAATGCGGCAGGAGGATTTTTTCGAGATACTACAATTCATGATTTTGATCTCTCAAGATTCATTTTAGGTGATGATCCAATTGTTGAAATTTCTGCATTTGGAGATAATTTGTTTGATGAAAATGCAAAAATTGCAAATGATTTCGATACTGCAATGTTTATACTTAGATCTAAAGCAGGTGTCTTAGTGCATATAAATAATT
>Ga0181558_10004296_pt1 | contig 12803 bp, 7 predicted proteins | sample 011ome_22_FD_133754 | JGI IMG/M metagenome (GOLD analysis project Ga0181558, IMG submission 133754) | Coastal salt marsh microbial communities from the Groves Creek Marsh, Skidaway Island, Georgia - 011507BT metaG (megahit assembly) | ecosystem: Environmental > Aquatic > Marine > Intertidal zone... | reverse complement strand
TCGAGACGCGCGTCGGCGTCCTGAAACGCGTCGTCCTCGTCCTCGTCCTCGTCCTCGTCCTCGCGCGCGGCGTCGCCGCCGCGGCGCATGTCGCGGCTCGCCACCTGCTCGCGCATCGCGCGCACGTCCATCTCCGCCTCCACCTCGCGGCCCTGCACGAGCATCTGCTGCAGGATGGTCGTGGGCATGTGCACGGCGCGCCACAGGTTGGTGTCCCCGGCGGTGGTCAAGTACAGCTGCCTTAGCAGCGCGAAGGTCCTCGTGTGCCTCCGCAGCAGCCAGGTGGCGTAGCCGACGATGAGCCAGTTGGCCACCACGTGGAGCCACATCACTTTGTCGGCGTCGTCGATGTTCGCCGCGGTTGTGCGCATCAGGCGCGAGCTGAGCCCATACGTGAGCTTCTCCGCGGACCCGCCCATTTTCATATAGTCCTCCCGCTCCTGATCCAGGGCGCTGCCGGAGGCGTGCACCGGGATGAACACGCAGACGCTCAGCACGGTGATGGGGAAAAACAGCTGGATCCCGAATTGGCAGACGCGAATGAACGCGAGCGCGTCGATGCCGGCGGTGGCGACGAGCTCTTTGTCCGGGACGCGGAGCACGTGCGTCATCCACCCGAACGTCGCGTCGGACCACGTCCCGTCAGGGCGGGGAATAGGGGGAGGGCGGTGCGTCTGCGCGCATCGGTCAAGGTTTCAAGTCATCGGTGTTCGCGCGTTCGTGGAAGAGAGGTCAGAGAGGTCAGAGGCGGCGCTTTGAACGACGTAGAAAAAACGCCGTTCGCGTTTGTGTGTTTCTCGATCCGCTTCTTCTCGTCGCGCGCGCTCGACCGCCACGCACCAGGTTCCTCAGGCGCCGCCTGCCGAAGAAAATGGGTGCCTGGTGCCGAATCGAGCCGAAGGTGACGAGCAGGACCGCGCCCATCACGGCGAAGATGCCCAGCGACGTGACGATCTCGCTGTCGGAGACGTCGAAGTGCACGCAGGCCTCCGCGTCTTCGCATCCCACGCTCGCGAGGGGGGGGGGCGGGGGAGACGGAGGCGGCGGCGACGGCCACGTCGCGTTCGCCGTCGCCATCCCGCCCGACCTTCACCGAGACCCGGTGAAGGCGTCCACCTGGCCTCGAGGCGCGGCTCGCTTTGCTGGACGACGTCCGCGAGGTGGTGCCCACACAAAAGTTCGTTATTATTTTGACTTTGCTGGCAAGTTTTTCAAAGGCGACGCGTTCCCGCGACCCGCTACACGTGTTTCGTCACTACGTTACGTATGCCTTATCAGTCTCCAAAACCATGTAAATTGGAGTGAATGTGAGCCAACCATTTTTTACTCACAACTTTCCCCCGCGGCAGGCTGCCGGGATGACGTGCAGACTACGACGCACAACGGGCGCGATGGCTGAAGACGAAGCGAAGGAGGAACCGGTGAAGGGGATCAAGATGGAGGAGGTGGAGAAGCACTCCTCCATCGACGACTTGTGGCTGGTCATCGACGGTGCGTCTGCCCGGCGTCTCTTCTGACTCTTCGGATGGAATGCGCCACTTCGGTCTTTTTCGCAGGCGAGAAGCGCGACGCTCGTTCGATCGGACGCCACGAGACGCGCGGCGAATCCTGACCCTTCACTCGCGTATGCCCCAACTCGACCCAACAGGCAAGGTGTACGACGTGACGCCCTTCATGGACGACCACCCCGGCGGCGGTGAGATCATGTTAAGCGCGGCGGGCAAGGACGGCACGCAGGATTTCGAGGACGTCGGGCACTCGCCGCACGCGCGCGAGCTTTTGAAGAAGTACTACCTCGACGAGTTCGCGGGCGGCGTCGGCTCGGGGGGCGTGGGGTTGGCGAAAAAGAGCGGCGGCGGCGGGATGAGCCTCATGGCCGTGCTGCTCCCCATCCTCGTCGTCCTCATGGCCTACGCCGCCATGAACCTCACCGCGTAAAGGGGGGGTCGATCCAGGAAACGACTCTCGTCTCTGCACGGAACCGCGCACGCGATCACGCGCGCCGGCGCCGTTTCTTTTCGCGAAATCCAAACGAACATTCATCCTTGCGAACGTCGAACAGCCAAACGACACGTTGTTTTTTATGCATTCGACGAGAGCCGTCGTCGCACTCTACTCCACTCTCTACGCCACTCTCGCGCGTTTCCGCTTCGCGAACACGCCCGTCTCGGCGAACGCGTCTTTCGCGTCGCACGACTTCGGTGTCTTCCCCTTCTTCCCCTTCTTCTCCTTCTTTTCCTTCTTCTCCTTCTTCCCCTTCTTCTCCTTCGATCCGGAACCACGTCGCGCGCTTTTCTTTTCTTTTTTTAGTGATGTCGGCTCGAAGCCACGCAGCTCAAACACGAAACACGCGTCGTCCACGAACGCGACGTCTTTCTTCTCGAGCTCCGTGAAGCTCCCGCAGACCGTCCGCGCCACCCTCTTGAACTCGTCGAACGCTTCCGCGCACCGCTCCTGAAGGCACACGTACGCCGTCGCGCGCCGCGGGTCCCGCGCGCGCGACATGGCCGCCGCGACGCACGCGAGCATCGGCGAAACCAGATGTTTCGCGAAGACGACGTCGGCGGCGAGCGCGACGTCGAACCCCCGACCTTGTTTTGGGAACGTTCCCAAAACAGCGCTCAGGTGATTCGCGTCCAGCCAATCCAGCGGAAGACACGACACGCGCGCGGTGTCAGTGTCGTCAGTGTCGTCCGGATGGGTTGGAAAGTTCCGCGCGACGTTCCGCCGCAGAAGCGGCATCGCGCTCGGGTGGTCCGTCAGCAAAACATTCTCGGCACCGAGTTTCGCGGCGCTCATCCCGAGCAGACCCGCGCCCGCGCCGAGCTCGACGACGCGCTTGCCTCGCACGCGCTTCCCCCCGTCGCGCTGCAGCAGCTGCGCGAGACAAAACGCGCTCTCCCACACGATCCCGCCGCAGCTGTCGTGCAGGGACTGATCCTGCTCCACCACCAGCTCGTCGTCTCCCCCGACCGCGTACCGCACCACGTCAGCGTTGGCGAGGTCGAAGAACCCCTCGGCGACCGCGCCGGGCTCCGCGCCGGGCTCCCCGCGCGCATCCCCGGGGGGCACCCCTGTGACCGCATCCGCGATCACCGACTGGTAGTGCAGAGACGTGGTCGGCGGGCCGCCCATGGCCTCATGCCCGCGCGGGAAGGTGTGCACTTTTCCATTCGGCAAGCGGAAAGTGCGCGACGAGCGCGCGCGTTCTTTTTTTCGCGCCTCTCGAGTGGAGGGTTTCAAAAACTCGCGCGCGTCGGTGATCGCGACCGCGCGGCGCCCGAACGCCGCCAGCGCCGATTTCCGCATCGTGCCGCGCGGCCGAGCGGAGACGCGCGCGGCATGGACCACGACGTCGCCGCGTGGGTGACGGAGGAGGCGGAGCGCGGGACCCTCTCCGCGCGCGGAGAGGGTCCCGCCCGTTCTCAGATCCCGACGAGAAGCACCGCCGACCGGTTCGGCGTCCCCCCGACGCCGTTCACGCCTCCCCCCCGCGTGGATGACCACCCCGGCGGGCTCGGCACGGATATGTTCCTCCGGCGCGTCCGCGATACCGCCGCCCGGGGGCCGGGCGCCTCCGCGCTCGGCGGAGGCGGTGTCCCCGGGACGGGCGCGAAATCGCCGATGCCGATGCCCGGACATCCGCCGTTCGCCGCCGAGCCGTTCGCCGCCGAGCGCGTCGGAACCCCGGACGATTCGAACGATTCGGAATCGTTCGAGCACGACGACGCGTCGTGCGCGCGGAGCGAAGAGCGCGCGTTCGCGCGCGTCCTGGCGGATGTCCGCGCCGGCGCCGTCGCCGAGTCTCAAACGCCGGCGGCGTTTGAGAGCGTCTGCCGCGTCCGCGCCGCCGAGCTGCGCGCCGCCGCCGCCGACGCGGCGCGCGCGTCCACCGCGCAGGAGCTCCTGTGCGAGGCGGACGACCTGGACGCCGAGGCGGCCACGTGGTCGCTCGCGTGGTTCCTACTGGGCGAGGGCGCCGAGTTGGAGCGCGAGGGCGCCGCCGCTGAGACGCGCGCGCGCGATGCCATCGCGAGGCGACAGCGCGCGGGCGGCGACCCGGCGTCGCGGTTCGCCGGCGGCGCTTTGAATAATGACCCGCTCCCGGCGCCCCTCTCCGCGCGCGTGCGCATGGCCGCGCGGGACGAAACGCGCGACCCGGTGACGTTCCGCGCGAACCGCGTGGTGGCGTGGCTGGAGGGCAACGCGCGCGCGGCGATGACGCGCGAAGCCGAGGGCGTCGAGGTCGCCGGCGCGCTGGACGGATGGACGGATCTCGCCGCGTTCCGCGACGGTGGGAGTTCCGTCGCGCCCTCTCGCGACGCGTTCGGAATCGGAATCGGCGATTTCGCCCGGAACGAGTGCGCGTGGAACGAGACCGCGCGCGCGTTGGACGCGTCCGCCACCTCCGACGGGCGCGGCCGGTCGCTGACCACGGAGCTCGACCCCGACGGGCCCGCGCGCGCGAACGGCGCGCTGCATCCGACCAACGCCGATGCCGAAACTCGGCTCTGCCGCGCGGCGTTCCGCTTGGTGCGCGGAGGGATGATGGACGCCGCGCGCGAGCTGTGCGTCCGCGCGGGCCAGCCCTGGCGCGCCGCGTCGCTGGGCGGCGCCGCGCCCGGCCCCGGCGGGTTCGCGCCCGCGCCGGTGGGCGCCGCGGCGGACGCCGCGTTCGCCGCCTCCGCCGCGTTCCCGGTGGCGGCGGCGACGGAGGCTGCGCGGCGCGCGCGCGCGGAGGCGGGGTCCGCCATGGACGCGGATGGACGACCTTACGCTTTCGCCGAGACCGATACGAGTCTCGACGACGAGGCCGCGTTCGAGGCGATCGCCGCAGCCGCGGACTCGCCCGCGACAGACGCCGAGGACGAGGAGCTCGCCGCCGAGTGCGACGACGTGGGCTCCGCGAGCTCAAGTCGGTTTCACAAGTCGGGCACGCGCCGCCGCGCGCTCTGGAAGTGGGCGTGCGCGGAGACGGCGAGGCAGATCCTCGCCGCGCCCACCGCCGCACCCTCCGCGCGGCTCGAGGCGGCGCTGTACGGCGCGTGCGCCGGGGACGTGCGCGCGACGCTGCCCGCGTGCGAGGGGGACTGGGAAGCGTCCGCGTGGGCGTACTTCCGAGCGCTCCTGGACGCACGCGTGGACGCCGCCGTCGACGGCGCGCCGCGCGAGGGCGCTCAGTCTCCGTCTCAGACTGAGTCTCAGACGCCGGGGCCGGGGCCGGGGCCCGCGCTGCTGGACGACGACGACGCGGGCGCGGGCGCGGAGGACGACGCCGCGTTCGAGACTGCGCCCCGGTGGCCCACCGCCGCGTCCGCGGCGGCCACCCCGCGGACCGCCGAGGAGATACTGGAGACGCTGCGCCCGCTCGCCGCGCGCGAGGCGCGCGGCGCGCGCGCCAGGCTGGCGCAGCGCGACGCGCAGCGGTGCCTGATCCTGGGGCGCACGCGCGAACTCGCCGCCGAGTTGGCGCCCCAGTGGGTGTTCCCATCCGGGGAGCCCCCGGACTTTGAGGCAATGTCAGAGCCTCTCAACGCGATGTCCTCTGCCTCGATGTCCTCTGCCTCCCCCCCCCCGGGTCTGCTCCGCTTCGCCGCGCACCTGCTGCTGTTCCTGCAGACGGCGCTCCCCGAGGGCGGCGGCCTTCAGGCGGGCGGCGCGCTGCACTTCCACCTGAACAAGGTTGTGAACCTGTACGTCGTGCACCTCGTCGCGCGGCGGCGGTACGCCCTGGTGCCGCGCTACGCGCGGCACTTAAGGGCGCCCGTGCGCCTCGAGACGTACGCGCGGTTCCTCTCGCTGCTGGCGCCGGCGAATTCCGAAACGAAAAAGCGAATCGTACAGGAAGCTTTGGAGTGGATCCCGATGGAACACGAAGGGGGTGTGCGCGCCATCGTCGCGCGCGCGCTGGACGACTCGCGCCAAGTCGTGGACCCGCTCTCCGGCGCCGCCGCCGGCGCGGCGGCGACGCGCGGGCCCAGGCACCGCGAGGACGTGCTGGAGTGGGCGTGCGTCGCCGGCGCGGACACGCACGCGGAGGCGGCGACGCACGCGTGCGCGCTCGTGCGGCAGCTCTGCCTGTCCCGCACGTCCGCCGCGGTGGCGGCGGAGAACGAACGGCGCGTGTACGGTGACGGCGGCGAAACCGTACACGCCGAGAACGCGGGCGAAGCGCGCGCGCGCCGCGTCGTGGCGGAGCTGCTGCCCGCGGATCTGCAGGCCAACGCCGCCGCGGCGGACGCGCCCGGCGCGGCAGCTGAGCTCAGCGACTGGGCCGCGTACCTCTCCGCGGCGTCCTCGCTGCGCGCGTGGCGCGACGCCGCTGAGGCCAGGGACGCCGCCGCCGCGATGGCGGGCGCGGGGACAGGGGATCCCGCCGACGCCGCGGCGGGATCGGCGCGCGCCGCTGCGGCGCGCTGCGCGCGCGCCGCCGTGGACGCGGCCACCGCGCTCGCCGCGCCGCGCGCGCCCGAGCTCGGTTTCTACGAGTCTGGGGCTGGCGCCGCCGCGGAGCCGGACGCGCGTTCGGACGGCGGGTTCTGGCTGGACTCGGAGGTTCTCGTGGACGCGCCGGAAGCGGTGGCGCGGGGCTTGGTGTCCGGCGACCGCCTCGACGCGACGCCGCCGGCGGCGCGTCTGCTGGTCGCGCCGGTTTTCGGCGGCGGCTCCGCGGCGGAGCCCCCCCCGCTCCCCGCGTTCGCGGAGGCGCTGCGGCTCGCCGTCGAGACGCGCGCGGCCGCGCTCCCGGTCCTCGCCGAGCACGGCGTGGAGGTGCGCGCCGAGGCGGTGGCCGGCGCGCGCGACGAGCCCGAGGGCGCGGGACCCGCGGGCGCGCCGCGGCGCGCGCCGCGCGGGCAGGTCCTGCTCGAGGTGGCCGTCGGCGGAGGTCTCGTCGCCGGCAGCGCCCTCGAGCCGGCCGCGCGCCGGTCGCTGTGCCAGCTCGTGTGCGAGGCGCTCAAGGGGGAGCTGGCCGTGCGCGCGCGCGCGGAGGGCGCGGGCGCGGGTCTTCCACCACCCGCGTTCGAGCTCGCGTTCAGCCTGGAGACCTCCGCCTGCGACGGGTCGGATCCCGAAATCGCGCGCGCGATTTGCCGCGGCGTGCTGTGGCCGAGCCTTCTGCTCGAGGCCGCCGCCGCCGAGGCCGACCTGGGCGAGGGCTCGAGCGAGGTCGCGGCGCTGGTGGCGGACGCGCGCAGGGGGCTGCACGCGCTCTTCTCCAGGCGCGAGATGGCGGCGCTGGTAGAGGCGCAGAGAATAGGCGAGCTCAACGCGCTCGCCGCAGGCGCCAGAGAAGTTTAAAGTGCGTGAAAAACGGCGTTTTCTTTTATGTAGGGTTGTTTTTCAGCCTGCCGTGAGGGCACGGGTAGCACTTCACGCAGCTGTCTTTCCTCTTGCCGTGAGGGCACCGCTTCTTCCCCATCTCCCGCGGTCGCCCGCCCTCTGCCTCCCTCGCGCCATTTTTTTTTTCTTTTTTTTCTCGTTCGTTCCGAGGAAACAAACCCGCGCGGTCTCGAGCAGTCGAGTGACTGCTCTATTTATGCTTTCCTGTGCCGAGTATTTGAAACTCACGGGCCGCTCGGCACAGGAAAGCACGCGCGCGCCGCGTGGCACGTTCCGGACGCGCGGGTGGGCGCGATGGAGCTCGACGACGTCGCCGACGACGGCGCGCCCGTGATCGCCAGCCTCCCCATGGGCGGCGGCGCGGTGCGCGGCCCCGGCGCGGGAAAGCTGTGCGTGCGCTGGGGACTGGGCAACGAACTGCGAATCGTTCGCGCGCGCGGCCCCGCGAACGCCGCGGGGGCCGACGCGAACGACCCGGGGACGTCCCAAGGCGCGGCATACGTCGTCCAGTGGTGCGTTTGAAGCGCACATCCTTCCCCCGACCCCGCCTCCGCGCCCCCCCGGCCGCACGAGACGCGCGCGTCCATCCCCGAACGCACGATCTCAACCCTAAAAACACGCACTCACGCACTCGTTTTTCATTCGCTCACCCGTTCGCTCACCCGTTCGCTCACGTTCGCTCTTCTCCGCCTTGACGTGACCGTCGCGCCGGCCGTACATCGAAGGGGCTGCTTGACCGGCGCCTCTAAATCTTTGGCGGAGGCCACGCTCGCACCTTTCGAGCGCCTGCGCCATCGCCTGGACCTGGCGGCGCAGGGCGAGCCCTCCGCCGAGCCGGCGCGGTGCGTCGCGGCGGCGCGGATGTTCGCGGCGGCGGTGTCTTCGCGCCTGGCGGCGCACGCCGACGCCGCCGCGTCGCGCGCGGCGGCGGCGCCCGAGGACGGCGCCGCCGCGGCGAGCGCCGGGTACCTCGCCGCGTCGCGCGCGGCGTGGCAGCTGTGCCACACCGTGTTCGTGGAGCCGGGCGACGGCACGGGCGTCGTCTCCGGCGCGCTGGTGGATTGGTTCCGCGAAAACGCCGCCGCGCTCGGTTCGGGCGAGCGCGGCGTCCCCGAGCGCCTGCGCGCGTTGCTGACGGACGTCGCCGCCGTCGCGCGGGAGAACGCCGAATCGGATGCGACCCTCGAAATCTCGTTTGAATCGAACGACGAATCGGAGAAGAACCGCCCAGTTCTTCAAACGCGTAAGCCGGAGGACGCGCGCGGGTACTGGAGCTGTTTCTGCGCGCTCGTCGCGCTGGGCTGGACCGACGCCGCCGCGGACCTCGCGCACCTGCACTCGTGCTGGGACGAGTGGCGCATGGGCAAAAAGTCAGCCGAGCCGCACGCCGAGCTGCTCGAGGCGGTGGTGGCGCTTCTGCGGTGCGCGCCGCGGCTGGAGACGGTCGACGAGGCGGACCTGGTGGAGGAGGAGGCGTTCGGCGAGGATGTTTTTTCCATCTCCCGGTCGGGCTCGGATCACGATCGCGACCGGGAGCTCTTCGGCGGGCGCGCGTCGCGCCGAGGCGAAAGGTCGGCGGTTTTTTCGAATCAGGACGGTGGTTTTTTCGAAGGAGGACAAGACCGACCGCGGACCGATCGGGATCGGGATCCCAATGTTCGGTCAAACGCGGGAGGATCCGGTTTCGTGGCGACGAGCGCGCCGCAACTGGCGGCGTTTCGCGAGGCGTGGACGCGCCAAGTGCGGCGCGTGCTGGACGACGCCGCGCTGTTCGACCGGTGTCCCGACACACACCTGGCGGAAGGGGCCAGACTCGCGCTACGCGCGATGGCAGGTGAGGAAACCGCCGTGGCGCGCGCCGTCGGTGATGATTCGACGTGGCTAGAGCTCTTCGTCGCCGAGGCGCGGTGTCGCTTCGTGTCGCTGCGCCCCTCGGGCGACTGCGCGGCGCTCGCGCGGCGGTGCGTGGCGGCGCGCGGCCCGGGGGCGAGCCCGGAGATGGACCACCTGCTCATCGCCATCCTCGAGGCGGACGCCGCGGCCGTCGCGTCGGCGTGCTCCAAACACCTCGACGCGTGGTTCCTCGCCAACGTCGCCGAGCTGCTCGTCGCCGCCGCCGGCGGCGAGAGCTGGGCGGATTCCGCCTTCTCGGGCGCCGCGCTGCGGCGCCCGGTGGCCACGCTGCGCGGCGCCAGCCAGGCGGAGCTGCACCTGGTGGAGTACGGCTCCGCGCTGGCGACCAGGCGCAGCACCAGGGAAGGCGCCATGCGCGTGTTCCCGCGGTGCCACACCCGGGGCGCCGGCGCCTGCGACGCCGTCGCGCGCGCCGCGGATCATCCGCCGGGCGCGGCGTACGATTTTCCGAATTTTGTGACTACCGAATCCCTACTGCCGACTGAGGCGCGCGTCGCGTTTGAGACGGCGGAGCGCGCGCTCGTTATGTGCGCGGCGGCGGGCTTGCCGGCGAGCGCGCACGCCGGCGTGGCGTGGCGCGCCTCGGCGAGCGCGCGGCGGCGCGGCGACGCGCACGCTGCCGCCGCGTGGGCGCACCGCGCCGGATCGGTTCCCGGAGCGTCCGGGAGGAGCTCCGGGGTTTCCGTCGCCGCGCTGGCGCTGGCGCAACTCCCCGACGCCGCGGCGGCGGCGCGGGACCCCGCGGCGGCGGCGGCGGCGCTCGCGCGCCTCGCCGGGGACCACCCGTCCGTGAACGTGAACGGCCGTGTACAAGACCACGCGCGCGCGCGTCGTGACGACATACGATATACGATCAACACGATCGGCGATCGTATGACGGAATACCGCTCGTACGACGGCGGCGCGGCGGCGTTTCTCGACGCGCTCGCGTCGTTCCGCGCGTCTCTCGCGCAGTTGGCGCGCGTCGGATCCGGCGAGAACGCCGCGCGCGCGGCGGCTGCGGTCACCTCGCCCGCGGCGGTCGCCGCGGCGCATCGAACTGGGGACGCATTCGTCGCGCTCCTGCGCAACGACCACTCGTCCTGCGAGGCGGCGGCGCACCTGTGGCGCGAGTGCGCGTTCGCGGCGATCCCGCTGCTGGAGGGGGAGACGCGCGCGTTGAGCGCCTCCGCGGCGGAGCTCGCCATGGCGCGGCTCGAGCAGGCGCGGTTCGCCGCCGCGGACGACGCCGACCGCTCCGCGCTGGAGGCGGACGCCGCCGACAGGGGGACGCATACGCCCGCGGACGCGCGCGAGCAGGCGGCCAGGCTCGCGCTCGCGAGGGAATACGCCAGGGCGTGCGTCGCGGGGTGACGCGAGAGAGAGGCGCGCGGGTCGCTTTTGTAAAAAACGCGTATGGAGCGTAGTCGTCATTTCTTCGTCCGCAGAAAAAGGTTGAATAATATCGGGTCGCGCCCGCGCTCGTCTTCGGCGAATCTGTTCGCGCCGAGATTTCGGGCACGAAACGACAGGGGAACTCGTGTCGGAGTTTTCGTGAAGGCCATTTTTCGTCTCCCGTGTGGCGTTCCAGTCTGGAAAAAAACGCGCAAACGGTCACGAATTATTTACGAATTCGGGACGTTCAGCTGTGCGTTGTTGTCACGGTTTCCGCGCGTGGGGGAACACGGGAACGAGCGAAAAAAAGCCGTGCGGTGCGATGCCGGCGGTCACTCCGCTCCCGCGTGCCGACACGAGTTTCGGCGCTTGCACGCAACTCACTTGCGCGGCGGAGGTCAGAGCGCAGACCGCTCTCTCATCGGTGACAGAAGCTCGCGGTCGAACGGTGCGTCGCGATTGCGCGAAACCCGAAGTCCGGCCGAACGAATCTGGTTCGCGTCGTGGCTCGTCTCTGCGAGCCGTGCGAGCGAAAAAGCGTGCACAGGGGTCTGACGGAATCGCCCTCCACTCCGCGCAGGCGCAATGAACGAGAACGCCAGACGGTCGACGGGTGACATCAACACCCGCGGAGAGAAGGGTACGTCCCGCGAACGCGCGCGCGACGACGCGACCGCGCTCCGGCGCGGTTCTCCGGCGCGCGCACCGTCGCGGAATTTCTTGCCACGAATCTAACGCTTCGCTCGCCCATACGGTAACCCGCAATTTTCCGTATCGCAGTCATGTCCGGCCGCGTGCCGCTGGCGGCCGCCGGCAACCGTCGCGCGCTCGGCGATGTCAGCAACCAGCTCGGTGGCCAGGCCACTCGCCAGGCTGGCAAGGAAGGCGTCAAGTGCGTGTCGCCCCGTCCCATCTCCGCCTCCATCTTACCGGTCGCGTGCGATTCTTAGGGCTCCCTGACGCGACGAAAAACGAACGCGCGTGCGATTGGGGGACCGAGGAAAACGAACGAAAGACGACTGACCGCCGCCGTATCGCGCCTCAATTCGCAGGGAAAATGCCTCCGAGAGCCTCAGCGACATGTCCACGCTGCTCAACAACTTCCGCGAGAAGACCCAGCGCGCTGGCCTGGTGCGTCCGACCCCCTCCGCCCGCGCGTCGTGCGTGTCTGCAAGTCCGCCGCGCACTTTCCCCTCGTCCGATTCGCGTCGCGACGGCGACGCGAAGTCGCGGCGGCGTGGGGTGTGACGCCGTGCACGCACGAGCCACGATGTGCCTCACGACGTCTTCGCGACACCGCGAGAGAACGTATTCGGCTTCCCACGCGCGTCTCCGTACCTCTCTGACGTCCTTTCCCTGTTTCCTCGAACTCTCAGGGTGGCGTCGCGAAGTGGGGCCGCACCTCCACGCGCACGTCGCACACGCGCCCCCGGGACATCTCCAATGCGACTGGCGGCACCATGACCACGCGCACGGGCGAGCCCGCTTCGAAGCGCGAGAGCTACACGCAGTACATCCAGGGTCGCGCCGCGGCGGTACGTCGATACGCACCCCCCCTTTCCCGATGGCGTCTCGCTCGCGCGTTCGCGCGCCGAGTCTCGTACCCCTCTCCGGTATTCCTTTTTCGCGCGCGCGCGCGCCTCGACGTTTTCACCTTCTGACTTTTTCCACCTCCCCGTCTCTCCCCTCACACCCGACAGGAGATCCCCGACATCGACGCGTGCGACCGGGAGAACCCTTTGGCGGTGACGGAGTACGTCAACGACATCTTCTCGTACTGGTTCCGGGTTGAGCCCGACACGCAAGTCGCGCCCAACTACATGCTCATCCAGACGGACATCAACGACAAGATGCGCGCCATCCTCATCGACTGGCTCGTGGAGGTGCACCTGAAGTTCAAGCTGATGCCCGAGACGCTGTTCTTGACGCACAACCTGATCGACCGCTTCCTGTCCAAGAAGGTGGTGACGCGCAAGAACCTGCAGCTGGTGGGCGTCACGGCGATGCTGCTGGCGAGCAAGTACGAAGAGATTTGGGCGCCGGAGGTTCGCGACTTCGTGTACATCTCCGACAAGGCGTACTCGCGCGAGCAGATTCTGGACATGGAGAAGCAGATGCTGAACACGCTCGGGTTCCACCTGACCGTGCCGACGCCGTACCAGTTCCTGAGCCGC
>Ga0181558_10004295_pt1 | contig 12804 bp, 15 predicted proteins | sample 011ome_22_FD_133754 | JGI IMG/M metagenome (GOLD analysis project Ga0181558, IMG submission 133754) | Coastal salt marsh microbial communities from the Groves Creek Marsh, Skidaway Island, Georgia - 011507BT metaG (megahit assembly) | ecosystem: Environmental > Aquatic > Marine > Intertidal... | reverse complement strand
TTCTTGAATTTGTTTATTTTGGTCAACCACCAATTGTTTAAATTCTTTATTCTCACGAAGTAATTCAAGTATAATATTACTTTGATTGCTAATATCAACTGGTTGTGCGGTTGCAACTACTGATTCATTTGCATAGGTTTCATTATACTTACAACGTTGCTTATGATACCATAAACTATTTCTGGCTTTATATACCTTACCACAACCGCATTCAAAAATGGTTTTTGGGATTTTTGGGGATTTTTCACATGATTTTGTTCTAAATTGGTGTTTTGCAGTCAAAACGTGTTTACTGTAATCTTTTTTGCTACTCGTAATATAGTTGCATATTTTACACTCAAATATATTGGGATTTTTAGGGACTTTTTTCATTCTAAATGTTCTATATATTTAGAACATAAAAAGTCCCAAAAATACCTCCGTGAAAAATTGCAAAAAAAAAAATGCAGTCATACAAAAATAATAATTCATGGATTTACAGCATTATGCTTTAAAACTGAAAATCGTGTTTTTTACGGAAAATTTATTCTTCAAGATCTGAAAAGTGGACATTTTCAGAATGTCCTTTTTTCGAAACCTTTACTATAAGTTTTCTGAGAAATAATATAATAGAATAAATTATAAAAACAACTTAAAGATAAATATATAAATCCAATAACAATATGGGATGTTGAAAATCACGGTCCTCTAATAAATAATAAATTGATTATTTGATATAAAGAATATGTGAATTTGGGCTCTTTAAGTTTAAATTAAATATATAAATTGATTATTCTGGTTGGGTAATACGTTACAATATTTACTCATAGGTAACTATTGTAAAAAATTGAGTTAAACAGTTATCGGTTTTAAACTTTAAACCGAGTGATTATCTAAAATGAATGTTGAAACACAATTGACAAATAATCTTAATGAAAATACAATTTCTAAAAATTTAGAAGAATGTGTAAAATGGGCTACAATAAAACCAGAACAAGTTGAAAAAAAAGAAGGGACAACTATTTCACAACAAAAGAAAGAAGCACAAGAAAATGAAAAAAAGTGGGGCAACAACATGATACAACAAACTAATAATGGACAGTGGACAACATTATTGGGTGAAGGATTAGTATTTGAAGTGCTAAAAATGCGAGGAGAAAATCCAAGAAAAGTTATCCGGAAAGATGGATTTGAACCAGATTGGGAAACTGATGAATATATATATGAAGTAAAAACATCTAATTGGTGGGTCTCTGGAACAGCTGGAGAAAAAGTTTATGGAACATTTATCAAATATCAAAATATTCCTGAATTATACGGAAAGCCTTTGCGAATTGTTTGTGTAGCAAATCAAGAGGAAGAATTGACTAATGGAAAGACCAAATATTTTGGTGAAAAAAAAACTAAAAAAACACAACAGGTTTTAGATTTAGCGGGTTCATGGTGTATAGAATATATACAATTTAGTGAATTGGTAAAACCAATATTTAGTTTGAAATGATAACTTCTGTTGTAGTAGAACCCGGTTTTTTAGAATTAATTGCTCGTCTTGCTATAATATCTTCACTATTATAATCTTTAAAATTATCTGTTACCAAATCTACTTTTGCATTACTCATTGCAAATTTAATTGTTCCTAACTTTTTTATTGCAGTAAACAAATTGTTGTGTGTTTCTAAACTAAACCCATCTGCTACATAATTTACAAATGATTTATTATTTTCAGGTGCATACGGTGGGTCTAAATATACAAAATCACCATCTTTTACATTTTGTATTGAAGAATTAAAATCACTTTGAACAAAATTAACATCCTTAATTAAATCACTAATATAATCTAAATCAGGTTTCGTGATAATAGTTGGTGTAGTCTTATAGTGACCGTATGGTACATTATATCCATTTGGTCCTTCGCGATACATACCTCTAAAACAGGTTTTATTAAGAAACATAAATAGAGCGGAACATTCTACTGTTTCCTTATTTATTTTATTATATTTATCTCGTATCCAATAATAATAACTTTCTTTTGATGTTTTCGCATCTTCAATAGATGTTGGTTTTCTATTAATAGTATTACCTTTTATACTATCATATTCTTTAATGTATGAATTAATATATGTATATAGGCCTTCTTTATTGTTTTGAATATGTTTATAAACATTAATTAAAGTATTATTAATATCATAAGCATAAATATTCTCTTTTATTTTAATTTTATTTTGTTTTTGTAATGACAATAATGCAAATAATACACTACCCCCACCTAAGAATAATTCATGATAATTATTGAATTCAGCAGGAATTTTAGAAATAATATTATTGATAATTTGTGTCTTTCCACCAACCCATTTTAAAAATGGTTTTTGTATTTTGGTTACCGGTATGTTATTATCATGAATCAATATTTCATTTTTACAAGGTGTTTTTCGCCGAATATGTGAGTCATATTTAGATTTTTGTGAAAAATCTCTTCCACAGTCTTCACAATTATAGTTAACCATTTTTGTTATATAGTTTTAGTATATAACTTTAATTCAATTTTCTATATACAATTTCATTTTTTATTTTGAAAAATCATTAAATCGCGGAAGTTTTCAGGAATTGGCGATGGTTGAATCGGTACTAAATACTGGTCTCGTGTTCTAGATTTTTTTATTTTAATTTTTATTGGTTTTGTTTTTTCGTTTTCGGTACTATCAAAACTATGTGACCGACTGTCTATGCTATCATTTCTTTTTCTGCTTTGTTGATACATATGATTATAATAGTATATTATAATAATATTATTTTTTTAGACAATTTACACATATATCATTTATCATTATTAAATATCCATCTTTATTCACTCGGTCTTGATGATATTTAAATTCTGTATTTTCAAATATTTTATTACATTGTTTACATGTTTCTATACCAGGTTTAATACCTCTGTGTAATATAATTCCAACTGCATCTTCAATCTTAACATTTGTAGGATTTGTAAGGAATAATTGTTCATACTTATTATACAATTTTCGCCAATTGTCGTCTAACGATTCATATATTGCAATTTTATCTTTAAAAAAATAATTGGCATTTAATATTTTATTTATTCTATTATGTAATTCCATGTCAATATATCTTATAATAATATTTATAAATCATTTATATTAATTAAACATTTTGTAGGCAACTCTTCTTCTTTATCATTATCAGCATTATCTGTAATTTCTTTGGGTTCATATACACGTTTCCATATGCTATCTGTTTCCCAATCTATTGACATATTTGTATACTTATTAGAATCTGTCATTCTAATACGATAATTACACTTTTTATAAAATCGCTTTCGTTGCAACCATTGCTTTTGGAAATTTTCATGCATGTCTACAATATCTACAATAATAGGGTGTTTATGTTTTACTCGTAAAATACGTCCAACAGATTGAACTATATCAGTTTTAGGTGAAACCATTACTAATGTAGCTAATGTTTTAATATCAAGAGCTTCTGCTGCCATTGCATAAGTTGCCAATACGATTTTCTTTGTTTCTGTTTCTTGCAATTTAACTTGCTTCATTCCGCCAATATAATACCCCACACTAGCTATTTCACGATAATTAATCGCTTCATATAAGTAGTTTAACAGCGATTTATTTTGACATAAAATCATTATTTGATTTTCTGGGTGTTCCACTAATAAATCTCTTAATACATTTACAATAAAATCACTGCGTGGACCAAATGCACAGAGTTTTACTATCATACTACTGAATTTAGTGTTACCTCTATAATCCAAATCTACCTCATTAAAATCCGTGTCATCGCATTTATATTCAATCGCTCTAACACATACCGGGTCTTCCTCTTTACGAGTTGATTCGTATATTTTACCACCAATAAACATATACAATACTTTTGTTAATTTATCCTTACGTTCCACTGTTGCCGAAATACCAAGCATATAAGGTGTAATGGTTTTAAATAATGTTCGTGAAAATTGTTCACTACCTATGCGATGAACCTCATCAATAATGGTTAATCCAAATGATGAAAACGCGTTTGGTGCGTATTCTTTATCATACAATGATTGAATCATGCCGATAACCACATCTTTATCTTCTATATCAAATACAGGTCCTTGAATTTTACCTATACGGGCAGTTGGCAAGAAATCATTCATTCTTTCTATCCATTGGTTCATTAGAAATTCTTTGTGTACTAAAATTAATGTCTTCTTTTTTATTATTGAGATAATATTTATTGCCATAACCGTATTATGTGTAACCGTACAATCACCTAATACAAAACGACGATTTCCATCAATTTCAAATCCATAATAGTCATCTACTTCTAATTTTTCTAATTTTATTCGGGTGCTTAATGCGTCCTTTATTTGTTTTCTTGGAGTTACTTTTTTTCTGGGACATTTTACTGGAATTTCATCTAATCCTTTACCGTGAATACAGGTTCTGTAATATGTACCTTCTTGTTTTTCACCTTTATACATACAATGTTTTTTACATTCTTTTTTATACGCGGCAAATCCTAATGACCTTGCTATAAATATTATATCATCTAATAACCGTTCATTTTTTTGTATAATATCATATGTATTGTTTGATGCAGAACCGTCCGAGTCAATTATTCCTGCTAATAATTCTAATTGTGTAGTTCTATCGTTACACTTATAATCGTGAGGAATATGTTTATTTTGTATTAGATTATATTCGCGTAAATAATTCATAAGTTCATTTGTTTTATTTACACCAGTGTTTATTGAATTAATGCGATAGTCATATTGTGAACCAGTATATTGTAAATACAAGGACGGGTGTTTATTTTGGAAACAATCCGCTGTTAAATATTTTAAGACATTGGATTCTTGTGTACTGATAAGTGTTGTTCTGGTAGCACCATCACCTAACCAATATCCTAATAAATATGGGTCTATTTTTACAGATACTGTGGGAAACACGACTGGAACCCGATAGCCAAGTAGAGGACCACCGAGACCGTGATATGATTTTGGTAAATTTAGATAATCCAATACAGAAATATCGCGAATTGACCCTTTGGGTGTATTTTTATTTCTATTGGAACTATACTTTAATGATAAAATGTGACTTTCATTCACAGTATATGAATCGCCTTTATTTGGTATGACTTTGTACATTTGCTCCCTTCCTCGTGCGAGAGTTAGAATATTTCTTGGGGTTGAATCATCCCCCATAATTACATCGCCCACTTTTATGTCTTGAACCATTTTTATTGTGCCGTCATACATCATAATAGGTGTGTTTAATCCGTTGCATTTACCGGCTCCACAATAAACTTCAAGAATACCACCACCACCGTGCTGTGCGTTATCTTTGGATAAAGGTTTAGATACATGATTACAATAAATATCAACAATATTCTGTTGATAATCCCTTAATAACAGTTTAAATGGAACATCTATATCATCACCGGATTCAATATCGCATCTATCAGGAACACCATAACGTTGAATTCCATAAAATCGTGGAATATATATTTTGTTGATATTTTCACGATATACAGGGAATGATGCTGATGGGTCGTTAGGGTTACCAAACTGTGCACCGGGCACGAAAGGTTTTAAGAATAAGTCTTTTTTCAAAAATTCGTATTCATCTTTAGATAATACAGATTTTGGAATGGTGTATCCTTTTTTCCCAATATAAGATTGTGACCGAATGAGTTCTTTAGTTTCAACATTTAAAAATATAGTTTTGGAATTAGTTTTGGAATTTGATTTTGTTATAAACTTTTGCATAATGTAAATCTTACTTTATTAGTAATTTAGGACTTTTTATATCAATTTTTCAAATTACAAAATATATATCCTATTGTATATAGTATGAATATGCCCAGTTTTTTAAAAAACATGTCTCAATTAGAATTATCGGTAGCTGCCATTTTAGTACTTTATATAGTATTACCTGTAGAGGCACCCAGTATGGTTTGTAATTTGGTAGATGGACCCGTTGGTATGGTCGGTGTATTTGCAGTAGCTGTATACTTATTTTTCCATGCTAATTCATTATTAGCAGTATTGTTCTTATTCGCCGGTTACGAATTATTACGTCGTTGCAGTAATGTCACCGGTAAAGCTGTAATTATGAAACATACCCCTACACAAGAGAAGAAGGACAAAAAAATGAAAAAGATGAACCCTCCCAAGAAAGATACATTAGAAGAAGAAGTAGTTGAGAAAATGGCACCTATTGGAAAAAGTGAGATGAGTAAATTTATATCAAGCGGATTCAGTCCTGTATCAGAGGATGTAGGAAGTGCTTCTGTTTATAATTAAATATTATGTGATACTATATTTGTAAAATCACATAATAATTTGAAAGCATTTAAGGGTTGGAAGTATTTATATTTTTGGTCAAAGACATATACATTATAGGCGTCATAATAAAGAACGCAGTTAAAGATAATGGGGTAACCCATTTACTAAACATAGTTGCATCACGTATTGCTAAAGCGCCACCAAGAATAAAAACTAAACCAGTAATAACAAATGATATCCACAAATAAGAATTTCCTATAGAATTTTTCAAACCATCTAATAAATGTTTACATAACTCTCCTATCTGTTTTACATAATCAAATACATAATCATCATTTATTTCAATATTTTCATTACCAGTTGTAAGATAATCGTTTTTAGAATTTATTAAATATTGAATTATACCCGATGAAAAAACGGTAAAACTGATTAAAAAAATACCATAGTATGTAAGATATATATTGCCACCAGAAAGGTCAGTTTTAAGACCGGCAACTAGTGAATATATTCCAGTAAAAATAAATGCAATAAAAATCCAGAAATTAGTTTTAGACATATAATCACGGCGTTGGTTATTATCATTAGATATGGTATTATTAATCATATCAATAATGAGATTTTTGTATAGAGATGACCCCCCAAAAACAGAAACAACAGCTATAATAATAAATACTAAAAAATGAATAATAGATTTAAATGCATCTATTTTCGTTTTAGAGTCAGCATATCCACTATGTAAAGGAACATTTAATGCCTGTACACTTTCATCACTTTCACCTGCCGGTTGGCAATCAATGTATATTTCACCTTCTGCTGCTTCTTGAATTGTTGTTGTTTTAGATACAAAACCTTCTGTACCACCTAATTTAATAAGTTGATGACTAACAATTTTATCATCATGTGCAGGGTATATGTTAAACAGTTTTGTTTTAGATGCAAGTTTATTTTTAAAAAAGGAAGCTGCATTCTTTTTAACAGATATAGGGTTTGTATAAACGAACACATGATTATTATTATCTTCATAGTGAAAACAATGGGTTTGTGTAGGAATATCATCTATTAGTGTAATAGATAATTCATTGTAGTCACTCTTTCCTTCTACTAAATCAATAATTCTATCAACAGAATTATCATTAGTTTTAACAAGTTCTTCTTTAATTAAAAAGCAGGTATATACTTTTTGATTTTGTTTATTTGGGTTAGAGTGTTCAATAACAATCTCCCCGATAATTTCTTTATTATTAGTAGTAACCCCACTAATATTGTGATGTAAAACGCTGTATAAATATATATTATTAGCAATATAAGAAGAAGGTGTAAGATTAGTATAAACAAAGTTGGCTTCTTTGTTAGGAAAATTAATTTTATAAAAAGTATCTTTAATAGGTATTAATTTGCCCTCAACCTCAACCTTATTTTCTTTTTTAATAGAATTATGTAAATTATCATTAGTATGTTCTTTTACATCTCGTTTATTGATGGTAGTATCTTTATAGATGTATTTAATGTTATTATCATAAGAAATATTATTATCATCTAATTTGAAAAATGACATTTGGATAAACTATATAATAAACATATAGTTTATTTTATGTAAAAATATCTTCTAAATATGAATGCATAAAAAATTAAACAGGTATATATTGAAATTGATTATTTTCATATACAGTAACACGGAAGGTATCATTATATCCTTCAACATAAACAACATCGCCATTATAAATATCATCACATCCATATTCACTGGTACAACTGCGTCCATTAACACTAATAGGCAGTTTGGTATTGAGATTACCAGTTCCAGAAATGGTATAATATTGCCATTTATCTCTACCTGACATATGTCTTCTTCCCATAAGAGGAAGAATCATTTCGGTGTTGCTATTTCTAGTTAAAATACCAACTTGTTGATAATCATTCATAGTACCTCTAGTTTGTACATTAACGGGAATTCCGCGTACATCACCAGAATTGCGTGGATATACAGTAATATCTTTAGAAGGTGGTGTATATGGGTCATTAAAAATATCTTGACGAGTAGCAATAGGAACTAATTGTGGAATATTAGATTGTGTATTTACTAAAACAACTTTTTCTTTAGGAGCAGTATTATTACGGTTATGGTTGTACCAAAGATAAATAACAAGAATTAAAATAATAAAAAGAATGAATAGAGCCATGTTTTCAATACATATTAATCCAGGAATACACTTTTTACCCATTTATAATATATTATGATATAAATTATAAACATTTGTATATTTAAGTTCGCGTAAAATATAATAAAAAGATATAAATATGTTTTACTATATAGAATATTATTATGGAGAACGAAGAACCTAAATTATGTGTGAATGTAGAGTGTGAAAGATATCCACCAGACTGGGATTTTGAAGAAAATACAGAAGAAAATTACGAAGAAGGACAATGGAGAAAATGCTGTTTATGTGACGGATATTTTGATGATGATGGATTTGGTGATATTTTATACATACAAGAAGAGCCAAATAATCAAGAAGCCGAATGTGACTTATGTGGAAAAACTGAAAATATAGTTCAAATGAAAGGAAGCGGTCAATTTCTTTGTGAAAGTGCTTGTGATGAAGATGAAAATTAGATTTTGTTCGTATTTAGTGTGAACCTAAATACGAAATGTTTTAATGTACTTCCGAAGGATTTCGTGCATAAGTTTTAAAAATTTCTTCAAACTGTTTTTGTCCTCTTTTGAATAGTTTTGCACTTTTACCAAAATTTTGTGGTATAGTCTCTTTAAATGTAACACCAACATTCTTGGCCTTATCATCAACCGCTTCGGTTTTTAGTCTTTTACATAAATAACAATCTTCTCTAATTTTTTTAGGCCAATGAATTATATGAAATCCTAAATAAGGATATAAGAAGTCATTAATTTGTTGTAATCCTTTATATGTATTTTGTGGAATATAATAAAAATCCAGGTCTAAAAATGTATCAAATGCCCATAAAATAATGGTACAAGGTAAGTACAATACGTATAAAATAATATCAACGAGATAATAAAAAATGCAGTCAAAGAAATTTCCTGCAAATTTAAAACCACATAACATGTAAGTATTGATAAGTTCACCTATATATAATCCTAATGTACCAATACTAGACGACCCTTGATGAAAACTTTTGCCAATAGCTTGAAATTCCAGGTTGATGCCTTTAAAAATATTATCAAATCCAGCATTAATATTACTAATACGTCTAGGAACACTACCTAAAAAGCATATAATGCGTTTAAAATTATGAATCATATTTTTAATTCCATCAATAAATTTTTGAATAAATCCCATGATTAATACTAATATACTTGTATAAAAAAAAGTAAAAAATTGATGTGATTAAAAATATGATTTCATTATTAACAATAATTAATAATGAATGAAAAATACAAATTATATGCAGACCGGGTATTGGCTGAACATGACCGATATTATTTTATAAGAAATACACAGATGGAAATATATACAGCAATAGAAAAAGCAAATAACCTAGAGCAGTTTTTAAGCAAGAAAGTAAAAGAAGAACCTGAACCCATTAACCAATGTGCAATCTGTTATGATACAATGGAAAATAAGAGCATAGTGAAAACATCTTGTAATCATACATTTTGTTTAGATTGTGTCATTCAAAACAAGAACAATAATAAACACACAGGTAAATTATGTGGTATTTGTCGTAACAATATTTGTACATAAATATTGAAGTATTTTTATTCTATTTTTATGGAGTGTGATTTATTACTATTTTTATACCAGGCATTTTGAATGATATTTGTATATAATTTATCTAGTTTTTTGATACAAGGTTCAAATGCCATCAGTATATCATGAAACATTGACCTTTGTATACATTTGCACGGATTGTTGTTAATATCATCAAGACTCCACGAAACATCACATTTATTACAGTATGCAGTATGAGGTAATTTTCCACGAGAGATGCACGTACATACACGTAGAGCGGGGGTTATGCCAGAGTTTATAAAAGTGCAGCACATATAACAGTAATTCTCAGTATTATCGTTGTCGATCCTGTTTTCTACGTCTGGTACGATTATGGTAAAATAATTCATGATTGCTACAATTGATATTAAAAAAACTTTATATCAATTTTGTTATGTTTCGTATTTCACAGATAATTTAATGAACATTGTGTGGTTCTCTTGGAACAAGAACCGATGTTTCTTTGAATTGATTTCTTGCTCTTCTAAATTCAGGGTCGCCACCTTCTTCTGTCATTATATATGGTATTTTTGTATTAAATGTGGTTTCTAATTTATCAGCAGCATTAGAAACAGCACTATCTTTTAATCTCACGCATGTAAAACAATCTTTACGAATACTTTCTGGAAAATAAATTAAATGAAATCCAAAAATAGAATAAAAGAAAGCATCTAACATATCAAGCCCTTTTTCAGCTTTATCAAAATTCTCTTGCATATCAATCCCAAATAATCCACCAATAAATTTAACAGGACTTAAAATAATAACACATAATATACTAAAAATTGCTTTTAATATATAAAAAAAAATACATTTGTATAAATTTAATATAAAATGAATGAAACATTCTAATCTAGTTTTTGCCCATTCACCTGAATACATAAATAGATTAGATGTAGAATCAAACCCAACACCTAGAGATTTACCAATAGCCTCATGTTTTTTTGCAATTCCTTTAAATATATTATCCATTCCTGAAGTTATATTTCGCATACGTAATGGAACGGACTGTAAAAAACAAATAATACGTTTAAAATTTTCAATCATATCCATAATACCATCCAATGGTACACGAATCATTTTTTCAATTGCATTTTTAATAGCATCCGCAATCATAGATGGAATGTTTGCGATTGTCTCGAACGCCCTTTCTAATTTTCCAAATATATCTCCAAACATACCTATATTATTTTATAAATTGTTATAAATTATAAGTATACTAAAATATATTACATTATTACATAATTACATAATATATTTTCAAATTAGTTTGTCTCATTTTTCTTCATTTATTGCATTACTATAATGTTCAAATTTTTGAATAAAACTTTCTGCTTTTGTTAGTAAAGGGTCTATTTCCTGCATACCTTTTAATATAGCATCTTGTGTTTTTTGAAAACTTTGAAAATCATTTTGTAAATTATCATAAAGCATTTTTTTCTTTTCTTGTACACCAGGTGCGGTATTGCTTTCGGCTTTATTAGATTCACTAGAAACAATATCATCTATGCCAGAATCACTTGAATCATCATCTTCTTTTTCTTTTGTATCATCTTCCTTTTCTTTTGTATCATCTTCCTTTTTGTCTTCTTCATCGTTTTTTTCGTCAACACCTTATTTCATATTTCTAGCACCCTCTGAAAATGAAGAACTTGATACAAAATTTAATGCATAAGTAGCTAATATAGAAACAGCTAATATAATTATCATATTTTTACTAAAAAAGGAAACTAGGAAACCAATTATTAATAGTGTAGCAACAGAATTGAAATCCTTTACATTTGCATAGATAACTATGTTTACTAAAGCAATTATACATAAAGCATATAAAACCCAACGATTATGTAGTAGTGATTTGGGTAAATAAGAAACTACATTAGGAATTTTAATACCTTTCATAAAATTTTTCATAGTTTTGACCATAATTTCAATAATATAAAATATATACCGAAATAAATTTGCCTAAACAGAATCACTAATTTTATTAATACTAGAATTATCGGTTATATCATTATACATAGTAGGAATGTCACCACTGTATATTTCTAGTACTTCTTTTACTATTTCTTCGCGTTGAATATCATCATTATCAAACTCAACACTTGTAATGCTAGAAGAACGTTTTCCTTTAAATTTATTTAAAAAATCATCTAATCCATTTATTTCATCATGTCTGTCATGTTGGTCTAAATCACCAGTAACAACCAAACGAGTATTTTCACCTAGACGTGTTAATAACATTTTCATTTGTGAAACCGTAGAATTTTGCATTTCGTCGGCAATAATCCAACAATTTTTGAATGTACGTCCACGCATAAAACCCAGTGGCGAAATTTCAATGATTTTATCTTCTAACAGGGTTGTTACATCTTTTGGATTTATAAAATTATATAATATGTCGTAAATTGGACGAACCCAAGGAGCCATTTTTTCTTCCAGAGTACCAGGTAAATAACCTAAATCTTCGTCAACAGATACAGAAGGACGTGTAAAAATTATTTTTTCAACATTTCCCATGATAAAATTTTTAATACCTATTTCTGTAGCGAACAATGTTTTACCCGTTCCAGCTGGTCCTGTTGCAACAACTATCTTTTTTGTTTTTTTACTTAATAAATTATGATAATCTCTTTGAACACCATTTTTAGGTTGGGTGAATTTATTTTCAAATTTTGTTTTTTCAATAGAAGATAAATGATGTAGATTTTCATATATTAGTTTTTGACTAAATATATATTTATCGTTATCACATTCATTATCATAATTATATTCTTT
>Ga0181558_10004292_pt1 | contig 12807 bp, 12 predicted proteins | sample 011ome_22_FD_133754 | JGI IMG/M metagenome (GOLD analysis project Ga0181558, IMG submission 133754) | Coastal salt marsh microbial communities from the Groves Creek Marsh, Skidaway Island, Georgia - 011507BT metaG (megahit assembly) | ecosystem: Environmental > Aquatic > Marine > Intertidal... | reverse complement strand
TAGGAAGCTGGGTTGGCGTAGAAGTTGTATCGGGGTTCGTGGTTGACGAAGGATGTCATCGCAATTGTTGTTTGGGCGTCGACTGTCACCGATAGGTCGAGACCAACGCCCTGCTGATGCAGGAAGTTCTTCAGCTGGGCACCCAGAGCGTCATCGGCAAATGAACCAGCGAATTCGGTCGGTGATCCCAGCCGCGCGACTCCCACGGCCACATTGAATGGGCTACCGCCCCAAGCCGCCAGATAGGTTGGCCTGTCTTCGTCATCCAACTGGATCATGTCGACGAGCGCTTCGCCAATCGACACCACGCCGCCACTAGTCACGGTGAGGCTCCTTTGCCATTTCGTCTGTGTGTAGCCTACGCAGAAGTTGGGGCAACCCGGCCGGTTCATAGGGTTCGCTGGTCGCTCGCAGCTCTTCAGGACTCCACCATTGCCAGCCGGTCACATCGATTCGTTCCGAGTCGGTCCAGCCCGCCGTATCGGGTTCAAACTCGGACGACACCCGGTAGACGAAAAATTCTTGGTAGGCCTCTGGATAAATGGCCTCGTCATAGGGAAGAGGAATAGTTTCTGAATAGACCATCTCCCCCACACCGTCGATGCGCAATCCCGTCTCCTCGGCAAGCTCCCGCACCGCCGCTTCTCGGTGGCTCTCCCCCGGGTCAACTCCCCCTCCTGGTGTCACCCAGCGACGCCAGTTCGATGAGTCAGGAACGCGGGTGAACAGCAGTAAACAGCGCCCAGTGGGCGCCAGTAGAACGATTCGGCTGGTGTGACGAGGTCCCGCGAACACGTCGGTTATTGCTGAAAAGAGCTCACGTCACCCACGAGGCGGGTGTGGTCTTCTGGCACGTCATCGACGATGGCCTGAGTCACTTCGGCTGCAAACTCTCCGACGTTATAGATTTTGCCCGCTACTTCTTTGCGCTCGTCAATCGCACCCGGATAGATGCGATTGAGCAAGGTGGCAGTGACCGTGCCCTCGATCATGTCGCCCGAGACGACAACAAAATCGACGCCACGAGCCGCCATTTCATCAGCCATGGCGCGCAATGCGTCCTCTCCTGCCCTCTTCGAGAGAGCCACAGGGCGGTACTCCGGCATGGTGTCGGTTTCACGGATGAAGTGAGCCTGGTGGCTCGTCACAAACACCACACGACCACCAGTGGACATAAGAGGCAGTGCCGCCGTGAGGGCCCCTACCTGGGCGTCGCGATTGAGCCTCATCGCGTAATCCTCAGCGACGTCGGCCTCCATTCCCCCTGAGGCATTCAGCACGAGAACATCAAGCCCGCCAAAAGAGTCGCGAATCTGGTTCATCATCGTCATGACTGACACGGGATCGGTGAGGTCGGCGCCGACCATGATGGCCTCTCCCCCGGCTTCGGCGATACCATCCACAATTTTCTTGGCCCGAGCCTCTTTGTTGCGGTAGTTGATGGCTACTCGCGCTCCTGCCGCCGCGCAGAACTGCGCCACTTGGGCTCCAATCCCTCGAGATGAACCAGTGACAAGAACGCGCTTTCCCAGCAAATCGGTGGGAGCAAGGGGGTTTTCTGACATGGCCCACACCCTAGCAACCGGTTGAGGTTTATCCTCGTTGGCAGACGTTCGTGTGGCGAAAGGTGGGTGAGTTGTCAGCTTTCTTCGAGGGCAACCTACCCCTCGTTGCTGCTCATCGCGGATTTGCGCTGAACCACCCGGAAAACACACTCTCGGCCTTTTTAGCGGCGCTCTCGGCCGGGGCTGATGTGATTGAGACCGACGTGCACGGTTCACGCGATGGAGTGGCAATGATCACTCACGATCCTGGTTTGTTGCGAGTGGCGGGGCAAAACGGGCTGATTTCGCAGATGACCAGCGAGAGCCTGCGTCGAGTGGATGTGGGAGGTGAGACGATGCCGACGTTGGAGGAGGCGCTCGACGCATTGCCCGACGCTCGGTTCAGCATCGACGTGAAATCCCCCGAAGCGGTGGGCCCCACAGTGAGTGCGATTGAGAGAACGGCCTCCCACCACCGTGTCGTGATTGCTTCCTTTTCTGAACGGCGACGGCGCGCTGTGGTGCGACAACTGGGCAGCGTCGCGACGATGGGAACTCACCGCCACGCGGTCGCCACGTGGAGCGCGGTGTCTCTATTCCGGGGGTTGTTAGAACCGATTGACGCGCTGTTTCTGCCCACCACCGCGTATGGGGTGCGCATGTTTTCGCCTCGTATGGTCGCAGCGGCAGACCGATATGGGGTCACCCTGGGGGCGTGGACCATCAACGACCCCGATGAAATGGAAGCCCTGTGGAATCGGGGGGTGCAAGTGGTGGTTACCGACCGAACTGACCTGGCCGTCGAGCGGAGAGCGCAGCTGGCCGCCTCGCCCACCAGCCCATCGCGACACTAAGCAGCCCCAGGGCAGATACCCCAAGTTCGAGGGTCATTCCCAATCGGGTCGCTGGAGTGGTGTGAGAGGTGGTTGGAATCTCCTCCAGCATGTATCCCTCCTCGAAAGTCGGGAGACGCACGAGTTCCTCTCCGCTGGGGAGAATGATGGCGCTCGTTCCCACGGTGGAGGTGTTCACTACCGTGCGCCCAGTTTCCACTGCGCGTATTTTCGCGATGTCGAGTTGTTGTTCGCTTTGGTCCGTTCGACCAAAATCGGCGTTGTTGGTCGGCGCAAAAATCACGTCCGCACCCTCGGCCATCATCTGCCGGAAGATCGCGTCGTCGACGATGTCATAGCAAATGGCAATACCTGCGGTATGGCCGGCCACGTCGAATACGGTGTCGCGCTCGCCAAAGCTGTAGTCGCGGGGAACCATGTCAAACAAGGTCGGGGCAAGAGGGTAGAAAAACTCTCGCGCCGGAAGGTATTCCGCGAAGGGGACAGGGTGAATTTTGTCGTATTGGTCAGCCGCGTAGCCCACACCCGGGTTATCCGGCACGTCCCAGAGCAGCACGCTGTTGAACGTTTCCTCCCCTTTGGCGGTAATTGTTCCCACCACGAGTGGAGCATTCATAGTGGTCACCACCTCATCGAGAATGGTCGCTGACTCGGAAAAGCGCAGAGGGTCAATGTCGGAGGCATTCTCGGGCCAAATCACCACATCAACGCTCTCCCCATAGAGCTCGCGCGTGACCGACCAGTGATCCATGAGATTGTCACCGCGCGACGACTGGGAAAACAGCGAGGCGTCGGTGTTGCCCTGAATGGCAGCCACACGGATGGTGTCGGAAATGGTGGCGGGATAACCCGGCCACACCACTAAGAACGTCGCTGCTCCGAGCGGCAGGATGGCTTTGCCCATGGGAAGAAGCCGCGGTTCGGTGAGTGTTACGACTGTGAGGGCCGCCAACCAGGCGAGGAGGAAACTTAGCCCACTCGTGCCCAGCCATGCCACCCACTCCAGGGCAGGCCCGGAGGCTTGACTGTGGGCAAGTCGCCCCCAGGCGAATCCGCCGAAGGGCCAGAAGCTGGCGATGGCTTCGCGAATCAGCCACACCCCCGCAAGTGCAACTGGGAGGAAACCCAGCCGCGCGGCTACTCCCGGCCATTGCCGCTCCCCCACTCGCCAAATCAAAGCCAAGAGGGCATAACCGGCAGCGAACAGAACTGTTTGCGCGAGGGTAAGCGCCAACCACGGAATGATGCCGAGATAGACGGTGAGCCAGGTAATCAAGATTCCGTAGTAGCTAAATCCCCCCACAGCGCCGACCAACAGCGCTCGCGGAATCGTGAGGTCGCGGGCAACCCAGAGCATGAGCATCAGACCGGCAAAGGTCAACGGCCACCAACCACGATCGGGAAAGCCGAGATCCATCAGCCACCCTGCCGCAATCGCCAAAATGACGGACACCCACAGGGGTTGAGGGGTGGAGCGATCCACCACCGATTGACGGCCCCAATCCTTCACGCTTGGAAGCCTAGACAACGCTGCTGAGAGCGACGATGCCTCGGAATACAGCGGCGCGGGCCTCGCGAGCGGTTTTTCCCGTGGGTCCCTGGTCGACTTGCTCGATTTGATCCAGCACATCGATTATCTGTTTGCAGAGTCGAACAAAATCGCCCACCGCCACATCGTCATCATCCACGATGTCAGCGAGGTCCCCTCCCCCAGCCCAATGCCACACTGCCCAGGCTCGATGAGCCGCGAGTGGATCACTTCCGGGAAGGTGGTGACTTCGCTCCAGGCGATCCAACGTCGACCACAGCGCTTCAGAGTCTTCAAGAGCATCACGGAAAGCCCCAGGGGGAAGTTCGGACATCTTGACCGGTAGTTCGTCACCACGACTCTCGTGCACGAGGCAAGAGACCATCGCGGCGAGGGAGGGGGCATCCAGGCTCATCCACAACTGCCGGCGAATCGCCTCTGCAACGAGCAGATCGCGCTCGCCGTAGATCCTGCGCAGACGCGTTCCGTGAACGGTGGCCTGGTAGTCGTCGCGATCTTGCCTGAGATAGTCAAGCTCCTCGAGGATGCTCACGACTCGATCAAATACCAACGAAATCGCTCCGGTGCGCTGGTCAATCTGGCGTCGAATTTTCTCGGTGTCTCGATGAAGTCGCCACCACCTCTCTGCCCAGCGCGCGTGGTTTTCTCTATCAGGGCAGGCGTGGCAGGCGTGGCGGGTGAGTGTGCGTCGGAGTCGATCGATCTCGCGTTGGGTATTAGGTTCGTCACTTTTTCGGCGCTTCTTTTCGGTATCGCTCAATTCCCGCCGAAGAGTTGCATATTCGCGAAAGTCCCCGTGATCGCACTCAATTGCTTTGTCGTAACCCGCGAGGGACTCTTCGTTGCGTCGAACATTTCGGGCGAGCTCCACTACGTGACGGTCGGCCTGAAACTGGGCGAAGGAACTCTCCAAGATAGTTCGCGTGCGTTCGTGTCCAAATTGAGAGATGAGGTTGACCGCCATGTTGTAGGTCGGCCGAAAGCTGGAGCGCAGCGGGTAGCTGCGCCGTGAGGCTAATTGAGCGACTTGTTCGGGGTTCATTCCCGGCCGCCACATAATCACCGAGTGTCCCTGGGTATCAATTCGACGTCGACCAGCACGACCTGTGAGCTGGGTGTATTCCCCCGCGGTGATAGGAACCCGGGCCTCGCCGTTGAACTTGTCGAGCTTTTCCAGCACCACCGTTCGGGCAGGCATGTTGATTCCCAGCGCTAGCGTCTCCGTGGCAAATACGACGCGCAGGAGTTTTCGTCTGAAGAGTTCTTCCACCACTTCTTTGAACACCGGCAAGAGGCCCGCGTGGTGTGCAGCCACACCTCGTAAAAGCGCGTCGAGCCATTCGTGGTAGCCCAACACCCCTAAATCGTCTTCATCTAAGCGGGCACAACGCTGCTCCACGAAGTCGATGATTTCTTCCTTCTCGCTGGGTGTCGTGAGGTCTACCCCTCTCTGGGTGACGGCTTCAACGGCTTTGTCACAACCCGCGCGTGAAAACACGAAGAAAATCGCGGGCAAGAGCTCTTCTTGATCCAGCATGCGAATCAGTCGCGCCTGTGACATCTTCGATTGTCCTTCGCGGCTTACATAGCGTGGGCGCCCGCGACGCCTGTGCCCGCGGCCGGGCGCTCCCTCAAAGCGCTGGAGGGTGTGAACCATCTGGACAATTTCGGGGTTAACTTGGGGCCTCGGACCGCGCTTGTCGGTGCGAAACAGGGGCAGCAGCCTCTCCCTCACCAGCATGTGCTGATACAGGGGCACGGGCCGGCGTTCACTCACCACAATGTCGGTGTCTCCTCGCACCGTCTGGAGCCATTCGCCAAACTCTTCGGCGTTTGAGACCGTGGCGCTCAAGGAAATGAGTTGTACCCAGGGCGGAAGGTGGATAATCACTTCTTCCCAGACAGCGCCCCGGAAGCGGTCGGCGAGATAGTGCACTTCATCCATCACCACGTAGCCGAGGTGTTCCAAAAGCTCACTGTCCGCATAGAGCATGTTGCGCAGGACTTCTGTCGTCATAATCACAATCCGCGCGTGCGGGTTGACGCTGGTATCCCCAGTGAGCAAGCCGATTTCATCCGCGCCGTAGCGCTCGACTAACTCGGTGTATTTCTGATTAGACAGTGCCTTCATGGGTGTGGTGTAGAAGACCTTCACCAGAGGCTGTTGTAGGGCTAAGAAAATCGCGAATTCGGCGACGGCCGTCTTTCCTGCCCCGGTCGGCGCTGCCACTAGCACTCCCCTACCCGATTCCACCGATTCGCAAGAAGTCAGTTGAAAATCGTCTAAATCAAAGGGCAGTGTTTCCCGGTAGGACTGCAGGCCCGGCGACTTCTTCTTTGCCCGCGCCTGTTGATAACGCTCGGCTGGGCTTAGCTGCGACACTTTCTAGACCGATTCACCCGCGACGAGCGCTTCAGCCCGCTTCGCGGCACGTCGGTCGTGAATCGTTGCGATTCCCGCAGCAATGAAGTAGAGCACCACCATCGGGATCGCGAGGATGACCATCGACACCACGTCGGCAGCGGGTGTGGCGATGGCCGTGAACAGGGCGATGATGATGACCGCGACCCGCCAACCTTTGATGATGGAGCGCGCTTCTAACACCCCCACAAAATTCAGCACCACCAAGAACACGGGCAACACAAACCCCACCCCGATGGCGAGAACGAGCTTGAGAGCGAAGTCAAGATACACCTTGGCTGTCAACAGGGTCGCCGACTGTTCGGGGGCAAAGCCGGTGAGTAGGACAACGATGTTGGGTAGCACCAGCCAGCCTGCTGTGACGCCTGCGAGAAAGAGTGGGACTGCGGCGGAGAGAAAGCCAAGTGCTAAACGGCGCTCACGTTTCATCAGTGCCGGTACAAAAAAAGCCCACACTTGATAGAGCCACACCGGTGCCGCCATGACAATACCTAGAACCACGGCAATCGCGATTTTCGTATCGAACGCCTCGGTTACCGTCGTGTAGTTGATTTCTGCATCGCGGTTGCGCTCGCGCGCTATTTCGATGATGGGGTCGGAGAGAGCCGACCACACCGGGTCAGCGAGAAACCAACCACCAATAGCCGCAAGGACAATCGATAGCCCAATCATGCCCAGCCGCTTGCGCAACTCAAGCAGGTGTTCCCCGAGGGACATCCGAGCCTGCGAGTCGGGCCGGGCCTTTCGGTTTGCCCGGGCCACGCTTACTTCTTCGTCTGGTCCGACTCGTCAGAGTCAGCGGAGGTCGACTCGTCGCTACCCTCCGCTTTGACCTCAGACTTGAAAATCTTCAAAGACTGACCGAGGCTGCGCGCCAGTGCGGGAAGTTTGGGTGCTCCAAAGAGCAAGATGATGAGGACGAGAACAATTAGTCCGGTCCAGCCGCCGAGGTTTCCACCCATCGAGTCGCTCCTTTGTCCTCTGCGCCTGTTGATCGGCGCTGTGTGGGCAAGTGTAACACCCGGGATTGGGCGCTTAGGTGGCCCTGCTAGCTGCTCTCGATGTGCTTTCGGGCGCTCTCAGCCCACCCGCGAACGGTTTCCACCGCTGATGAGGGACTGATTACGGTCACTAATCCTGCATGGTGACCCACAAACCGAATCAGCGATGCGGTGTGGGCAAAAGGAATGTCCGCAACGAGGTCCAAGCCGTGCTCAGTGGGGGGCGACGACCGATCCAAATATTCGGCGACGAGTGGCAACACGTAGCGAGGAAACTTCACCGTCACAACGAGATCGCTGGAGCTAGGAGTGAAGATTGACCACGAAGCCACGTCGCTCACATCCGGGTGAGAAGAACTTGTGTCCGGCAACTCTTCAATCTCACTCATCCGGTCGACTCGGAATACCCGCAGTGCCTCACGGGTGTGACACCACGCCCGGAGGTACCAGACGCCATCTCGAATCTCGACGGCAACCGGGTCTACGGTGCGCCGCTCACTCTCGCCACTTCGAGTCACATAGTCAAAGGCCACCTGTCGGCCCGAATCGATTGCTTGGGCAATCAGATCACTTTGAGCCTGGGCGTCCGAAGAATTAATCACGATTCCCTCGGCGCCCGCCTCACCACCAAAACCGCGCAATTTAGCAAGAAGTTCACCGACGTCAGAGCGTTCCCCGTATCTCGGGTGGGCGGCGATGTACTGCAGCCCGGCAATGAGGGCCGCGACTTCTCTGGCTGTCAGACGTGGCTCGTGGTCGATCACGATTGTCTGCTCGAACCGAATAATGCCCTCTGTTTCAAGAAGGTCCCAGTCGATATCAAAAAGGTCGGTGTGCAGGTACGCGGCAGAATCCCCCGGAATGCCGGCGCAGGCAATGAGCTCAACCGCCCGACGAATATCGTCGGGGTGGCGCCCAAACTGTTGTGCGGCTTCGTCAATACTGACCTCGCCGCGATCCATTACGAAAGGAACCAGAGAGAGAAAGAGAACCAGGTTCTCTCCAGCTTGACCGGTCGTGGGATTAGCCATGGGCACCCACCACCTGAGTAAGAAGCGCCACAAGTTGAGCTGAAAGTTCTTCTGGGCTCAGAATCCTGATGTCGTGGGAATACTCCAAAAGTTCCTGGGCAAAGGCCCCAAGGTCGGTGTAGTGGACGTGAAGTTCGTCTCCGTGTCGTTGCGTGAGCGCGCGATTAGTCAGCACCACTTCCGCTGCGGAACCCGGCTTGGCGACAATTCTCGCCACCTGCCGAGAGTAGATTCCATCGAGTTCCTCACTCATGCGAGCAATTTGGCCAGCTTCGGCCCTCCGACTGGCAAGATCGAGCGGTGAAATCGCGGAGACGATCCGCCTCAAAAGGAAAGTCTTTTCTTCTCCTCTTGGCTCCTCCACACTGAGCAGATGCCAACGACTTTCGTGGAGCACTACCGCCAGCGGAGACACCGTGCGCGTCTTGGACTGCGACTGGCCAGGAGTCAGATAGTCAAAACTCACCTGGCGGCCGTCGCTGATGGCTCGCCTGAGCGCATCGAGAGCGGGATCACGAGCCGTCAGCATGGGCAGGAAGCCAATGAGTGGTTCGTTGACTGGCGCTCCGGACGCCGCCAGCTTGGTGTGAGTAAGCCGTGCTTCGCTCGAGAGAGAGCCTTCTTTCCACACCGCTGCCGCCACATTGAGAAGGCGTATGTCTTGAGGGGTGAGACGGAAACCTTCTGGCGGGTCGTACTCGGCTTTGGGTATCCGATACACCGTGGCCTTGTTATTGCCGTCCTCATCGGGAGGGATGACGGCTTGAAGTGGGATGCCCAGTTCTCTCAGCAGATCTTTATCCCGCTCGAAGCGACGTTCGAGTGTGGCCTTGGCAACTCCCGCCTCGGTGTCTTCGCGATAACCCCGGACGGTCGAGAGGATGTGTTCTTTGGTGAGCCCGACCGTGGTCGCCATGAGCGCCAGAATGAGGTGGAAGAGCCGGTCTTCCGGTCGAATTACACCGTGCGCCACAGCCACAGTTTAGGTCGCCACGCGACACACCCAGTGGGTACTGCGGGAGTGTTGAACTACTGGACTCCGAGGATGTCGAAGACGTAAATCAGGGTGGAACCATCGGCAACCCCGGCAGGCTGGTTCCCTTCGGGGTAACCGAGCTCAGGCGGGACCACAATCGCCACTTGAGAGCCCACTGTTTGGCCGACCAAACCGGTGAAGACCCCTCCGATTACTCCCCCGTTTCCGCCACCTGCTGAACCATCGAGCAGAGTGAGGGTGACGGGGGTGTTTTGTTCAAAGCTGGAGGAGAACGTTTGCTTGGTCTCCCACACCACTCCAGTGAAGTGGGTGACTACCTTGTCTCCTTCTGTGAGAGCAGGACCTACGCCCTTCTTTACGGTGTACACCACCAACTCGTCGGGTGCGCTGCCCATAGGCACCGACACTCCGTGGCGACCTGAGGGGTGCTGGACAATCATCGGGGCGTTGTCTACAAGAGCTTCTCGCGCGCCCTCAGCTTTCGGAGGGTAAGCCTGTAGGACATCGATCACGAGCACGACGGTCGAATCGTTCTGAACTAATTCGTCTTCAGGAATGGCCCCAAATACTGCCGCCACCTGGTCGGTAATAATCAGCCGGTCTCCCGTGGTGACACAGCGCAGCGCGTTGCTGAAATAGTCGTCGCTTTCGGACTCAATCACGCGGCGCACTGGCTGGTCGGGAACGTAGTTGCTCGCGGTGAGAAGTTGACCGCCGGATCCGAAGTAAGCGGCGACATGGAAATCAACCGCGGAGCCTTCCCCAGCCGTCACTCCCTCACCCGAGCGGACCGTGGAGATTTCAGTCCCCGAGGTCACGAGCGGAGTGGGAAACGTTAGAAGTGGGGGGGTTTGCGGTTCTCCGTCTTCGGCACTGACCAACGATGACGCCTTACCCTCCACGCCCGCCGGTTCACACGCGGTGGGGAGAGTTGATGCGACACTCACCCCCGCTGCAGCGAGGCCAATCAGGGTGAAAAAGGTGATGCCGATAGACAGCGGTTGAATTCGCGACATGATGCCCCGAGTCTATCTGCCGGACCCGGCGCTACTGTGCGTCTTCCGCGCTCGCCTTGGACGCCCTCTTGCGCGATTCCTTCGCGAGTTCTTTCACCTTTTTCTCGGTTTCTACCCGCGCTCCTACGGCCCCCGGAGTCCACGCTTCGACGTCTTCAGCTGCGTATTCAGGTTTCACTTTTCGGCCCACACGTTCGGGCAGTGTCGTGCCGACTGAGAGTTTCCGAGCCCAGGTCAGAAAACCGGTATGCCCCACACCACGGTGGTCGGGCCTCACGGCAAGGCCTTCGACGTGCCAGTTGCGCACGATCGACTCTGTCGCCTGCGGCACGGTGAGACGTTTGCTCTCCCGCATCGCCTCCATCATCCGAGAAAGCTGAGTGACAGTTGCCACGTACACGAGGAGCACTCCCCCGCTCGCCAGAGCGTCAAGACTTGCGTCCAAACATTCCCACGGAGTGAGCATGTCCAAAATCACTCGGTCAACAGACTCTGGCGCCATCGCGGGCAACACATCATTGAGGTCACCCAGGCGAACATCCCATGGGCAGGGAGGAGCGCCGTGGTAGAACGTTTCGACGTTGGCGCGGGCAATGTCCGCAAATTCTTCTCGGCGCTCAATTGACACCAACGAACCATCGGAACCCAGCGCTTGAAGTAACCACAGACTGAGCGCCCCCGATCCCACTCCCGCCTCGACGACGGTGTGACCAGGGCGGATATCCGCCCTGAAAAGAATCTCACTCGCGTCTTTGGGGTAAATAATCGCGGCGCCGCGCGGCATCGAAAGAACAAAGTCCGACATCAGTGGCCGGAGGGCGAGATAGCTCACGCCCAGGTCCGTCTGGACAACACTTCCCTCATTCACGCCAATCAGGTCATCGTGTAGAAGCGCGCCCTTGTGGGTGTGAAAGCGACCACCTGGCTCCATTACGACCGTGTGGAGTCGCCCCTTCGGGTCGGTGAGTTGGACTAGGTCACCGGCAACAAATGGTCCACGCCGAATCATGATTCACCCCGTGCTTGGCGAACCTCGTGGTGAATGTCACGGAGCCCTCGCCCTTCGAGCCCCTCCCACAACACGGTTGCGTAGCTGGCGGGAATCTCGATGTGCAGGGGCACGCCGATAGTGACGGCGCCGGCAGAGAGAGCGGAGGCGGCACCAAAAACCGAGTCTTCAAAGGCCACGCTGTGGTGGATATCGACTCCCAGCCGCTCGGCGGCCGTCAGATAGGGCTCGGGGTTAGGTTTGGGTTCCTTGACGTCGTCGCCAGCGACCACGGTGCTAAACGCGGTCACCCCGAGTTCCTCGCTCATCCGCTCCGCTATAAACACGGCGTTTTCCCGAAATGACATCGTGACCAAGCCGATGGGTATACCGGCAGAGAGAACCTCAGAAATCACCCCCAGAGCCCCGGCGCGCCATGGAATGGACTCGGCCAGTCGTTCGCGCACTCGCGCACTCAGCCGGTTGATAATTTCGGCCTGTTCAAGCTCTACCCCAGCGCTTTGAATCGCGCGAGAGCTATCCCACAATCCACTGCCCACCAGAGCCAAACCCTGTTCGATTGTCCACGTTCCCCCAAATGCTTCGACCAGTTCTCTTTCCGCGTCCAACCAGTACGGTTCGCTGTCGATCAGGGTGCCATCCATGTCGAAAAGGACCGCGTCAAGTCGGGGGGTATTCACCCGCACGAGCTTAGTCGGGGCACAACTGAGCACACGGTTCACACAGGGGTTGTAGGTTGAAGGGGTATGCAGCAACCACCGCTATTTGAGCCCGCCCGCACTCTCCTCGTCGCTACGGAGGGATGGTCCGATGCGGGCGAGGCCGCAACTACCGCTTTGCGCATGGTGGTCGAGCATTTTGGCCTGGTTCCCTATGACGTCATCGATGACGAGACCTACTTTGACTTTCAAGTAACCCGCCCGTACGTGGAGCTCGATGGTGACGGTTCGCGCGTGCTGTCATGGCCGGACATCACCCTCTACGGCCCCGACGATTCATCTGCTCCCGATGCTCCATGGGTCCTGATGGGGGCCGAACCCTCAAAGCTCTGGCGCTCGCTGGCTAGTCAATTGGTGGATCAAGCTCTCGCCCACGACGTCGATGGAATGGTGTTAGTGGGGGCCATGTTGGCGGATGTGCCACATTCGCGACCGGTGCGACTGATTATCTCCAGTGACGAGTCGAGCGTGCGACACAAGCTCGGTATCGAACGTTCGACTTACGAGGGTCCGGTCGGAATCTTGAGCGTGATTGGTCTGCAGGCGCAACGCGCTGGTATTCCCGCGGTGCACTTGTGGGCGCAAGTGCCCCACTACGTCCACACGTCCCCGTCGCCGAAAGCCACGCTGGCGATTTTGGATCGGATTGAAGACCTCCTGGGTAT
>Ga0181558_10004291_pt1 | contig 12809 bp, 7 predicted proteins | sample 011ome_22_FD_133754 | JGI IMG/M metagenome (GOLD analysis project Ga0181558, IMG submission 133754) | Coastal salt marsh microbial communities from the Groves Creek Marsh, Skidaway Island, Georgia - 011507BT metaG (megahit assembly) | ecosystem: Environmental > Aquatic > Marine > Intertidal zone... | reverse complement strand
TGACCAAGATGAAGTACTCGGCCCGCGACTGATGAAGCCCCACGATGTTGCCCGCCAATCCCTGCACTTCTGCGAGCAAATACCACAACCCTGGATCGCTATTCACCCTGCGGGACTGCTCAAGCAATACCGCCTCTGCGAGGTGGGGTGAGCCCGCCTGATGCAGCGCATTGGCGTAGGCCATGGTCAGTGGGTGGTTCCCCGGTGAGAGCTCTAGGCGGCGTTCCAGACCTGCCACGGCGCGGTCCGGGTTTCCCTGTGTCATAGCGATCTCTGCGGCAGCCATGACGTATTCAACGCGGTCCCTGCTGGCAGACCAAATGCTGTCAAGGGTGAGCGCGGCTTCATCCGCTCGACCCGCAGCCGTCAGTGCCAGCACCAAGCCATACGCAGTGGCTTCTGCGGAGACTGGGTCACCTTCCATCGCAGAGCGAAATTGCGCTACCGCGGCCTCCGGTGTTGGCGCAGACTGCACCGCTACGCGCGCCCGCATCAACTGATAGTCCAAGCTCACGGAGCGAATCTGCTTTGGATATTGCATGGCGCGAGCACGCGTATCGGCGATGCGTTTCTCCGACAGCGGGTGGGTGCGGAGGAATTCGGGAATGCGATCACCCTGACTATAGCGGGTAGCGGCGTACATTCTCTCGAACATCTGGGGTGCCGCGTAAGGATCCATGCCGGCGTTAAACAGGGTGCGCAAACCGACGCGATCCGCCTCCGCCTCATTGGCTCGGCTATAGCGAAGTTGAGCATCCTGGGCGAGGCCTTGCGCCGTTGTCATTGCTGCAAGCCCTGCGTCCGTACCGATGGTAGCGGCCAGCACTATGCCAGCCAGCAGCCCCGCCAACTGCATCGGGCCTTGCTCCTGCGCCAGTTCCATCCTTCGCGAAAAATGTCGCTGACTCAGGTGCGCAATTTCATGGGCCATGACCGTCGCGAATTCGTCTTCCGTGACGGCGTAGTTGAACAGGCCACTGTGAACACCAATCACGCCCCCGGGCACGGCAAAGGCGTTGATAGTTGGGTTGTCGACGATAACCAACTCAATACGACGATCCTGAAGCTCACTGTGCTGTACCAGCTCGAAGACCAGATTCTCCAAATAGCTGTACAGCAGTGGATCGTTGACCAAGGGCGCCTGCCCCCTGAAACTGCGGAGCCACATTCGCCCCAGTTCGTATTCATAGTCGGCAGAGAAGAGGCTGGTGCTGGACTCTCCCAGATTCGGGATTTTGAGATCCTCGTTAGCGGCCTTCGCGGGCAAAAAGGCGGGGAGGCAGCACAGCAGCGCCAGCAGGGCAGATCGAGCGGCGGTAGGTATCCTGACTTGCATGGGCGCACTCTAGCTCACTTGGGGGGTCACTGGTGGATTATCCGCGGGGTAAAAGTGCGCGATCCCGCCGTTATCGCGGGCAAGAAACGATATACTGACGACTCCGGAAAATGCGGATTAGCGGCATGCAAGATTCATCTGTTCCGATGGCGTCTGTTGACGCTCGTGGCGAGCGGTGTCCCATGCCGTTGTTAATGGCAAAACGCGCCTTGAGTGGTATCCCCTCTGGGGCATCACTGGAGGTGTTGTCCACCGATGTGGGATCGGAGCGCGACTTCGAAAGTTTCGCGAGACTGGCAGGCCACGCGGTAGTTTGCGAGCGTTTGCCGGATGAGGTGATACGGCTCATTATCACCAAGGCCTGATGCGAGGATCTGACTCATCGTGAAAGAAGTCTTAAGTCGCTGGTACCACCGTTACCTGAGCGAGGAAGAAGCCGTTATTTTGCTGGTGATAATCGCTCTTGCGTTTACCACCATGCTCGCCTTTGGTGATGTCCTGGCGCCCGTGCTGGTGGCCGTAATCCTGGCCTATCTGATGCAGGGTGTCGCTAACTTCCTGACGCATCGGGGCCTGCCCGCCGAGGTCGGGGTTGCGGCCTCTACTTGTGTGTTTCTGGGTGGTTTTTTTGCCTTTCTTTTTGGCTTGGCGCCCTTGGTTTGGCGGCAGTCCGTGGCGCTCCTGCGCGAAGCCCCCGCCATGATTGAAGCGGGCCGCAAGGTGCTGGTGACGTTGCCCGAGGAGTACCCGGTGTTTTTCACCCAGCAGCAGGTCAACGAACTGACCGCCGCCATTCAGACCGAGATGGCGCTGATCGGACAGGCACTGGTGACCAAGGGTCTGAGCTCTATTCCCAGCGTATTGGCGACGATCGTCTACCTGATTCTGATCCCCCTGATGGTATTTTTCTTTCTCAAAGACCGGGACAAACTCGTTGCCTGGTTTGCGGGGTTTCTTCCCGACAAACGACCGCTTCTGGACCGTATCTGGGGTGAGCTAAGTCAGCAATTCGCCAATTATGCGAGAGGTAAGGGGATTGAGGTGCTGATTATTGGCCTTGCCTCTTATTTTGTGTTCGCGCTCTTCTCGCTGAACTACGCCGCGCTACTGGGGCTTTTGGTAGGGCTTTCGGTCATTGTGCCGTACATCGGTGCGACGCTAGTGACTTTACCTGTTGTGGTTGTGGCGTATTTTCAATTTGGTGTCACTCCCGACTTCTATTGGGTGATTGGGGCATATCTTGTGATACAGGTGCTTGATGGCAACGTGCTGGTGCCACTTCTGTTTTCCGAGGCCGTCGATCTTCACCCTGTCGCCATTGTGATTGCCGTGCTTTTTTTTGGCGGCATCTGGGGGCTATGGGGCGTCTTTTTTGCCATTCCTCTTGCAACAATGGTCAACGCCCTGCTGTCTGCCTGGCCCGCCAGAGATGTCCTGTCCGCCAGCTAGCTTGGCCTATCACCTGGCCGACGAAGCCCGATGGCCTAGCGAGAGGAGTCGCTGACCCATGATGAATAGGACGCAAACGTTGGGTCATGCCCTGCGGGATGACCGCCCGGCTGCGCCATTCGCGGATGTCATGCGCATCGCGCTGGCATCTTTGCTACTATTGGGTATCACCGCTTGCGATGTGACCAAGGAGGTTCAGGGGGCCGGCGGCGCAGAGGCGAAGGTCGTCACCAGTCCCAATGATCAACGACGTTATGACCTGATCGCGCTCGAAAATGGGTTGGAGGTCATGCTGGTCAGTGATCCTACGGTCGAAAAATCTGCGGCTGCGCTTAGCGTGGGCCTCGGTGCGGCGTCTGATCCCGAGGATTACCCCGGGATGGCTCATTACCTCGAGCACATGCTTTTCATGGGGTCGGCTCAGTACCCTAAGCCAGACGGTTTTATGGCCTTCACCGCAGAGCATGGCGGGATGTCCAATGCTTACACGGGGTTGGATATCACCAACTATATGATGCTCGTTGAAAACGATGCCTTCCCAGAGGCGTTGGATCGCTTTTCCCGTTTTTTCACCGACCCGCTTCTTGATCCAACCTACATCGATAAAGAGAAAAATGCAGTCAACGCTGAGTGGTCCATGCGCCGAGAGCAGGATTTCCGCATCACTTACCGTCTGGCGCGAAAACTGTTGGGGGATCACCCCGCCAACCGTTTCCAGATTGGTAATCTCGAATCGCTGGCTGATAAAACCGACGATGGCCTCCATGCCGCGACCGTTGCGTTTTTCGAGGAATATTACAGCGCTAATCTGATGAAGGCTTCGCTCATCGGTAATCGATCGATCCCTGAGCTGAGGGCGCTTGCCGAGGCATACTTTACCGATATTCCGAATCGGCAGATCGCTAAACCCGAGATAACCGCGCCACTCGATTTCGCAGAGGTGGGCGCCAAACGCGTGCGATATGTGCCAAAGGACGATACGCGCGAGTTACGTTTGGACTTTATCATCGACAACAACCGAGAACGGGACGACGCCAAACCCAGCGAATATCTCTCCTATATTCTCGGCTCTGAAATGCCGGGCACCCCCGCCGTGCGGCTCAGGGAGCTGGGCTGGGCCAGCGCACTGGTGGTGAGCGCCGATCCTTCACGTTACGGCAACTACGGAGTGTTTACGTTCTCGGCCAGGCTGACCCCCGAGGGATTGGCGCATCGCAAGGAAATTACCCGCATGTTGCTGGGGTATCTCGCGATGTTGCAGGAGCAGGGCGTGGATGATCGATATGCCAATGAATTCGGGACCTCGCTTAACAACCGTTTTCGCTTTCTCGAAAAAATGGATGATTTCAGTTACGCCCATGAGTTGACCCGAGCGATGCAAACTTATCCTGCGCAGTACGCGATCGCAGCACCCTATCGTTTCACGGGTTTTGACCGAGAGGCAGTAGACGCGGTATTGGCACAGCTGATTCCTGAGCGTTTGCACGTCTGGGAGATAGATCAGCAGCAGACCGCCAGTGAGTCACTGTATTTTTATGACGGCCACTATGCGGTTGAGGAATTAGTGTTGCCCGACGCCGCTGCCTTGCGAGAAGAGGCGCTTGCTTACCAACTGTCGTTACCCGCAAAGAATCGCTTACTGCCTGAACAATTTGCCATCGTCGAGGCGAATCGGCAGCCCGAGCAGGTCTTGGAGGCATCAGATATCAGCGTATGGCTTCAGGGGAGTGAGGCGTTTGCAGCGCTTCCGAGGGGCTATACGCAGATCTACCTCAACACCCCTTATCGCCAACAGAGTGTTGATGCCGCTGTGATGTTGGTGTTGTGGAGTGACCTTTACAATCTCGCCCAGACCGCACTGATCAACGAGGCGGCTATCGCAGGGATGGGACTCAGCCTCGCGCTTGATGAGGGACTCCGATTAACCCTCTCGGGCTTCACCGACAAACAGCCCAGGCTGCTCTCAGCGGCGCTGGCGGGCCTTAAGGTGAATCCCGATGAGCAAGCCTTGCAGCAGGCGATTGATCGCCTGAAGAGAGGCTTGGACAATCGCAAGAGAGCGTTACCGGTGAGTCAGCTGGGCAGGGTACTCGCCAGCTTGACGCAGACCGGTTACTACGACGAGGCATCGGTACGCCGCGCAGCGGGCGAGGTCACATTGGACAGTTTCAACGGCTTCGTCGAGACTATTTTGGACAGTGCGCTGGTGCGCGTGTATTTGTTCGGTAATTACGATAAGGCCTATGCGGAGAATACGGTGACCACGATCAGAGCGGCGCTCCCTGCCGACCGACTGATCGCGGCGCCCTATACGCGCGGCGCCGTTTACGCCCCTGCGGCCGGACAGAGCGTGGTCTACAACGCCGATTTGCCTGTGGAGGATCTGGGGATGATGCTCCTCTATGCCTCGCCGGCGCCAACCGTGACCAATGAGGCAAATGGTCTGGTATTGGGACGGCATCTGCGTAACCGCGCCTTCGACACTTTGCGGACCGAGGAGCAACTGGGCTATGCCGCGGGCGGGCTGACAACCACGATGCAGGACCATCCGTGGATCGGGTTTTACATCCAGACGCCGGTAAAGACGCCTAAAGCGATGCTGGAGCGGTTTGAGCAATTTTCACTGGACTACGCCGCGATGCTGGAGGCACTCACTGAAGATCAGTTTGAGAACCTGAAATCCGGTGTGCTGACCCAGTTGACCGAACCGCCCACTAACCTATCCGATGAGGCCGGGCAGTACCTGGCGGACTGGCGTCGTGAGCAATATGATTTCAGCAGTCGTCAGCAGCTGATTGCGGCCGTGCAGGGCGTCACGCGGGTTTCTATTCGCGATTACTACCAAAAGACGGTCTTGGCGGATAACCCGAGCAGAATACTGATTCAGCTACGGGGCCAGCGCTGGCAAGACCAGCCCTATGCTGAGCTGGAGGGTGCGACCCTGATTGAGAGCATCGAAGCATTTCATAAAGTCATGCCCCGGCAGGTGCTGGCAAGCCGGTTTAACCGCTGATGGGCGTCACACTGGCCGACTGTTACAACACCGCACAGTTCCGGAAACTGGCAAAACGGCGGCTCCCCAGTCCGATTTTCCACTACATTGACGGCGCCGCCGATGATGAAGTGACTTATCGGCGCAATACGCAGGCCTACGAGGACTGCGACCTCGTGCCAAATGTGCTGGCGGGTGTTGAGACAATTGATCTGTCAACGACGGTGATGGGATTGCCCATCGACATGCCGATGTTCCTCTCGCCCACCGCTTTGCAACGTCTGTTTCACCATGACGGTGAGCGAGCCGTCGGCCGCGCTGCGGAGGCGTTCAATACCCTTTTTGGCATCTCCTCTCTGGCGACGGTGAGCATTGAGGAGGTCGCCGAGACCATACGCAGCCCTAAAATTTTCCAGCTCTACTATCACAAGGACAAGGCGCTGACCTGGGGCATGATCGACCGCTGTAAAGCAGCAGGCTTCGATGCTCTGGCGCTCACCGTGGATACCATTGTCGGGGGCAATCGGGAGCGAGATTTATGGACCGGTTTCACCTCCCCACCCAAGCTGACGCCCTCAAGCCTTTGGAGCTTTGCCACGCACCCCAGCTGGACCCTCAACTACCTGTTGCGAGAGCCCTTCGAGTTATCCAATTTAAAAAGTCATATCGCCGAAGGATCAAACGTCAGCATCTCAGTGTCGGACTACTTTTCTACCATGCTCGATCAGTCAATGGACTGGGACGTCGCCGCGGAAATACGGGGGCGGGGGGGCAAACCTTTTTGCCTCAAGGGGGTGATGTCGGGCGCCGACGCAAAAAAAGCCGTTGAAATCGGGGCAGATGCTATTATGGTATCTAATCATGGTGGGAGACAGCTGGACGGTAGCCGAGCGCCGTTTGATCAGCTGACGGAAATTGTGGATGCGGTCGGGAGCGATATTGATGTTATTTGTGATGGCGGCATTCAGCGCGGTACCCACGTATTAAAAGCGCTGTCGATCGGTGCAAAAGCGTGCTCTGGCGGCCGCTGGTACTTATATGCATTGGCCGGTGCTGGTAGTGATGGCGTAAAGCGAGCGCTTACTAACATGCACAGCGAATTGGTCCGGGATATGAAGCTGATGGGCCTGCGATCCGTTGGCGAATTGAGCCGACAGAATTTGCGGTTCCGATAGCGCCCCCCCCTCGGGCGTGTTGGTGCGAGGCCATGGAAGAGCGGCAGCGAGACGCTGCCAAGTCCTGTCGCTACGCCGGGCACCGCCATTGCCCGCCACTTCTGGAAGACCGAGCGTCCACCCGGGTAACCCCGGTCTCTTAAAACAGTGAATTCGCCCGCTTTTTAAGTTTCAAAAAAGAACTTAATGACAATTTTGGCTGGTCTCTGGTATTTTTGTGTCACTGAAGCGATTGTTTTTACATTCCTAAATAGAACTAATTGATGCCAAGTAGGTCCGAATGCGACTGTTAAGGGTTGCACGTGGGCGTGGCGCAGGCATAGGGGAACACACATGGCGCAATTGGATGCGACAGAAATCGACGAGTGGACCGAGTCCCTCGACGCCGTTTTGCGCTTTAACGGTGCTGAGGCCGCAGGGGAATTACTCCGGCATTTATCCGACCGAGCCCAATCTTCCCGCGTGCCGTTGCCGGATGCGATTACCACGCCGTTCCGCAATACCATCTCCCCCGAGGACGAACGGCCGATGCCTGGCGATTTGTTCATGGAAAGGCGCATTCGTTCTCTGGTGCGCTGGAATGCAATGGCGATGGTCATGCGCGCCAACGACAACGAGCATGGCCTGGGCGGGCATATCTCGAGCTTCTCCTCCAGCGCCACGCTGTATGACGTCGGTATGAACCACTTTTTCAGGGGCACCGGCAACGGACATCCCGGCGACCTGATTTACTATCAGGGGCACAGTGCGCCCGGGATGTATGCGCGTTCCTATCTCGAGGGCGTTATCAGTGAGGCCCAGCTGGAAAATTTTCGTCGTGAAGTCGGTGGCGCCGGGCTTTCGTCATACCCGCACCCGTGGCTGATGCCCAACTATTGGCAATTCCCCACGGTGTCGATGGGGCTGGGCCCGATTCAAGCGATTTATCAGGCCCATGTCATGAAATATCAGACCAAGCGGGGTTTGGTCGATCATCGGGATCGCAAAATATGGTGTTTTCTCGGAGATGGGGAGTGCGATGAACCCGAGTCACTCGGCGCCATTGCGCTGGCGGGACGCGAGCGCCTTGGCAATCTCCATTTTGTGGTGAACTGCAATCTGCAGCGGCTCGATGGGCCCGTGCGCGGTAACGGCAAGATCATCCAGGAGTTGGAGGGGGTATTTCGAGGTGCGGGCTGGCAGGTAATTAAAGTCATCTGGGGGCGCAAGTGGGATCCGCTGATTGAGCGCGATCAGAGTGGACGCCTCCAGAAAATTATGGATGAGGTCTGCGATGGGGAATTGCAGAACTGCAAGTTTAACGGTGGAGCCTATACCCGAGAGCACTTTTTCGGTAAGCACCCGGAAACGCTGGAACTGGTCAAGGATCTCAGCGACGAGGACATCATGTACCTCAACCGCGGCGGTCACGATCCTTATAAAGTGTATGCTGCTTACGCGGCGGCCTGCGAGGAGGTTGAGCGCCCCACGGTGATCCTAGCGATGACGGTGAAGGGGTATGGCACGAGCGAGGCGGGGGAAGCGTCCAACGAGACTCACTCGCTGAAAAAGCTGGATATTAAAAGTCTGAAGGCTTTTAGAGATCGCTTTGGCGTGCCCATCAGCGACAAGGATTTGAAGAGCGTACCCTTCTACCGACCGGGAGAGGACAGCCCCGAGCTGCGTTACATGCGCGAACGGCGTGCCGAATTGGGTGGCAGTATTCCGTCCCGAAGAACGACCTCCTGCGCCCTGCCAGCGCCACAGCGCAACGCGTTTTCAAGCCAGTTAAAAAGCTCAGGCAAGCGGCAAATCAGTACCACCATGGCTTTCGTTCGTATCCTCTCCGCGCTGCTTAAAGACAAGACGTTCGGTGAGCGGGTGGTACCCATTGTGCCCGACGAGGCTCGGACCTTTGGCATGGAGGGCATGTTCCGCCAGATGGGCATTTACTCCTCGGTGGGTCAACGCTACACCCCCCACGATTCTGGCGGCATCCTCTACTACAAAGAGGCAGAAACCGGCCAGATTTTGGAGGAGGGCATCAACGAGGCGGGCGCATTCTCGGCCTGGCTTGCGGCGGCGACGTCCTACAGCGTGTCCGATTATCCGATGGTGCCGTTTTATATTTTTTATTCGATGTTTGGTTTTCAGCGCATCGGGGATTTGGCGTGGGCCGCGGGCGACAGTCAGGCGAGGGGCTTTTTGATCGGCGCGACCGCCGGGCGCACCACGCTTAATGGAGAGGGTCTGCAGCACCAAGATGGTCACAGTCATCTGCTGGCGGCCACGATTCCCAATTGCATCAGCTACGACCCCGCGTACGCCTTTGAGCTAGCCATCATCATCCAAGAGGGCATGCGGCGGATGTTTGAGGAAGGGGAAAACTGCTTCTATTACATCACGACGATGAACGAGAATTATGCCCACCCCGATATGCCCGAGGGTGCGGAGGAGGGCATTGTGCGCGGCCTGTATCGGTTGCGGAGTAGTGAGTTGTCGGGCGGGCTGACTGTTCAGCTGATGGGCGCAGGTGCAATCCTTCGGGAGGTGGAGGCGGCGGCTGACATGCTCGAGCAGGACTATGGTATCGCTGCAAACGTCTGGAGCCTTACCAGTGTCAATGAGCTCGCCCGAGAGGGTAATGACGCTGTCCGCTGGAATCGACTCCATCCGACTGCGTCGCCCCGCCTCCCCTACCTGACCGAGCAGCTTGCCCGGGCGGAGGGGCCGTTTATTGCCGCAACCGACTACCAAAAGGCGCATACCGATCAATTGCGCGAGTTTGTTCCGGGCGAGTTTACCGTGCTCGGTACAGACGGATTCGGCAGAAGCGACACGCGTCAGCAACTTCGTCAGCACTTTGAAGTCTGCCGGGAACACATCGCGGTGGCGGCCCTGAAAGCGCTGGCGGATCGAGGCGAGGTGGAAGGCGAGACAGTGGCCGAGGCGCTAACGAAGTGGGGCATCAACGCGGATAAACCCAACCCGGTTCGGGTGTAAGTGCGATACGAGGAGCGCGCATAATATGGCCGAAGAGCGGATTAAAGTGCCCGACATCGGTGGTGCTGAAGGGGCAGAGGTTGTGGAGGTGCTCATCGCGGTGGGCGACCGTATCGACCTTGAGCAGAGCCTTATTGTGGTTGAGTCTGATAAGGCATCTATGGAAATACCTGCATCCTCGGCAGGTACCGTAACTGAACTTCGGGTAGCAGTGGGCGATGCGGTTTCTGAGGGCGATGTGATATTGACACTGGCGACTGAGGGAGCAACGAGCGCCCCGGAACAGATGCCACCAGAGAGGGATGGTGCGCCCTCTGTGGGTGCCACTGAGGGCCATGACCCGGCCCCCACGCCATTGACTGAGGTGACGGGTGCCGATGCCGATACCACTCTCGTTAATGAGCGTGGTGAGGGCAGGTTCCTATCGGTCAGCGTGCCGGATTTAGGTAGCGATCAGGGCGCCGATCTGGTTGAGATACTGGTGCCGGTGGGTACGGTGGTAGCCGAAGGCGACTCGCTGGTTTTGCTGGAATCTGACAAAGCGTCGATGGAGTTGCCCGCACCCGCGGGGGGTGTCATCACCGAGTGGTTGGTCAGCGCCGGTGACACGGTGCAGGAAGGGGCTGTCATCGCCACCCTGCAACTGAGCGAGGCGGCCTTGGCGGCGGCCCCTGAGTCCAAAACCGCCGGGGACGCGCCTCCGGCGGCAAGCCCGGTTGCCGTTTCCGCGGCCGCTGCGCCGGCGCCCGAGGCCGCCGGCGAGCGTCATTCGGGGGCAGTGGAAGTGGCGGGGGCTGTATCCGCCCCACAAGAATCGGAAGGCGGTTCAGGGTTGGTCTACGCCGGTCCCGCTGTGCGTAAACTGGCCCGTGAGTTTGGGGTAGCGTTGGATCGCGTGCATGGCTCGGGTGCGCGTGGCCGGATCCTCAAAGAGGATCTTCAGCGCTATGTTGCGGGTGCGCTGGCAGGTGCCGGCGACGCCTCTGCGACGGCTACCGCTTTGCCTACCGTGCCTGAATTGGACTTCTCCCGGTTCGGTGCCATCGAGCGTCTTTCCAGATCCCGCATCGATAAATTGACCGCATCCAACATGGTGCGTTCTTGGTTGAACGTGCCCCATGTCACGCAATTTGATGATGCTGATATCAGCGAGCTGGAGCAGTTTCGCAAGGCGATGAAATCTGAGGCGGAGCAGCGGGAGGTGCGCCTGACACCGCTACCTTTTATCGTAAAAGCCTGCGCTCTGGCCCTGGGGAAAAATCCCAAATTGAAGGCCTCGCTGGCCGATGGCGGTGAGACACTGGTGATGAAGCACTACTGCCATATCGGTATGGCGGTGGACACGCCGGGAGGCTTGGTGGTGCCGGTGATTCGCGATGTGGACAAGAAGTCGATCTGGACGCTCGCCGCTGAAATCGCGACTTTGGCGAACAAGGCGCGTGACAAACAGCTCAAACCCGAAGATATGCAAGGAGGCGTTTTTACCGTGAGTAGTCTGGGTGCTATCGGCGGTCGCGGATTTACGCCCATCATCAATACGCCCGAGGTCGCTATTCTTGGCGTGGGTCGGGCCGCTATTCAGCCCGTCTGGGATGGTGAGTCGTTCCAGCCCCGCAGCCTGCTGCCGCTTGCTTTGTCCTATGATCATCGGGTGGTGAATGGCGGGGACGCCGGGCGCTTTATGACCGCGCTTACCGCGCTGCTGGCAGATGTCAGGCGGATGGTGATGTGACCCCTGCCGACTTCAGGTGCAAACACTGGCGCCGGGGAAAAGTCTGATGGCGCGGTGGCATTGATGGACGGGTGTCCCCCAGGTCAATGTGACGCTGGCCGGCTGCATCTTGGCGGGGTCGTACTGGCTGCTGGGGCGGGCAGTCGCCTCGGCTTCAAACCCAAGGGCTTGATTCCGGTCAGCGGTGAACCGCTACTGCAACGTCAGCTCCGGCTGCTGTCGGAGGCGGGAGTGGATGAGGTAGTGGTGGTGCTGGGTCACCACTGTGAACTCCTGATGCCCCTGTTGGAAGATTGCGACGTCGCGCCGGTTTTGCAGCCTGCCAATCAGCACTCGCAGGCAGAGTCATTAAGGCTAGGCGTTTCCGCTCTTTCCGCGCGTGTCGATGCCGCGTTGATCATGCCGGTGGATATGCCCATGCTTGAGGCCCGGGATTTGATTGCCTTGATTGGCGCTTACAAACACGCCGATGCGCACATTGAATTTGTGGGGCCGATGGTGAACGACCAGCCCGGTAATCCGGTCCTGCTGGGTCGACCCATCGTTGATCAGGTGTGCAGGGGTGAGGGCGATTTTGGCAGCGGGCAATGGCGCCATCGCAAGCAGCCGTGGGCATTGGATTGGGTAACGGACAACACGCGTTACCTCATTGATATTGACACCCCAGAGCATCTGAAACGCTGGGGAGACGCGTCCCAAGACCGGTAGCGCCGCAACCGCTACGTATCTCACGCGGGCGGCGGGCGGCGGGCGCGGAACGCGATAAGCAGATGAGAAGGTCAACGACCTGAATTGTGCCGGCATTAAAGCGCCAGTATCACCGCCCTGACGGCGAGGGCAATGAGACACGCGCTGGCAAGCCCGAATAGTCCAAAGCGAATGGGTATGGTGTTAACGTTGGCTTGCCAGAAGCTGTGCAAAATCCGTAAGACAGCATAACTCCACGCGAGATTAATACTCAGCGCCGAGTTATCGCCCATCAGCGCCAGCATGATTACCACTGGATAAAACACCGTGGGTTGCTCCATCAGGTGGGTGTAATTGTGCGAAATCCAATTGGCTTTGGCGGGCATTTGTGCCTCGCCGTCTCCTCCGCGAGCGCCAGCGGGCATTTCCCCCAGGACAACACCGGCCGCTTTGAAG
>Ga0181558_10004284_pt1 | contig 12819 bp, 4 predicted proteins | sample 011ome_22_FD_133754 | JGI IMG/M metagenome (GOLD analysis project Ga0181558, IMG submission 133754) | Coastal salt marsh microbial communities from the Groves Creek Marsh, Skidaway Island, Georgia - 011507BT metaG (megahit assembly) | ecosystem: Environmental > Aquatic > Marine > Intertidal zone... | reverse complement strand
TCCCATCTGGCCCTTTTGATGACACACTATCTACGAATGTGATGGGATTGCCTTCAAGCGCAGTTTCAACTCTTCTGGTTCCCGCAATCCTTGCCGTTCAGACCGGTATTGCCATTTATGCAGCAGTCAAAGGAAATATTGATGGGGCTGCTACAGCAGCAGTAGTCACTGCAAAAGCGGCGATAATGACAATCGCCGACCAAGTCTTGCACGAAGTTTGGAGGGATCAAGTTATTGATGATTTCCAGTTTGATACGGACACGGCTTGGAGCGGATTTGATGCAACTTTGGTTCCGGAGGACCCCGGTTTGGCACTGGATCAAGAACTGTGCGACCTCATCCTCGAACCCACCAGTCCAGGGAAGCTCGAGCAGCTCCAAGTGCAGCCGGAACCCATCCGAATGGAGGTACCGAAGATCACCTTGTCGTACACTGCCCCGGACGGAACAGTCTACACGGGAATGGACACCATCAATCCGCCGATCACCTCCTTCATGGACGAGCCGATCGGACTGACGATGGAAGTGCGCAATGACACTCCCTATCCCTTTGGTGGTCCCACCAACTATGTCTTCTACAACGACATCTTCTACAACACCCTTGGAGCACAGGTCTTCATCGGGGGGCAGACCTCCACGACAGTGGAGTACCAGGTAAATCCCTCCTGGTCCGCGGGACCGACCTATGCGCCGGTGACGATTCACCACAGCGGGGTGGAGAGTCCGGAGTTCATGAGTGGGTCGGTCGACGTGATCATGTTGTCGGTGTGCGACTGGAACATCCAGGACGAGGCGAGGGTGTATGTCAATTTCGAGCCGGCGTGCTCGGATGTGGCGCTGACCGCTCCGCTGGAGAATTGGTCGGCCAACCTCGATTTGGTGGCTTCGGGCGCCTACTTCTCCACCGAAGGAGAAGTGCCCTTGGCCGTGGACATCGCCCGCAACGACTACACCAACTGGCAGCACCCGGACGACGGAGATCCGGTCATCGTGCAGTACCGCCCCACCGGCACCACGCAATGGACCACCATCACGGGGACCAATGCCGCCAATACTGCAGTGGTCGATGAAGATGGCCGGGTACAGGATTTCAACTTCACCTGGAATCCGCTCGACGCACCGGACATCTGCAACGGGTTCGCGGGCCAATGCCAAGGCTACGAAGGCGGGATTGAGCTGCGGGCCATTACCCAATGCGCCAGTGAGTTTGCCGTAGACGAAATCTCGGATGTCATCGCAGGCACCGTTGATTTCGTGCGGCCTGAGCTCTACGGCAACCCGCTGCCGGCCGATGGTTTCTACCGCCCCGGCGATGAGCTGACGTTGCGTTGGTCAGAGGCCATGGAGACTTTCTCTCCCACCGCTTCGCTGAATCCCGATTCGGTGCGGATGATGACCACGATGAACGCCAACTACATCGAGAATTCAGGTGGCCTCCAGTTCACAGCCGGAGAATACCTGGGCATACCCCAAGGGCCTGCACTCGATGCAGCAGGTTGGTCCATGTCCTGGAAGCTCTGGGCAGGTGGCGAAAGTGTGCCGACGGGCTTGCCCTCCGGTGTCGTCTTTACGCAGGGCGACCAAGCCTTGGCGAGCCTCAGTGCCGAGCTGGTCGATGCCGGTCACCTCGCGGTCGTGCACCGTGCCAATGGTGCCGTCGTCGATGCCGACACGCTGGTCATTCCGCTGCAGGCAGGCACCAATTGGAACCCCTTCTGGAACACCTTCGAACTGACCTTCGAGCCCGCAGCGGACGCCGGTGCGGTGGACATCTCCCTTGACCTCAACGGAACAGGGCTGCCTGCCCTGGGATCGCTTTCTTTTGCCGGCTTGTCCTCCAAGCGGGTCACCTGGGGCAATGGATGGAGCAACGGTGAAGCCACCGGGACCCCTCTCCCGCTCCCAATTCAGGACATCCGCATGTGGAGTTCGCAGCGGGAGACCCAGCTCTCCATGACGCCCAACCTACAGTTGACAGGCAAGGAGCTTGGATTGCAGGTGTGGCTCCCCCTCGATGAGCTCAGTGGAGTGCCCGTAGAGGAAGCCCGAGGTCGCGACGTACAGATGGAAGCCAACTGGTTCAATACCACGGGCGCCCAGGCCCTCGACTTTGCCGGCAATACAGGCGACATGGTCCCGTCGCTGGCGGGCATCAACTTCACGCCCGTGGGATCGCGGAGCACGACACTCGAATTCTGGATGAAGCCAGGAGGACCGAACGAAGCCATCCTTGGTATCAACGGAAGTGCGGACCCGAGCCTGGACACAGAATGGAACTCGTGGTCTTTTGAGACCGATGCAGCCGGACACCTGATCGTGGCCAATGGCAACGACACCTTGCGGACACCGTCGGCCCTCACGGACCGGTGGCACCACATTGCCCTGGTACGGCACCACAACGGCGCTGTCAACCTCTATCTCAATGGAGACGGCGTAGACTCCGATGCAGCCTACAGCCACGGCTCGATGATTCCCCTCAGCTTGTTTGTCGGAGCGCGCAAATTCGATGCAGGACCCACGAGCTATGACATGCCTTTCACCGGCAAGTTTGACGAGTTGCGGGTCTGGAGTACGGCCGTCCCTGTGCAGACCCTCCGGGAGCGCGAACGCGACGGGGTGTATGGCTACGACAACCTCGTGGTCCACGCCCCCTTCGAAGCGCGCAGCGCAGGAGACGATGCAGTAGAGGCCGACCAGGCATACACCTACACCGCGTGGGACGGGTACTTCTACTACAACGACCCCTCCTCGCTGGCCATGCCCCAGTCCTTCCTCGCCAAGGATTGGCTGAACGCCATGGGCAGCACGGAGGTCTCTTCCATCGTCCAAAGCGACGATGCCCCGCTCATGCAGGCTGAACCGCAATCGACCCTCGGCGCCAGCGGCGACGTGGCTTCAGTGAGCTGGAACTCCCTGCACGACGAGTGCATCCTGGAGCTCAACGAAGACGCCTTGTACAAGTACGAGGACCAGCTCGTCACCTTCACGCTGCCCAAGTCCGGACTGCGCGATGCCGCCGGCAACACCACGGCGTCCGACCTGACCTTCGAGATGCGCATTGACCGCAACCCGCTCAAGTGGGGCGACGCCTTCCTCACATGGGAGGGACAACCCGAAGATGGGTTGATGATCACCACCACGATTGCCAACGTGGGCAATGAATCGCGCTATTTCGAGATCGCAGGACTCCCCTCTTGGATCGAGGTGTCACCCCTCAGCGGCACGTTGCCTGCAGACAGCGATATGGAGGTCACCTTCACCGCCGAGGGGCCGCTCGATGTGGGTACCTTCCTGGTGGATGCACTGCTCAAGGGGGGCATCCCCTGTGGCACCAACGCCACCGGCGGATTCTGCTACGGCGAGCGCACCACGATGGAAATCGATGTGTACCTCGAAGCCCCTGAATTCACGGTCGAGGCCATGAACTTCACCAATGTGATGCCTGTCGTGGCCCGCGCCTACAAGAACAGCATCGCCAGCGACAACCCCCGCGACATCGTCCTGGCCTACATCGGCGACGAATTGCGCGGTTTCTCGCCACTCGATCTCAGTGTGGCCGACCAACAGCTCGCGTTTGTCTCCGTCTTCTACAACGACGACGAAGCCGCCGAAGCCATCGAGTTCCGCATTTGGGATGCCCGGACCGGAGCCATCCGCGCCGAAGTCGAGGCGCACTGGCCTGACCTGTCCGGTGAGCCGCTGACCGTCCATCCCGATGAGGATGGATACAGCAGCCTGTTCCAGCCCCTGCTGCTCAACGCCTCCGAAAAAGTGGAGACCGTAACGCAGCTCTTGCCCGGTTGGAACTGGGTCAGCTTCAATGTGTCCGAGGATGACGGCAGCATGATGGAGGTCGAGAAGGCCTTTGCCAGCCTGCCCGAAGCTGACCTGCTCAACGTCAAGGGCCACGGCGTCGGATCCTTCCGCACCGCCGGAGTCTGGACGCCGACCGGCCTGCCCGCTGCCGCCTCGAGCGGCGTCGACCTGGGCATGCGCTATCAGGTGGAAATGAAATCGGACGCGGACACGACGTGGACCTTGCGCAACATCGGGCCCGCAGCCCATCCCCTCGACCACCCGCAGGACCTTGTGGTCGGATGGAACGAGCTCGGTTATCTCCCCCAGGTGTCCCTCTCCGTGGAGGACGCCATGCAGGGGCTCGCCGACGCGGACACCGTACTGCAGTTCGATGACCTCGTCAAGAGCCGCTACGAAGGCTTTGCCCTCTATGCGGGAGACGGCGAATGGATCGGATCGTTGGGCACGATGCGGCCCGGCAACGGTTACCGCATGCGCTTGGGTGATCCCACCAGTGCAGAAGCGGCAGCAGCGGCACCGGCCGGCACCCTCGAATGGCCCGTCGTCGGCGCCTTCTACGATGCAGGATGGCGCGCGGACAATCCCTTCGACGGCACGGCGGCACCCGATGCCGCATGGCCAGAACAAGATGTCCGTGGACTCGAAGGCACCATGAACATGGTGGTCCGCCTCGAGTTGCCCCCGACGCAGCCCCAAGGCTTGGGCGATGCGCTCGGTGCCTTCGTGGAAGACGAGCAAGGCTTTGTCCGCTGTGTCGGACAGGCCATCCCGCTCGACAGCGATGCGGGCCTGCTGTATTTCCTCACCGTCTATGGCGAGGTGGGCACCTCGGACCTCCTGCACTTCCGTTGGAAGTCCGGCCTCACCGACCTCGAATACGTCGCCGACGAAGGCACCACGTTCGAAGCCACGCGTTTGCGCGGCAACCTGCAGGCGCCCTTCCTTCTGCGCTTCTCAGAAGCCGGCCTCAGCACACCGGATCTGGATGGCGACCTCATCGCCTACCCGAATCCGTTCCGCGATGAACTGACCATCCATTGGCACGGCACCCTGCCCGTGCAATCCTTGCGGATCGAGGATGCGAACGGGCGACTGGTCGAAGTGCTCGACTGCGACCAGATGCTCAACGGCCCCTGCCGATGGGTCGCTGGCGGCATCGAGAGCGGAGTGTACTTCGTCCGGGCCATGACCGCACAAGGACAGCGCACCGTTCGTGTCATCAAATGATCGTTACCCCCTCCCCGCTGCGGGAGGGGGCAACACCCTCACCATGCATCACTTGAACCCCTTCCTTCACCGCTTGGCCGCCCTCCTCTGGGTGGTGGGCTCGGCCCTGTCCGCATCTGGACAATGTCCAGGTGAAGTCTTCATGGACCATGGCGCCGCCGCCTGCGGATACGGCCTGATGAAAGGCCAAACCTTTACCGTGCCATCCGACGGGAACCTCACTTCCATCCAGCTGACCGTTTGCTCGGGCACGGAAAGCCAACTCGCCATCCGCCAGTACAACGGGGATGGCAGTGACTGGGCGGAAGGCAGCATCATCGGCACCGCCGACGCCACCTTCCCTGCGGTGGGTTCTGTAGCGGACTGCTACGTGAGTGTCCACGGCTTCCAGTACTACACAGAACGCACCTTCACCTTTTCCGACCTCGGACTGCAGGCAGGCACCCCTTATGTGATGCACCTCGTTCAAGGGGCCGCAGCCACTGGATGCAGCGTCGGATATCCTGATGGGCAAGCTTTCCATGGCAACGGACCCCAGGTTGGAACGGACCTTGTCTTCGAATTGACCCATTGCCCGGACCCCACACTGGTTTTTGGATGCACATCCCCGTCAGCCTGCAATTATGATGCTGCCGCTACGTCCGAAGACGGCTCCTGTCTCTCGCTCGACTGCTTGGGGCAATGCGGAGGCAGCGCCTATCTGGACCCCGACTGCGGCTGCCTCACTTCAGCATCCGAGGCGGGCTCCTGCCTGGGCTGCACGGACAGCAGCGCCTGCAACTATGACGCCACCGCGACCGTGGAAGACGGATCGTGCCTACCGACCGATTGCCACGGCGAATGCGGCGGATCGGCCGTGGTCACCGACTGCGGCTGCATCGGCGGACAGACGGGAATTCCCGCCAACGCTTGCATCGACGGCTGCACCACAGCAGTCATCGCCAGCGACAGCACGGGGTGCAGTCCCGGCTTGATGGAAGGGCAGAGTTTTACGGCCACCACCACAGGCCATGTGAAGCAAATCTGGCTCAAAGTCTGTTGCGCCACGGATGCACAGGTCACCCTCCGGGCCTATCCGGATCCCGACCCTTGCTCACCACCCGCTTGGAATTCAGGTGAAATCATCGGCGTGAGCAACCTGGTTTCTGCCACCTGCTCCGGCCTCAGCAATTGCCTGACAGGCGGTGGCTTGGATGGGTATGCCTGGACCACTTTCCACCTTGAAGACCTCCCTATCCAATCGGGCATGCAATACGTCATCGAGCTCAATCAAGGCGTCGCCCTCTCCTCCTGCACAGCGGATTACGCAGGAGGAACAGCATTTGACGCCGCAGGTGCCGAACCCGCACGCGACCTCGTCATGGAAGTACACACCTGTGCCGCGAGCCTTGTATTTGGCTGCACCGACCCTTCGGCCTGCAGTGGTTACGATGCATCGGCCACCCATGACGATGGCAGCTGCGTCTACACCGATTGCCACGGCACCTGCGGCGGCACTGCCACCACCGACCCCAATTGCGGATGCTTGGGCGGTGAAACCGGCATACGCACCGAACAATGCGTCAATGGCGCGCTCCAAAACGTGCTGGCCCACGATGAAGGGACGCCCTGCTCGGCCACACTTACCGGCCAGACCTTCACCATGCCAGCAGACGGGTTCCTGACCCTGACCGCCTTCCACGTCCTGGTTTCCGCCGGACAGACGGTAGAACTCCATCGCGAGGACGGTCCCTTGGCGGGCACCCTGTTGGGTACTGCCAGCCGCGCCGCCAACAGCACACCTTGTCTGGCGGGCTCCCATGATTGGCAATCCTTCGATTTTGGAGGCATCCCCATGGAAGGAGGTCGCCAATACCGCTTCACCTTCACATCCGGCAACGCGCAACGCATCTGCTCCTCTGCATACGACGGGGGCCATGGCATCACCGCGGCAGGCGCCGAATCCCTGGAGGACCTCGCCTTCCGCATCGTCCATCGCACCCCCCAACCCGGAGAACTTTCCTGGGGCTGCACCGACCCTTCCTTCTGTAATTACGATCCTTTGGTCACCCAAGACAACGGCAGTTGTGCCCCCATAGACTGCAATGGCGATTGTGCCGGGGGTGCGACTGTCGTTGCAGGGTGCGGATGCGTGGGAGGCAACACGGGCATCGAACCGGCATCCTGCTACGGATGCATGGACCCCACAGCGTGCAACTATGCACCTGATGCCATGATCGACGACGGTTCATGCGGGGTGTTCGATTGCTTCGGCATTTGCGGAGGAACCGCGGTGGATGACCCGACTTGCGGATGCATTGGCGGTGAAACCGGCATCGACCCCGCACTCTGTCATGCCGCACAGTGTCAAGGCACCACCACCATCAGCACATATGCCGATGAATTTGACATGAACTTCATCGGGTTCGCCAACAGCGGCCAGACTTTTACTGCCGAGGAAAACACCTTCCTGTCCGCGGTGCGCCTGCGGCAATTGGATGCCCCTGAGAATCCGTTGACAGTGGAACTCCGGGCCATGGACGGCGTCGACGTGCATTCGGGTACGCTATTGGCCTCAGCTACCGACATCGTGTGGGAAGACACGCCCGGCGAAGGAGGCGATGTCCTGCTGAACTTCGATGCTCCTGCACTGCTGCAATCCGGGTTGACATACGCCCTGCAGCTCCAAGGAGGCGACTGGAAAGCCATCGGGCCCTACCTCAACCTCATCGATGGGGGCGGTGCGTTTTCAGGACTGGATGCCTCAGCCGCTGCACACGACCTCTATTTCGAACTCATCACCTGTGCTGATTTGTTGGGTTGTACCGTCAGCACGGCCTGCAACTATGACAACATCGCCACCATCGACGATGGGACTTGCACCTATCCTGCCCCCGGATTGGACTGTGATGGAAATGCCTGTGCGACGGACGCTGACAATGATGGGATTTGCGCTGCTGTCGACCTCGATGACAGCAATCCATCCATCTGTATGGACAGCGACAATGATGGCTGCGACGATTGTATCCATGGGACCTTCGACCCCAACAACGACGGAGAGGACATCGATGGAGATGGCCGTTGTGACAGTACCGACCTCTGTACCGATGTGACGGCCGACAACTATGCCGACCCGGCCAACGGTGTATGCCAAGGGACATGCGATACCGCGCCCGTTTTTGAAGGCATTGAGGCGTTCCAACCCGCATCAGGGCCCTCCACCGACGACGGGCTTGTGGCCTTGACACTCTCGACCGGGAGCTTGCCTTACACCCCTCCTACCGCCTTCGTGGCCACGACGCTTGTCCTGACGGGAATCAATGGCAGTGCCAATGTGACGTTTGCTTTGGACACCGATACGTTGACGGTTCTGCCTGGTTTTTACTCGGCCATGGTGTACAACAGCGAAGGGTGCCCGGGCGTAGCTGCAGCGCCGGGCGGAACGACCTACGGACAACCCGCATTGGAGCGTCTGGTCATTGTAGGCTACGACCAATGCTGTGGCGGAGTGTGTGGCGTTTATGACCGTGACACCGATGGCATCTGCGACAACGAGGACAACTGTACCGATCGCACAGCGCCAAACTTCGACGATCCCGCCAACGGCCCCTGTCAGTGAGCCGGCGCGCCAAACCGTTCCGTGGCCAAATCGGAAGATTTCAACCCGCCCATGAACTGGCGCAGCCCCTGAAAGGCTGAACCAGAGCGAAAGCCCAGGAATTGGGCGTCCTTATATTCAGGGTGTGCGGCATGTACTGAACATCCTCCTTCTTTGTGGTGCTATCCAAGGCCTCCTCCTCTCTGCCAGCGGACAAGAGCAGAGGGCAGAAACGGTCGAACTCACCTTGATGACGGAGGAATTCGACGCCCTGGATGGCATGTCGAGCAACTGCATCTACAACATCGAGCAGGATGGACTGGGGTTCATCTGGTTCGCCACCACAAAAGGCCTGGACAGATTCGATGGATCGCGGTTTGTCAACTACCTGTATTCCGATCTGGTCCAAGCCGAACAAAGCCTCGCACAGGTCATCATCAACATGTATGCCACCTCGGATACGGCCTTTCGCGTGACTTTGTCCCAGGCCCTGAGGTTTCCCCAAACAGACACCACCTTCCACTTTCTACCGCTCACCCCCGAACGAAAGGCACCTGCACTCGAGCCTGGCCTGACAAGGGGACACGGCAGTCCACTCGGCCATTGGCAATTCACTTCCTCTTCAAGAGAACAAAAAGCCCTCTTCATCGATGGCAAGCAGTCATCGCCCGCATATACGGAGGACAGGCCCTTTTCGCTTTGGGAAGGCGGCCCCAACGACAGCCTCCTTCTGTATCGATCACTGAACAGGAAATCGGAACTGCTTTTCCAATCGACAAACGGAATGAGCACCGCACATTCTGACCGTTTTGTGGATGTACCCAACACCCAAGGTGAAGCCGACCCGCATATTCTCGGCTTTGATGGAGAGCACCTGTTGTTCTTCAATAGAGAACCTGAGCTCTATCCAAAGGGGACTTTGGTTCAACAATCCGTAACAGGTGGCCATGAAGCCATCGGGCATTGGAACGATTGGTTTCCCATCCCATTCAACCCGGAGATGCACCGCAGCGTGATCCGCATCAATCCTTGGAATGGCGACATCTGGTGTTTTCTCGACAATCAATTGGCCATTGTCACTCCAGACCGGGAAGTGAGGTGGAACGGCATCCTCAGCGAACACTACCAATTCGCGTCTCTCATCAATTGCATCGAATTCACCGACGAACATGAGGTGTGGGTGGGCAGCTGCAAGGGGCTGTTGTATGTCCGAACCGAACCCGACCATTTTGAAGCCTTGTTTACGGCCAATGTGACCCTGAATGACAACATCGGTGGGCGGATGGATGGCTTGAACAGCTGCCGGTCAATACAAGAGCTCGGCCCGGATTCCTTTGTCTTTGCCACCAATGGACATGGCGCAAGGCTCTTCACCGGAAAGAAAAGCCGCATGCTGGTCGATGAACATGGAGGTGGAGCCGGATTGTACCTGCGGTCTGACACCGTTTTTTTCGCAAGTCCAGATGGCCTGGCCTCTCTGGACAAAAGCGGTTCGGTCGCCTGGGTTTTCCCTGCTCCCTTGCCCGAAACAGAATGGTCACTTTATCCCGGAGACAACGGGAATTGGCTGCTTGGGGCCACCGGGGTATGGGAGGTGGACCTCGCATCGAATCAGGTCTTTCCACATGTGATGCCCGCAGGTGCAGATAATGCATTCATCTATCAATTCACCGACATCCGTGACACCCTCTGGGCGGTGGGTGCCCTGGGAATCTTCGCCAAAAAGCAGGGACAGGCCGAATGGAATGCATGGCATGACATTGCACCCGGCGCACCGGTCATCCAAGAAGCACATCACATCCTCGTCGACAGCCGCGATGTCCAATGGGTCAGCACGGCTACGCGGGGTTTGATCCGGTGGGATCCCGCATCGGCGTCCTTGCAGGAATTCGGACCAGATAACAGACTACCCTCCAGCACGGTCTATGGAGGATTTGAAGATGAAACCGGAAATCTGTGGTTCAGCACGGACAATGGACTGTTCCGCATGACGCTCGATGCACAGGACCTCACAATATTTGACGAAAGGCACGGACTACACGAGACAGAATTCAACCGCACAGGGGTGCATTTGGGCCCAAGTGGCATGGCATATTTCAGCACCATCGATGGAATCGTCAGGTTCGATCCATTGGCATTTGGCAAGGAAGCAAACGCTCCTCCTCCGCTCGTTCTGACCTCGCTGTTGCATCACCCTTCGAACTCCAACCGGATCGACGAAGTATTGGTCAATTTCCAAGAGACCGGCTCCATCATGCTCAGCTCCGAGGACGACTTCCTCTCCGTGCGATTCAGCCTGCTCGAATTCGGCAACATTCCCCAGTACTACCGCTATCGGCTCGACAATGACCGCAATTCCAGCACGGACGACTGGTTTCCTTTGGACCGACCTGAAATCAACCTCAGCGGACTTCCTCCGGGAACCAGCACCCTTGAAATTCAAGCCCGGGTGCGCGGAACCTCCTGGGACACCCCACGCCTGCGCATTCCCATCACAGTTCCCTTTCCATGGTTCCAGGATCCACTCAGGGTCGGATTGCTTCTCGTGCTCGGAGCTGCGGTGGTCTACTCCATCATCCGCATCAGGCTGCGGAACCTGCGCTGGCGAAACAAAATGCTCGCCGACATGGTGGAAGAGCGCACACAGGATTTGACGGAAGCGCTTCAACTCAAGGAAGTCTACCTCAAAGAAGTCCACCACCGGGTCAAGAACAACCTGCAGATCATCAGCAGCCTCCTCGACTTGCAAGCCGCCGGCGAACCGCTGCAGGAGACGCGCAAAGCCATAGGTTCTGGCCGCGCCCGCATTGAATCCATCTCGCTCATACACAAACACCTCTACCTGGACCCGACTTCACGGAGCATCCACATATCCGACTTCATTCAGGAGTATGTGATCTTGGCCGAGGACGCATTCATTCACGACAAAACCCCTGTGGAATGGCACATCGAAGGGGAAGACATTCTGCTGGGGATTGACGAGGCCCAGCCCTTCGGGCTGCTGTTGAATGAACTGTTGACCAACAGTTTGCAGCACGGAGCTTCCGCATCCGGTCAGCACAGCATTTCCATAACCTGGAGACAAGTGGATGAGGTGTACTTCCAGTTGGAATTCTCCGATTCGGGCCCGGGATTGCCACAGCACATTGACCTCCTGAATCCACAGAAATTAGGCCTGAAGATGATCAACCGTCTGACCAAACAGCTCAAAGGTCAATTCGAGCACGTTCAAGGGGCTGGACTCCACTGGAAATTCACCTTCAGCTGTAAGTTTCAGAACATGAAGTAGCTCTTGAAGAACTTAAATCCCTTTGTTGACATCAATTCAGCGCAAGGCTTCAGAATTTGTCAGCAACCATGAAAGACACCTTGCGCATTTTGATTGTGGAGGACGATGCCATCATTGGCGAAAGCATTCACATGCACCTCCAGAGTTTGGGTCATCTTCCACACCCCCCGATAGACAATCTGGGAGAAGCGCTTGAATTCAGTAAGAACAACACGTTGGACTTGGCTTTTGTGGACATCCGATTGAACGAAGGAGAAAGCGGCATTGACCTGGCCAAAGAATGGGACAAACACCCTTCGTTCCCCTACATCTATCTCACCGCCTATACGGACGACAGCACGTTGGAGGAAGTCAGGAAAACAGAACCCGCAGGATTTCTTGTAAAACCCTTCCGACGCAACGAGCTCAAGGCGGCCATGGCCATTGCCACTGCCTTCCCACAACGCGAGAAGCAAAAGGAATCGTCCCACGACGAGAAAGACAAACAGAAGGACCACATCTTCATCAACGTGGGGGGCAAATGGGACCGCATCAACATCGCAGATATCCTATACCTCACCAGCGCCCATGTCTACACTGAAATCCATACCCAAGAAGGCAAGAAGGTGACGCGCAAACCACTGGGGAAAATTGTGGATGAACTGGCATCGCATGGCATTGCCAGGGTACACCGAAGCTCAGCCATCAATTTGAAACACGTGAGCCACTTCGACCGTCACACCATCAGAATCGGCGACGCTGAGTTCAACATGAGCGCATCCTACAAAACGGAATTGCTCGAACGCCTTCAGAAGGGCTGACTCAGAGCCATCCCTGCGCTTTCATCCAATCGTCATTGTAGACCTTGCCCACGTAGCGCGATCCGTGGTCGTGGAAGAGCACAACGGCCAAGTCCGTCCGCTTCAATT
>Ga0181558_10004280_pt1 | contig 12825 bp, 7 predicted proteins | sample 011ome_22_FD_133754 | JGI IMG/M metagenome (GOLD analysis project Ga0181558, IMG submission 133754) | Coastal salt marsh microbial communities from the Groves Creek Marsh, Skidaway Island, Georgia - 011507BT metaG (megahit assembly) | ecosystem: Environmental > Aquatic > Marine > Intertidal zone... | reverse complement strand
TCCGGACCCGGCGGTGAGCCCGAGCGGACGAGCCTTCGACGGTCGCGACCACGAGGCTCTCGTTGCGAAAAACGACAGGGCCCTCGGTTTTTCCGACGACAAAAAAGCCGAGACGCTCGCGTTTTCGCCGCCGAACGCGCGCGACGCGACGCGACGGACGCCGAGCGGGTACGTGGACGACTTCGGCGAGGACGACACCGAGACGCTCGGGTTCGTGTTCTCCCCTGAACTCGTTCCAGGAGGACGAACGCCGACGAACGGAGAGACACAGACGCCGAGCGCGACGAACGAGCCCAAAAAAACACTCGCGAACGCGTTTACTAAAAATAAAAAGCCCTCTCCGCCTTTCGAGCGGTTCTTCGTGGTGGGCGTCCCTCCCGACGCGGAAGTCACCGCCACCGCCGAGTCGTCTTCGGCGGCGCGCGCGGCGAACGCCGCGGGATCGCGGGTGGAGGCCAGGCGCCCGCAGAAGAAGAAGCCGCACAGAGGCGCATCCGGGGTGACGCACCCGGCGCGCGTGCTGTTCGCGTACCCGCCGAGAGAAGCGTTCGGACGCGACTTAAAAAATACGTCGACGTCGACGTCGACGTCGACGCGCGGCGACGAGACCACCGGCGACGTTTCTGACTGTTCCGCCGCCGACCTCGGTGACGTGGAATCGTTCTGCTTCCCCGACGGCGTCGCCACGAAGCTCGTCGAGCGGACCCCGAGCATGTCCGCCGTGATGAACGTGCAGTGCGGGTCGTCCAGGACGCCCGGCGCGCCGGGGGGCGGCGTCGAAGCCGACGACCGGTCCTTCGTCTTTTCCGTCGGCGGCGGGGACGATGACGGAAACGACGTTTCCGGACGCGACGGCGACGACGGCGTGTCTTTCCGTGAGACGGACGAACCAAAAACGATGGGTGGTAAAAACGATGGGTCTTCTCGCGCCTCGCGAACCCCGCGCGTTCTGTACGGCGTCTGCGTCTACGCGGAGGAGCTCGTGCGTCGCGAGCCGGGCGTGTGCCGCGCGGAACGACTCGCCAACGAACGACTCGCCAAACGCGAGCGGCGCCGCGAGAGCCGAACAGATGGACAAAAAGAAAAAGAAGAGAAAACGCGGCGAACGAACGAACACAAACGCGAGCGGTACCTGGTATCCGCGGACCGGTGCTACTGCTTCCTGAGTTACCGCCCCGCCTTTGAGTGGCACTTCGAGGTGCTGCGCGCGGTCGCCGCCGCGGAGCGTTTCGCGCGCGCGCGCGAAGCCGCCGAAGAGATGCGCGCGGACGGCGATCCCGAGGAGGGGGCTCCCGACGGGGACGACTCAGACGACGACTCAGACGACGACGCATCATCGAGAGGCAAGACCCGGTACGATTTGATGCGCGGTCTGTCCGAGTCCTTCGCGGTGGTCGCCGCATACGAAACGTTCGACGTCTCCCCCACGCTTCAGCGCTTGGGCGGCGCCGCCGGCGTCTCCTCGGAAACCGTCGCGCAGTTCCGGACGTTGGACGTCGCTTCTTTTTCCGAAACGCCGGAGCTGGCGACGACGCCGGCGATGACGTTCCCGGGTGCATTTTTCCCCGCGGACGCCTTCTCGGTGTTCGAGCACAGCGCGGACCGGTGGCGCACCGCGACGGCGTGTCGCGTGCTGTCGTTGGAGACGCTGCTCACCGCGGCGACGGCGGCGCTCCTCGAACGCCGGGTGGTGGTCGCGCATCCGAACCTCGGCGAACTCTCCGCCGTCGTCTTCGCCTTGACGCGAGCGTTTTTCAAACCCGCGACGTACACGTCGCTGGTCCTGCCGATCGTGCCGGACTCGATGCTGGACTTGCTCGAGGCGCCCGTGCCGTTCGTCGTGGGCGTGCGCTACAAAACCGCCGAGACGCGCGCGGCGTGCGCCACCCCGGGGGTGGTCCGCGTCAACGCGTACAAGGACGCCGTCAAGGTGAGCGGCGCGGGCGATTCGTCCTCGTCGAAGAAATCGCCGTTCTCGTTGCCCGCGCTGCCGGGCAGACAGGCGTTGCTGGAGGCTCTGCGCCCGAGTTACGACGCCTGTCGCTCGGCGGCGCTCGAGGCTGCGCGCGTCGGCGCGCCCTTCCCCTACCCCCTGTCCGTCTCGAGCGCGGCGGCGTACCTGGACGACGTCGAGAGCGACGCGAACGAAACGGAAGCCGCTTTCGCGAACGAAACCGGCGAACGCGACGCGACGCGACGAAACGTCACGGCGCGTTCGGCGGCGCGCGAGGCGCGCCGCGCGGCGGGTGCGTTTCTCGAGACTTGGCGCGAGTACCTGCACGCGTTGGTTTCGTTTGAAGCGCTCGCGCCGCACGCCATCACGGACGTGACGAACGCCGCAGGCCGAGTGACCGTCCTGATGAGAGATTCGTTCGTGGAGTCGTTTCGGGTCGCCGATCGCGCCTTCGCCGAGGCGCTCGTCGACACGCAGGCGTTCCAAGCGCACGCCGACGAAGTGTTGCGCTTCTAATAGCCGTTATCGAAAGGAGGATACATAGGAGTGCTGGTTGTAGATATTAGCGGACGGGAAGTTCGTATTATATCTCCTGTTCACATACATAGCTGGGAAGCTGGCTCTTTTCCGGTTTCTAACCCCTGATGATCTTGTGCGCGGTGACGACGCCGTCCGCGGCGGTCTCTCCGACGTACGCCGCGTCGGCGCCGAGCACGATTCCGTGCGCGGCGACGCCGTCGAGCGACGCGAGCTCCGCCGCGACGCGCGACGCGGAGGCGGGTTCGCCGAAAAGCACGAACCCGGCATCCCACCGGCTCGGTGGTTTCGCCAGCGGGTCGTTGAAGCACAGGTCCACGATGGTCTGCGTGCCGCAGGGGCTGACATACGGGTTCTTACCACCGCGCGGGTTCGCGTCGAGCTCGGCGCCGCGGCGCCACACCTCCGCGTCGCCTAGGAAAAGGTCGTCCATCTCCTCCGCGTCTTCCTCGAACGCGTCTTTGTCCTGGAACCGCATCGCGACCGGGACGCTCCCGCCCAGGGGGCGGAAAGAGTCAGGAGGCTCGGCTTCGTTCGCGAACAAGGCGGTGTGATTCTCGATCGGTTTTTCGTCGTTGTGCGTCGCCAGCAACACCACGACTTTGGCTTCTTCGAGTAAACCGCGCGCGGTCACCAGGTCGGGCTGCGTCGGCCGTCGCCGTCGGCCGAACACGGCTTCGATATCGCCGTTCGCGTTCACCGCGAGCTCATCCGGCTGCATCGCGAGCACGTCCACGGCTCTGGGGCGCAGCTTGCCGTCGTCGTTCACGAGGAAGGGGCTCACGGGGACCCCCGCGACCGCGGCTTCCTTCGCGGCGAGCGCGTCCGCCGGGACGGCGACGACGTCGCGCAGGCGGCCATCCGCGACGCGCTCGTGGATCTCCGCCAACACGCACGAAACCACCGCGCCGGCCGTGACGCCCACGCGCATGCCCGAGGTCACCTGCGCGTTCACGAACGCGGCCGCGACCGCCTCGGCCGCGGCCGAGTTCGTGGAGGGCCCGTCGGAATTCTCCGCGGCTTTGGGGACGACGCCCGTCCGCGCGGTGAGCCGCGCGCCGGGTCGATCGCGGCGGTCGAGAAGCGGCGCGCGACGGTCGGCGACGGCGGTGCCGAGTCCTTTGGGGCCGGCGTCGGCGCGGCTCGATCGCGAGGCGCGCGAGCGCGTGGAGCGCGCGGGCGCGACGGCGCGCATCGCGAGGCTGGTCATCGCGGCCGAACGCGAGTTTTGGGCGATCACGACCCGGTGCAGCGCGAGTGGCGCGGGGGAGCGCGACGTGTGCTTTCCGGATATCGTAGTTTCTTGTGAAGTCGGCGCCGAAGGCTCGAGGCCTCGAGCTTCGGCTTCAAGACGAACCGCGGCGGATTTCTCACTTCGCCTCGCGCCTGAAGCGCGGAGTGCGCGCCCTCCAGGAGCGAGCGATGGCGAACGCCGGCGGGAACGGTTCCGGTGGGGACGCGGGGATGTCATGGCTGGAAAACTTCAAGCCTCCCTCCCCCGCGCCCCCGGAGCAGCCGCCTCCCTCGTACGAAGCTTCGATTCGGGACGACGATCCCTCCGAGACCGCGAAAGCGTCGGAAATCCACCCTTCGTCGTCCGCCATCGAGGAGGCGTCCGCGGCGCGCGGTGACCCGCCGCGGGAGGCGCCCGAGCCCGAGACGGACGCGCCGGTGGCGTCCGGGCCGTCGCGGCGGACGAGCGGAACCGCTCGACCCGATTCCGACCTCGAGCCTCCTCGGCGTGCCGAACCGCGCGGGGCGTCGCCGATTGCCGTGCCGTCTGTCGCGGAGGAGGAGAAGAGAGAAAAGAGAGAAGAGCGAAAAGACGACGACGCCGCGACGATCCGTTCTCTGCGTTCCGAGGTGGCCGTCTCCGCCGCCGCCGCCGAGGACGCGAGCGCGGCGCTTGAGGCGATGTCGCTGAAGGTGGAAACGCTCGCGCGGCTCCTGGACGAGGCCAGCCGCGAGCGGGACGAAGAGAGGCGAAAGCGAATGGCGAAAGAAGACGACGCGAGCGACCAGTCGGCGAAAAAAAAAGAAAACGAAGATGCATCGTCGCTCGACGACGTCTCGGCGCGACTCGCCGCGTCCGAATCCGAGCGCGCCGAGTTAGTGTCAAAAGTGACGCGCCTGGAAACACGAGTGGCGTCCCTGTCGAACGACCTCCGCGCCGCGCGCGAGATCGCGCGGAGCACGGGCGAGCTGGCGGACCAGTCGGCGACGTACATCGCCGAGCTCAAAAAGAAACACAGAGCTCTCGAGACGCGCGAGCGAGAAACCCGCGCCGAGCTCGCGTTGAAAAACGCCGAGGCGCGGGACGTGCGCAAAAACACGCACGACGCCAAGCTGGAGACGGAGACGTTTCGTGTGGAGACGAACCGGCTCACGGAAACGATCGTCGCGCTCAAAAAAAAGCTGCGCGCCGCGGAGGACGCGCTGGAAGACGGGCGCCGCGAGAGCGCCGGCGGCGCCGCCGCGCGCGACGAATTAGAAACCCTGCGGGAAGAGCACCGCGCGCTTCTGGATGCCGAGAAGACATTCGCGCGCCGGCTCCGCGACGCCGAGGACGCCGCCGCGGACGCCGAGCTGCGCGCGGCGGACGCAGAGCTCGCGTGCGAGGCGGTCCGCGCGGACGCAGCCGCCGAGCTGGAGCGCGAGACCGAGAAGCTCCAGCTCGAATTAGAAACCCGTTCCGCGCGCGGCGGCGGCGGCTCGACGCGAGACGCGACGCGAGACGCCGCGGAGACGCGCGCAAAACAAAAAGACGCTTCTCCGTCAAGAGATGCTTCTCCGGAGAATTTCACGCGCGGAGACGCGCTCGAGGAGGCTGAGCGTCGCGCGCGCGAGGCTGAGGCGCGCGTGCGCGCGCTGGAGGCGGAGCGAGACGCGGAAGCCGACCGGTCTCGCGAAAACGCAGGCGAGCGAGACGCGGAAGCGGAGCGCTCCGCGCCGAACCCGACGGACGAGACCACGGAGGCTCTGACGTCTCGCGCGGAGCGCGCCGAGCGCGCTCTGGAGGCTGCGCGTCTCCTGTCGCGCCCGAGCGCTGTGACCGAGTCGGATGCCGAGCTCGTGCGCATGCGCGACGCCGGTAAGCGCGCGGCGGAGACGGAGCGGCGTCTGCGCGAGACGCTCGACGCGCTCGAGAAGAGCGAGGCGCGAGCGCGCGACGCCGAAGTTAAACGTTCGGCGGCGGAGTCGGACGCGCGCGTGCTGGTGGCGCGCGCCGAGGCGCGCGCGAAGGAGAAAGAACGCGGCGTTTTTTTGTCCGACGAACGCGCTTCGAGCGCCGACGGGCTCAAGGACGGAAAGGGCGACGAACGCGCCTCGCTTACGAGCGGTACCGCTACGTACAGTACCGCTCGTGGCGAAAGTGATGAAAGTGACTTTCTTTTGCGCGAGACGCACGCGAAGCGCGTGACGCTGCGTTTCCTGGAGGCGCCGAGTTTCGACGAGCAGCAGGCGGTGCTTCCTGTGCTGGCGGCGGTGCAGCGCTGGGACCCGAGCGAGAGACGGGCGGTGGACAAGGCGCGCGCTTCGTATTGGGAGCCGGCGGAGAAGGCGCTGGCGGACAGACTGAGCGCGCTCTCGGAGACGGACCTGGGGGTGACGAGCGCCGCAAACGCGCTCGCGGGCGCGCTCGGACTCGGCGACGTGCTGTGACCACCGACGACACGCGAAGCGAAGCGAGAAGGTTTGGAAGGTGTTTCGTCTCACGATACACCTTAGCTTTTAGACCGCGTACGCTCGTAAACAAACGCGCAAAAAGTCGCCGGCGTTCACCGAGGCGGTCGCGATCCGCCTTTCGTCCGCCTTCCGAGAAGGACGCGACAAAGGCGCCTCCCGGAAAAACGCGTCGCCATTCTCACCCGCTTTCACACGACCCTCACAGTCCCTTTCACGAATCGTCTCGCCTGTCTACTGGGGGTTCTGGAGCACGACGAGGGTGTAGTCGACGTCCGGCGCGATGAGGATCTCGTGTTTCTTCGAGCGCACGCGCACGAACGTGAGCTCGTTCTCGGGGTCCAGCGCCTTGATCAAGCCCTTGGTCTTCTTCGCGAAGTGCGTCACCAGAGCCGCGTGCTGCACCGTCTCCGCGGGCTCCAGCGTGGTTTTAATCGGGATGCCGTCGTTGTTCACTATCAAGATACCGAGCACGCCCTTGTGCGAGTTTATGCGCTTCACAGCCTCCTCGACCTCGTTCGTCGCCATGGCTCAAGGCGGGTCCGCCGAGGGGGACCGCGAGAGACGACGAGCGCGTCGGCACGCCCGCGCGCGTCGAAGTGCGCGGACGGAAAGACGCGTCCCGCCGGAAAAGCCGAACCGCGCCAAAAGCGGCGACGCGTCGTCAACGGCAATCGCCAATCGAGATTCGGTGTTGCGCTCGGAAGTGCCAAAAACGATGTCTCGAGGTGGTCTCGCGGTCTCGGACGGCGTTACTTTTATTCGCCACGTCGAGGAGGAATCCTCACAAAACAGCGCACACCCCTGTCTTCAACTCCCTCGAACACCATGCCGCGCAGCGGAACCAACCAACAGGTACGCTTCTGTCGCCCCCCTCCACCGTATCACCGCGTCGCGTCGTCGCGGTCAGTCCGCGTCCCCCGCGCCATAAAAGTATCTCGTTTTCGGGCTGACGTGCCAATTTGTCACGCTTCACAGGGCAACAACTACTCGACGCCTGGAGGCAACAACTCCCGAGAAGGGAGCTCCTACAATTACCAGAACAGCAATGGCTCGTACTACTACGCGAACGACAACGGCTCGACGTACTACAAGAGCAGCAGCGGGTCTAGCACCTACACCTCGCCCTCCGGGACGAAGAAGTGAACGAGTGAAACGTCGGCAGATTCCCTCGGAAAAGACGGAGGACGTGTCTCGAACGAGACGAGACGCTTCACGCCGCGAGAGTTGTGATGAAACAGAACAGACTTTCGTCCTTCGCTACATTTCTCGTTCAGCTGTACCCGTTCGCCACCCTCATCGACTCGAGCATCTTGTTTCCCCGCGGTCAAGCGAGATCAGCCGAGGAGCGGACTCCCGAAGGTTGACGGGAAAAAATCCGGTTTGCTGACTCATCGGGCTTGTCCCGGTGTGAAATCGAGGCCTCCCGCGGAAAAAGACGAAAAAAACGACCGGGACGGATCACCGGACCGACGAGACGACGCGCGACGTTGACGATGGTGGTACACTTTTTTGTGACTGACACGTAGATGCATTCGCGAGAGCATTCGCGGTCGGTGCACGTGGGGTTCCGTCCCACAGGGGCGCCCGCGCGAGTCTCCGCGCGGCGGATCGTCGTCGTCGTTTGCGCCAAACGACAATCACGCCTCTTCCTCCTCCTCCTTCTCCTCCGCCGCCATCTCCGCGGTGGCCTCCAGCTGTTGCTTCAGGGTCTGGCGCAGATCCGCGAACTCGTCTCGCAGCTGCGTCACCTCCGTGTTGAGCGTCTTGCGCAGATCCCCCAGCTCGCTCCGGTAGCTCTTCACCTGTGTGTCCAGCTTGAACCGCCAGTCCTGCAAATCGCGCTTCAGGTGGGACACTCGGCTCAACAGCTCGTCTCGGCTCTCCTGAAGCTCACCGAGCTGCTTCGTCTCCAGCTCCAGGGAGAACTTCTCCGTGGGGTCCTCGTCGCCCTGTACCACGGGTCGCGGCGGGGGCATCGAGTGGGGCGCGACGACGCGAGAGGCACACACGGGAGGTGTCAGCGAGAGGCGCGATCCGGCTCGCCGTGATGTCCGAGCCTCGGCGTACGAGGGAGGGGGGGACGAAAGGAGCGCGTCGACGCGCGATGCGCGGGGCGCGTGTCGCGTCGGAGAGCCGGGAACGGGGGTCCTCGGGCGGAGAGCCATCTCGCGTGAGACGCACCATGGTCGGTCTGGACGCGCCTGGCCGGGCGGACGCGCGGAAGCGTACGGATGCGCGGCGCGGTGTGCGCCAAGGGAGAAGGCACGCGAGCCACTTTGTCGTTTCCTTTTCCGAGTTTTGTTCGTTCGCTTCGAAAAAATCGAAATGCTTCTCTTCGCCGATCAAATCGTGCCTGATCGGTATGCCTGATCGTACCTCCGCGCGTTCTCTCCTATCGAATTCAACCGCCTTGAACGACGGTTTCAAAGCGAACTTCGCGCGTACGATCGCGTCATGCCGTGAAGTGTGCGCTGGCAGTCTTTCGATGTCGGATTTCCGACCGCTGCCTCCGCCCCCGGCGAGCACTCGTCCCCGCGCGGCGTGGACACGCGTTTCGGCTCGATCGCGGCGAGGACCATGTCGAGCGCGATGGCGGCTTCGATCGCGGCGCCCGTCGCGGGCGCGGCGGCTCGGGTGAGATCATCGCGCGAGGTGATCGCGATCGCGCCCGGTCTGAGAGCAACAACCGCGCGCGGTCTCAGGCGCGACCGAGCTCGATCGACCGAGGCCAAACGCGCGGTGCTTTGCCTTTCGAGACCGGAGACGCGCGCGTCGTCCTCGGGAAACACGCGCGTGCCCTCCAGCGTGAGCGTCCCGTCGACCTTCGGCGCGCGCGGTCCCTCCCGCGCGCGGGGCGTCGTCGCCGCGCCGAACGCGGCCGGCGCGACGCCATCCTCGGAAACCGAAAAAGATCCCTCCGGGGAGAACGAGACGGACGCGTCTTCGCCGTCGTTCCCGACGAGCACCGACGGGGGAGACGACGGGAACGATTCTGGAGGAAACGATTCTGGAGGAAACGGCGGTGGGGGCGACGACGAAAACGACGACGCGGACGACGCGAACGACGACGACGATTCCGACGCGAGCGAAACGATGCGCACGTCGGCGGAGGCGTTGGCGCAGTGCGAGCGAAACGGCGTTTCGTTACCCGAGGACGTCAAGACCATCGCCGAGGCGGAGGGTCTGCGCGCCTCCGTTCTCGATCGGTACATCGCGTTGACTCGCGGTGGAAAAATCGGGGGCGCGTTTTTAACCACCCTGTTCACTCGGTTTCCCGCGATCCGCGATCGCGCCCTCGCCGACCCCGCGTTCCTGTTCAAGCTCGGCGCGGAGGTGTGGGGCGACGTCGGTTTGAGCGTCGCCAGCGAGCTCAAGGCGCGGAACACCAACACGTCCGTGTTCTCGGACGAGGCTGAGTTTTTCTTCGCGGACGTCCTCGCGTCCGCCGCGCTCAACGCGGCGACGCTCACCATGCTCAGCCCCACGGTGGTGTTCGGCGTGTCCCCCGGAGGCGGGCGCGCGCTTCGAACCGCGAACCGCGTCGACGGGAAGCTCAACGATTTCCTGCGGCTGGTGTTTTGCCGCGCGCTGCCGCCGCGGTTCCCCGCGTCCGCGTTCCAAAAGGGGAACTTCACCACCGCGAACCGCGCCGCGACCGTCGTTTTGCAGGGCGTGCGCGTCGGCGGCGTCTCCGTGCTGGCGGGCTTCGCGGGGCAAGCCGCCGCCAACGCGGCGTGCCGCGCGCGCCGCAAGTACTTCGCCTGGGGCTACTCGGACGGCTACGCCGACTGCATCCACCCCGAGGCGCCGCCGCTGCTGGAGCCGGCGGCGGAGTGGGGCGCGCACATGGCCGTCAGCGGGAACATCAGGCAGCAGCTCATCATCGGCATCGAGTCAGCCGTCGAGGCGAGCGCGGGGAGGCTCGGCGCCAAGACGCCGGCGCTCGCGCGCGCGGCGACGGCGGCGCTCCGCGTCGGGAACAACGCCTGGGGGGGCGCGCAGTTTGCCGAGAAGATGCGCGTCATGGAGGCGGAGGTGTACGGCGCGGACGAAGCGAAGAACGCGAAAAAGAAACAGGAAGGACACAAGAAGTGATATCTGATATGATATAAACGTCTCTTTTACTGCTTGCTTGTGAATCGTATACCGTAATACCTTCGTACGTAGCTCATCATCCGCTACACAAAAGAACGGATACAAGTAGCTAGTACTTTCGTAGATAGTCTAACTACGAAAACGCTTGGCGTTCGGGCGCGGGCAGCGCGCCTTCCCTGTCCACCTTTTTCTTCAGGTACACGGGCGTTCGCGCGGGCTTCGGCGGTCCCGCGGGGAACTTGTGCGGCTTAAGCAGCGCTCTGAGCCCGAGCCTGTTGTAGTGTACCTTCGTGACGCGTCCGCCGTTCGCCTCGATCGCGGCGCGCGCGGCGCGCGAGACGCGCGAAACCTCGACGTCGACGCGCGCGGTGAACGTCGCCGCGACGGGTTCGCCGAAAGCGTCCTTCGCGAGCATTCGCTCGCCGGAATCCGGATCGTCCGCGGTTGCGAACCGCTCGAGCTTCGCGAGCAGTTTCACCCCGTTCCCGCAACGTTTATCGATCAAACCGGAATCGACGAAGTGCTTCATGGTGAGCGTCTTTCCCGTATCCAAACGCCCGTCGTCGATCCATCGCTGGAGCCGCTCTAAATTCAAAGGCGCGAACGTCATGCGCTTGGGGTTGACGAATCCGCGCTTCGGAAGGGTCAAGCGCAGAGGGGTTTGGCCCCCCTCGAACCCGATCCGAAGCGAGTTTCCGCTTCGGCTCTTCTGGCCGTTATACCCGCGGCCGGCGGTCTTGCCCTTGCCCGAGCCCCGCCCGCGCCCCACGCGCACCGCGTCCCGCCGCGACCCGGGCACGTCGCGCAGGTTGTTCAGCGCCAGCACGCCCTCCGCGGGGACGGGAGAGCCGGGGGGGACCACCAGGCCGCCGGACGGGTTGTCCCGGGGACGCTGCCCGCTCGCGCGCGAGGAGGAGGTGGTGAACGCGCGCGTCGACGCGGGCTTTCGCGGCTCGCCTCGCGCCAGCGCGCGGGGGGTCGAGCACGCGAAGCCGCGGAACCCGGCCGCGGCGCTCGCGGGACCGCTCGCCTCGACCGAGGTGGCGGCCGAGACCGATGTCGCGAGCCGAGCCTCGTCGGCGATCGCGCGGGTCCAGGACCGAGCCGACGCGCCGGGCGCCGATCCCCGGGACGCGCCGCACGCGCGGACCGCGTCGAGCGCCGCGCGGAGGCGCCGCGCCGCGCCGACGGTCGAGGACCGCGACATCACGACGACGCGCGTGGTGAACTGCGGGGCGATCGAAGACGTCGTCACACATGACCTCTCGGAGGTATTTCGATCCGGACGTGCGCCCGCGATCGGCGAGCCGTCGGCGATCGCGAGCAGCCGTTTTCTCGCGTCGTCGTTGTAAACCCTCCGCAGAGGCGAGCGGCGCGATGGCTTCCGTCACCGCGCGCGCCGCGACGCGCTCGTGCGCGCGCGGTGCCCTCCCGCGCCTCGCGCGCGCGTGTCGCGCCGCGAGCCCCCGGCCCGCCGCCGCCGCGCACCGACCGGCCGCGCGTCCCCCACGCGGGGCGCGCGCATCGTTTTCCGGGAACCTACGACACCGCGTGCGGGGTTCCGCCCCTTCGAGTCCCCTCGGCCCCACGCCCCCGACTCGGGGCGACACGGCGGTCGTGCGCGCGCTCATCGCCCCCGGGGACAGCCTGGAGCTGTACACCGCGCTCCTGGTCTGCGCCTCGCTCGGCGCGTACGCGTACAAAACCGCGGTCGGCCGCGCGCTCTCCGGTCCGGTCTGCGCGATGGTCTGCGGCGCGCTCTTCGCCACCCTGGGCGTTCTGCCCGCGCCCGGGCCGCACTACGCCGCGATTCAGACCGCGACGGTCTCGCTCGCCACGCCCGCGTTGCTGTTCGGCGCGGACCTGCGGGCGGTGCTGCGGGCGACGGGCTCGCTCAGCGTCGCGTTTTGTGTGGGCTCCGCCGCGGTGGCGGCGGCGGCGTTCGCCGCGTTCTTCGGGCTCTCCGGACCCATGCATCGCGTCGGCGCCGCCGCGAACGGCGACGGCTGGAAGTTGGCCGCCGCGTTGGTCGCCAAGAACGTGGGGGGGGGCATGAACTACGTGGCAGTCTGCGACACGCTGGGGGTCTCGCCCGCCGCGTTCAGCGCGGGCGTCGCCGCGGATAACGTCTTCGCCGTGCTCTACTTTCCGCTCACGAGTTTCCTGGGGGGCCCGCCCGAAGTCGTCTCTCGCGGCGAGAGACGACCTGCGGGAGGCTCAGTCGAGACGCAACAAACGTCGACAGAAAGCGGCGCGTCGGATTGGTGCGACGATTTCCTCCCTCCCGATGGAACGCGGGAACGACCGGCGTCCGAGGGGGGCCCGGCGGACTGGCGCGACCGCGACGCCGCGTTCAACGCGAATTTCATCACTGATGAAGGAAAAAAAACCGAAACCGAGACAAAAAAAAAAGCGGCGGCGGTTTCCGTAGTAAGCGACGCGTCGTCGTCCTCCGTTACCGTCGGAAGTTTGATTTTGGCGACCGCGGTCACCTGTGGCGTGTTGACCGTAGCGACGCGAATCGCCCCTTCCGGTCTCGGGGTGTTGCCCAC
>Ga0181558_10004278_pt1 | contig 12829 bp, 3 predicted proteins | sample 011ome_22_FD_133754 | JGI IMG/M metagenome (GOLD analysis project Ga0181558, IMG submission 133754) | Coastal salt marsh microbial communities from the Groves Creek Marsh, Skidaway Island, Georgia - 011507BT metaG (megahit assembly) | ecosystem: Environmental > Aquatic > Marine > Intertidal zone... | reverse complement strand
CGGGCGCGGGCGCGGGCGAGTCGAACGGGTTGGTGGACGCCCCGGAAGAGGCGGAAGAGGCGACGTCGCGTGGTTTCGCACGCGGGTCGCCCGCCTCGAGCACCGTCTCGAGCGAGACGCGACGCGCCGAGGGGCTCTTCCCGAGCGCTCGCCGAGTCGGGCTCCGCGGGCTCCCCGGGCTCCCCCGCGGGCTCGCCTCGGCAGCCTCGCGGCTGCCGAGCGAAACGCGCGGCGACCGGTTCGGCGACCGCGGCGGGCTCTTAAAACTCGACCGCTGAGCCCTGGGCGAGAGCGACTGACTCTGAGAGTGACTCGCCACCGCCTTCGACACGCCCATCGCGATGTCGTGCTCGAGAAGCTGAGACGTGGACGTGAACCCGAGCCGCTTCATGCGCGCCACCTTGCTGGCGGGGGACTCCTCGGCGTCCATGCGCGGTGCCTTCGCCTTGAGCTCGTCGTGCATGGCGTCCATGATATCCAGCGCGCGCGCCGGGCGCGCGCCGCCGCCGGGTGAGCCGCGCGAGTGACCCGTCGGGCGTTTCCCGCGTCCTTCGCCGTCGGTCTCGCGCCGTTTGGCCGCCCGCGCGCCTTCGGCTCGCTTGCGCGCCGCCGCCGCGGCTTCGCGCCTCTCGCGCGCCGCCTCCGCCGCCGCCTCGCGCCGCGCGTCGTCCTGCACCTTGTCGAACGTGACGAGGAAGTCCGCCACCAGCTTGAAGATGCGCCCGCCGTTGTCGGGCTTGAACGGCTCGCCGAAAAACTCCGTCGCGCTTCTCATCGCGTCGCGCGCCGACGCCGCCAGCGCGCGCGCGCGCGCCACGTCTTTTTCGGCGCGCTCGGCGAAGGGGACCATGACGTCCCGGAACCGGTCGTGCGTTTCTTCGGTGCTTTCCGCACGGCTCGACCCGGGGTTCGCCCCCGACGCGCGCAGAACCTCGTCGTTGACGCTCGCCAAACCCTTCTCGACCGACTCGAGCGTCTCTTTGGTGCCGTCCAAATGCAGCGCGGCGGCGCGCGCGACGCTTTTTAGCTCGCCGGCGAGAAACTCAACCTCGGGCGCGCTCTTCTTGAGCTCTTTCGCCACGAAGTGCAGCAAGGAAGTCTTGCGGTCCACCGCCTTGACGTCCGTCAGCCGAAGTAACGTCTCGAGCCGGAACCCGCGCGCCTGCCCGCGGTACGTCCCGCCGTTCAAATGGTTCCCGACGGCGAGGATGCCCTCCAGCACGGTGACGAAGCGCGCGCAGCCCTTGAGCTCGAGCGCCGCCGCCGCCACGAGCTCGTACTCCTCCGTCACCTTGCGCAGGTTCGACTCCGCGGTGCCCTTGAAGACGAGCGCGGCGATGCGCGCGCCGAGGCGCGGAATGGGCATGACCTGCAGGAAGTATTGCTCCACCGTCGCGAGCTGCGCCTTGTCTCCGGGATACCCGCGCAAAAGCGAAATTTCCTCCGTCGTGGGCACGGCCAGCGCCAGGATGTTCAGCTGGTCCACTTTCAAGGTCTCGTCGTCCATCTGCAGCAACGCGCGTTTAATTTGTTTAAACGGCATGCGGATGCCCGCGAGCTGGATGGAGATGTTCAGCGACCGCTTCGGGTCGATCAGGGAGATCACCTTGGGTTTGCCGTCCGCGGATCGGGCGTTCGTCGACTTCTTCTTCGACGCGTCCTCCAGCGCGAAGAGCGTCTCGAGGTCCTTCAGGTTAACGCCCGAGTCGCCCGCGCCGGCGTGCTCCCACACCGTGCCGCGCAACGCGTGCGCCTGGAGCTTGTCCCAGTGAAGCATCTTCACCTTGCGCACAACCTTCGCCACCTTCGCCGCCGCCGCAACGGACGCGATGCCGACGCGAGGGCCGCCGGGCGGAGGAGGAGGCGGCGGACCGCCGCCGAGTTTGCCCGGGGGGGGCGGCGGAGGAGGCGGACCGCCGGGGAGCTTCCCTCCCGGGGGGGGAGGAGGCGGAGGTGGGGGCGCACCCGGGATTTTGCCGCCCGGCGGCGGCGGCGGAGGAGGCGGCGCACCCGGGATCTTGCCGCCCGGCGGCGGAGGCGGAGGAGGCGGCGCCCCGGGGATTTTGCCTCCAGGGGGAGGCGGCGGCGGTGGCGGAGCACCTGGAAGCCTGCCTCCCGGAGGGGGCGGAGGAGGCGGCGGCGCGCCCGGGAGCCTGCCTCCCGGAGGGGGCGGAGGAGGCGGGGGGATCCCGGGCAGTTTTCCTGGCGGCGGCGGCGGCGGCGGCGGCGGCGGCGGCGCTTTTCCCGCAGCCTCGGCGCCCTTTGCCTCCTCGAGCTGCGCCTGGATGTTCCCCACCTTTTCCTTGGCGAACGCCTCGCGCTTCGCCCGCGCCTCTTCCCGCGCCGCGGAGTCCTCCTCCTCGTCCTCGTCGTACGCCCCGAGCGCCGCGAGCGCGTCGCCGGCGAGCGCGTCGCCGGCGCCGTCGCCCACCATGGCGGACGCCAGCTTCCCGCGCAGGCCCGCGTCCGTCTTGAGGCGCGAGCGCTCGGCGTGTTCCTTGCGGCGCTCCTTGACGAGCGCGACGATCTTCGCGAGGTCCTCCGCGGTGACCGCGGCGTCGTCCCCCTCGGCGTCCCCGGCGTCCAGCAGCTCATCCAGCCCGCCGCGCACCGCCACCTCACGCAGAACCTGCTCCAGCGCGTTGCTGGAGAACATCTGGACCATCTCGCCGTCGCCCACCGTCTCGCCGCCGGGAGAGCCGGCGCCCGCCGAATGAGGCGCCGACGACGAAGGCGCGACGACGGTACCGGGTGAGGGATCGAACCCTCTCCTTCGCGCGTCGTCGTCCGCGTCGTCTTCGACGCCGTCGCCGTCGCCGTCGCGCATGGAACCCTCCGCAGAACCATCCGAGGCATCGCCACCGGCGTCGCCGTCCGAGGCGCGCGCGCGGCGCGCGGCGGCCGCCTCGACGCGAGCCGCCGCGCCCGCCGCCGCGCGCCGCTTCGCCGCCTCGACCGGCCCGGCTCCGGCGGCCTGGGCGAAGACAGGCTCCGGCGCCGGCGCCGAGGGGGGCGAGCCCCGCCTCGCGGTCGCGGGTCCCCGCGGGTCGCCGGGTCCCCGCTTCCCCGCCGGCGGGCGCCGGGGCGCGTCGCCGCGGATCCTGGCGGCGATGCGCGCCCGCCGCGCGCTCCCTGCGAGCGAGCTGTCGGGAACGCGAGTTGCGGCTTCCGTTTCCGCGGGTTCCGACGCCGAAGCGCCGTCGTCCCCGTCCCGCGCCACCGCCGCCGCCAGGCCGCCGAGCCCGGAGGCTGCCGCGTCCGCCGCGCGCATCGCGCCCGCTTCGCCCGGCGCGGCGCGGCGGAACCCCGCGGGCAAACGTACCGTCCCGTCCCTCGCGGATCGAGCCGCGCCCAGGGACTTCCGCGAGGGACGACGCGGAAGGCGACCCGCGTCGTCGCGCGTCGTCGTCGTTCCATTTTCGGAACCGCGGAAGGACGGCGCGTCGGAACCCTGAGGGAACCCGACCCTCTCTCTCGCGTCTTCGCCGTTCTCGTCGAAAAAAGCCGCTTCGTCGTACGCGTCGTCGACGTCGAGCGCCACGGGTCCACGCACGAGCGCGTCGGGGCTGACGCCGAGTCCTTCGCCGAGTCCTTCGCCGAGTCCTTCGCCGGGCGCTTCGCCTTGCGCTTCGCGAAGAGGCCCGGGCGGGATATTTTTCGGGCGGGAAACGCGAGCGGGTCCCGTCCGAGGAGACGTCGCGGCGGCGGACATCTCGAGTCGTCGTTTCTTCGGCGGACCCACGCGCGACGACGCGCCCACTTCGCGCTCGCGCGGCGACTCGCGCGCCGACGGCGAGGGCAAAGAGACGCGCGGCGACTCGGCCGTATCGTCTCTTCGCGCCGAAGAGTCGACCGCGGAGTCGCGAATTCGAGAGACGTCCCGAGAGACGTTTTCGTCGCCGTCCTTCTTCTTCTTCTTCTCGGGCGTCCGCGCGTCGACGAAGGCGGCGACGCGCGCGCGCTCGCGGCGCTCGCGCCGGTCCTCCTCCGTCTCCTCGGGAAGCGGCACCGACGGAAGAGCCACACCGTAGGTACGGTCGGGGTTTCGAACGGCGAGCCCGACAGCCACCGGGATCGCGACCGGAAACGTTTCAGGGTTCTTCGTTCGTTCGCCCTTCGTCGTCGCGGCGCCGTCTCGGTCCGCGCCCGAGGCTCCGCGCAGACGCGCGGAGACGCCGCGCAGACGCTCCGCCTCGGGCGACGGGCGCGCGTCTGCGCGGAGCCGCGACCGGGACACGTCCGCCAAAGTGATCCTGCGTTTCAGCTCCGCCAGCGACACAGCCTTCTTCCGCCCGCTTGGTTTTGTGACCCCTGAAACGTCATCCGACGAACCGGCGACGGCGCGGCCGAGCGCCTGGACGCGCGTCCGCGAAAACCCGACGCCCGACGCGTCGTCGTCGAGATCGTCGTCGAGATCGTCGTCGTCGTTTGAAACGGAAGCGTCTTCCCGCGAACGCACCGTCCGTGAATCGCGACCGGTTCGGGTTCGGTTCGAGTCATCGCGTTTTAGCCAGGGCGAAATGCTCTTGATCGGTGTCGTGGGTTTCGGCGGCGGTTTCGCGGACGCGATCGACTCGCGGCGCGCGCGCGCCGCGTCGACGACGCGCCGCCGCGCCGACTCGACGCCCGGAGGCGTCGTCGTCGTCGTCGTCGCGCGGTCGTCTTCGTCTCGCCCCGTCTTTTTATGTCCTAAACCCTGTTTCGGAACGGAGACACTCCGTAGCGGGTTCGTCGGGTCGAACGCGTCCGCGAAACCGTCCGTGTCCGTGTCCGTCGCCTCGCGCGCCTCGACGTCGGAGGACACCGCCTCGTCCTCGGAGGACACCGCTTCGCCGCGCGCCCTCCGCCGCGCGCGCTCCGCCAGCCTCCGCGCGCGCGCTTCCCGCGACTCGTGCAGGCGCACGTACGTGCGCCGCGGCGTCGTGGGCGGGAACCGCGGGTCTCTCGGTTCGTCTTCGCGGACGTACGCCTCCGCGGCGCGCGCGCGGCTCGGGGGAGGCACGGGCTCGACGTACGTCAGGCGCAGTTGGCGGTCGCGCGCGTTACGCGCGCGGCGCACCGCCTCTTCGAGTGAAACCGCCATCTCCGTTTCCATGCGAACGCGCGCCTCGGAGGGGTTTTCCTCCTCGGATACCGTTGGAGGGGCCTCGCGTGTTGGAGGACCGATGTCGTGGCGTTCAGACAGACACGCGTCGTCGTCGGAAAAGAGCGCCCTTCGGTCTCCGGTGCCCTTTTGTTTCTCGCCTCTTTCCTCTCGTTTCTTCATCGCCGAGTACCGCGCGGCGTACGCGCGGTCCACGCGCGAATCGACGCGGCGCGTCTCGGCGATTTCCGATTTCCGATCACGCGCGCGTGTCCGTTCATGCGCGCGTTCGCGTTCGACGGCGTACCCTCCGGACGGTACGTCACGCGACCGGGTCGGTCTCGCGTCTCGGTCTTCGCCCCGCGTCTTTTCGCCTTTAAAAAGCAGATAACGGCGCTCGCGCACCAGCGCGCGGAGGACGTCGAGCGCGCGATCGCCGTCGCCGCCGCCTCCCTTTCCGCGCGTGGACGACGAAGCGTCCGGGACGTTCTCCTTCTCGCCCTCCGTCGATTCCCGCGCGTGCGAGACGCGCGGAGGCTCAGCCTTGCCGCGCAGCACGCAAGGCACGAGCGCGCGCAGCACGGGGTCCAAGGAAGAGCCGCCGGATCTCGCGGCGTCGGCGTCGTCGGGAAGGGGGGTGCCGTCGTTTTTCTCGGCCGCGTCGTGGTCTCGCCGCGAGAGCGCGAGCGCGGCCACGAGCGCCTTGGTGGCGTGCAGCCTGTCCGCGGGCACGCGGTCTAAAAGCAGACGCATGACATACAGCCGGCTCCGGTAGTCCGAGATCTTGACCGCCGCGAGGAACGCCTCGTGCAGCTTGCCGGTTAACAAGCAATCCGTCAGATCGTTCAGCAGGTTCACGCACGCGCTTCCGAGCGTTCCGGCGGTGATGCCTCGGCTCGCCGCGTCCACGGGATCCGCCGCGCCGCCCCTGGTCTCCACGTACGTCGCCGCCGCGAGCACATCCGCGGGGGAGCTCGGGGTCTTCCCGCGGAAACTCGAGAACAACACGCCGGTCTCCGCCGGAGAGACGCGGACGTCGGGCGACGCCAACATGTCCCGCAGAAGGCTCGCGGTCGACGCGAGCAGCGCGACCGTCGGCCTGTCTCGCGCGTGCGCGGACAGCCGCGACGGCTCGCGGGGGGGGAGCACCAGCGCGCCCGCCGGCGGCGCCGTGGCCCGCCCCATCGTCGGCGGCATCGACGCGAGGGCACCCGCCGGGCCTCGCGCGCCTTCTATGGCCGCGCCCGTGCGCCTCCGAGACGAAAAAACTCGAGCGTGTCAACGGCCGCCTGGCTGAAAAGCCTGAATAATCCCTGAAACCTGATTTGCCTTGCCTCAGATAAAACGCGGCGAATTTGATAAAACGCATACCGGAAGCTTCGTTACCATGTTCTACGGTAGTACTCCCTTTTTATCCGCAAAAAAGCGAGACGAAAGGAATGCCGCGACGCGCGGGCACAGTCATCCGCGCCTAACAGACGCGCCGACCTTCTAGTACGATGGCTGCTTTTGCCGTTTCCGCGCCTGTGTGCGCTCAGCTCGGGGGGGTGGTGTCGACTCGCCGTGCGGGTGCGTCTCCCGTGCCGTCTCCGCATCTCTCCGCGTTCGCGACACGCTCGCCGAAGACCTAGACTTGAGGGTTAGGGTCGCGATTCGCGCGCCGGCGCGTCGCCGCGAGCGCGCCGGCGACGTCGCTCGCGCGCTTCCGACGACGTATTCCGCATACGGTCGCGTGCGTCGAACCGATACGCGCCTCACACGGCGCGTGGCGGCTCACGCGACCCCGGCGCGAAGCCTCGCATCGGACGCGCCGGCGACGAACACGTCGCCTCTCGCGCTCGGATAGCGACGTTTTCGCGGCCGATGGCGTCCCGGCCGCCCGGTTTCCCCCCGCGGCCGGGCCGTGCGACCGACCGAGCTCGACGCTGACCTCTCGTTCCACTCGATTTCCCACACGAATCCTCGCGCAGGTACCGCTAAGTCGGCGAGCTTCAGCGGCGTGCGCGTGCAGAGCAAGGATGTCGCGCGCCTGGCGTCCAAGCGCGTCGCGGCGACGGCCGGCTCGGTGAAGATGCCCGAGGGCGTCACCGCCGAGAAGATGGGCAAGGACGTGTTCAACAGCACGTACTACCCTCGCGGGGAGGACACCGACAACTCCCGCAAGCCCTGGATCGTGATCGACGCCGCGGGCTTGAGGCTCGGGCGCCTCTCCACGCTCGTCGCGACGTACCTGCGCGGCGGCAACGTCGCGACGTACTCGCCATCCATGAACATGGGCACGTACGTGGTGATTGTCAACGCGGAGCAGGTTGTGGTTTCCGGAAACAAGTTCGAGGACAAGCTGTACAAGCGCCACACCACCGGCCGCCCCGGCGCGATGAAGCAGGAGACGTTCAGGGCGCTGCAGGGCCGCATCCCCGAGCGCATCATCGAGAAGGCGGTGCGGGGTATGCTCCCCAAGAACCGCCTCGGCCGGGAGCTCTTCACGCAGCTCAAGGTGTACGCCGGATCGGAGCACCCGCACGCCTCGCAGAACCCGGCGGATGTCACCGCGGAGGTCAAGGAGAGGTGCTACTCTTCTTCCATGGAGCAGTGAGACGAACGCGTTCGTGCAGTGAGGGGAGAGGCGTTCGTGCATACCGTCGCGGGGATGCGCTTTAGACCCGCCGAGGCGGTGTACATAGAGGCTTTGCAGTGAGCGGATGAACCATTCTTTACCACCGTATCGCCTCAAAGCGAAGACGCGCCTCGCTACGACACTCTCTCCGCCGTCGGCGCCCCTCCGCGCGGCGCAAACGTTTCCCCCCCCCGCGCGCGCGCGCTTTAACGCACGGGGCAGATATCGTCGATCTTGAGGATCATGCGCACGCACTCCGTGGCGAGCGAGAGCGCGGACGTGGACACCAGCAGCGGCTGCACGACGTTCTCCTCGAGGATGTCGGTGATGGTGCCCTTGCGCACGTTGATGCCGAAGTTGGCGTTGCCCGTCGTCGCGTGCTTGTTCCGCAGCTCGGTGACAATTTCGATGGGGTTTAAACCAGCGTTCTCCGCGAGCGTGTACGGAATCACCTCCAGCGCGTCCGCGAACGCCTTGACGCACACCGCGTCCATGCCGGGGAGCGTGCGCGCCCACTTCCCGAGCTGCTGCGACGCCTCCACCTCGGGCGCGCCGCCGCCGCAGATGAGGAACCGCTTCTGCACCAGGCACCGGATGACGCACAGCGCGTCGTGCAGCGAGCGGTCCGCCTCCTCGATGACCAGCTTGTTGGACCCGCGGCACAGAATGGAGACGGTGTTGCCCATGTTCTCGATGCCGGTGATCTTCACCATCTTGTCCGTGCCGCACTGCACGGAAGCCACGAGCGCCGCGCTTCCCAGCTTGTCCGGCGTCAGCTGGTCGACGTGCGCCACCGGCTGGCACTTAAGGGTCTTGCTGATGAACTCGACGTCGTCGCGCTCGACGTCGCGCACGACAAGAATCTTCGCCTTGGCGAGGTAGTGCAGGGAGAGGTCCGTCACGGCGTCGCGCAGGATGGACTTCTGAATGAGCAGCACGTTGCACCCGCTGGCCTTGATCTTCTTGATCAAGCCGATGATGTAGTTGCGCTCTTCTTTTAAGATGCGGTCCATCTGCTGGTAATCCGAAACCACCACGCTGTTCTCCATGTCCGTCTTGGGCGGGGAGATGCAGAACTGCACGAGCGCCACCTTAGCGTTCTCGACGCGCGTCGGCCCACCCGCGGCTTTGCTGGATCTCGAGTCCAGGATCAAGCCCGGAACCATCTCCGTGTCGTCGATGGTGCCGCCCGACTTGCGCAAAATCTTGATGTCGCGCAGGTCCACCATCTCGGGGCGCTCCTTGTCCATGATCTTCAAAACCGAATCCACGGCGATGGGCGCGAGCACGTTGCTGTACTGCGCCACCACCTTCGACCCGAGCGACGTGGTCGCGGCTTTGATCAGCGCTTCACGGTCATCGATGTCGAGGGGGATGCTCATGTCCTGCAGAATCTCGCACGCCTTGTCGCACGCGCGGCCCATGGCGTCGGAGATGACGGTGGGGTGCACGCCGCGCTCGAGCAGGCCGATGCACTTGTTCAGCAACGATCCGCACAGCACCGTGACGCTCGTGGTGCCGTCGCCCGCGGCGATGTCCTGGGACTTGGAGAGCTCCACGAGCATCTTCGCCGCGGGGTGCGACACTTCCATCTTGTTCAAAATGGTGGCGCCGTCGTTGGTGATGGTCACGTCGTTGTTCGCGCTGACCAACATCTTGTCCATCCCACGCGGGCCCAGAGACGTTCGAATGGCATCCGCGAGTTTCTTCGCGGCGTTCATGTTGCTCATGCGGATGTCGTGCTTCAGCTTGTTGTCCGAGTACCGCTCGCCCGCGCTGGAGGTGCTCGCCGTCGGCGCGGAAACGGCGGTCGCCATCTTGCGCCTTAGTGAGCCTCAGAGACGCGCGCGCCGGAGACGATCTGCTTCCGCGCCTCGAGCGGGAAAACAAAAAGACCGATCGGCGCGATCGGGACGCCTGCCGAGATCTCGGAGACGTGAGACGTGAGACGCGAGCCTTCCCTGCGACGAAAAGACGGGCGGAAGCGCGGGCTGTCCGAGCGCGTGGCGACGACTGGAGGTCGGGCCGGGTGGCGGTCGCTCGCGATCGCGGATCGGAGTGGCGCGGGGTGCGCGGACGTTGACTTTCAAGATCGGCGTTTTGCGCGGAAAAGAAAAACAGGCGGTTTGAAGAAGGGGCGTTGCCCGTTCTCTCCACGCCCGAGGTCGGCGCGACGACGATCGCGGCACTGCGCGGCAGTCTTGGAAACGCGGGTTGTGTTTTTTCTCACCCAGTACGTGCGATCTGTAGTCCAACATTTCCGGAAACTGAGGATGAACCAAATTTGGGGTATCGCCCGACTGACGCGCGCGTTGCCCGTTGCGAGGTGGCTCGTGGCGCGCGAAGCGGATCACACAGTACCGACGCGCGGGGGCGCCGTCGACGACCACCGCGTTCGATCGCAGCGACGCGGCCGTAGAGAGCGCGGCCCTCCGCGGCCTCACCCCGGCTCCGCGGGGCGAGCGAACGCGCGCGCGCCGGGGCGTTTCGCGTCGTGTCCGCCAATCCACGCGGGAAGTGGATTGAGGGGTGACCACCCTCGGAATTGTCACGGGCCCGGCGCCCGCGTCGAGAGAGGGCGCGATGACCCCCGAGGAGGAGCTCGCGGAGCTCCAGAAGAAATACGCGCTCCTCGAGGGCGACCGCAAGGCGTACTTCGAAACCTCGCAATGGACGATGAAGCAGAACAAGGAGACCATCAGCGGCTTGAAGAAGGAGTACAAGGAGCTGTTGAGCTCGGTCACCGAAAACGCCGCCGACGGCGCTCGGAGCCAGAAGGAGAACGAAGCCGCGGCGGCGGCGGGGGGGGAGGAGCTGTATCGTTTGCGGGAGTTCAGCAAGGAGCTCAAGAAGCGATACGACGACCTCAAGCAGAGCGCGGTGCGCAAGACGCGCGAGCTGGAGAACCGGCTGGATTCCATCCGCGACCTCGAGGTTGACGCCGTCGACCCCGCGGCGCTGGACAGCGACACGACGCGCCTGATTCGCACGCTCGAGAACCGTCTGGACAAGGCGCTGGTGAAGTTTAACGAGGCGCGATCCATCTCGCAGACGTACGAGCAGATCATCAAGCGCCTCACGAACGAGCGCGTCGGGTTCGACGGCCAGATCGCCGCGCTCGACCGATCGCTGAAGCAGAAGGAGCGGGACCTCGACGAGCTCGTCATGATGAGCCACGACGCGGGCGCGGCGAAGGAAAAAGCCAAGGCGGAGCTGAAGCAGGTGGACGCGGCGCTGACCAAGGAGCGCGCCGAGCGCGAGAAGGCGCTGCGCGACCGCCGAGACACCGTGCGCAAGCGCGAGGAGATGAACGTCGAGGCGGCGCGGCTGCGCGACGCGCGCGACGCGGAGGAGAAGAGACGCGCGGAGACGGCTAAGAGACGCGCGGAGGCGGCGAAAGCCGCGGACGCGTCCGCGGAGGAGAACAAGAAGAAGGAACAGCAAGGGCGCATCGGGTCGTACGAGCGCGCGTTTCTGAAAATCAAAGACGCCACCGGCGTGAGCGACCTGGACCAGGTCATCTCCAAATTCATGACCCAGGAGGACACCAACCGGAACTTGCGGCAGCTGCGCAAGGACGGCCAGGCGCGCATCGAGGCGCTCAAGGAGGAGATCGAGCGATCGAAGCAGGCGCTCGAGTCCTTGCAGTTCGGCGGGCCGGTCGGTCCCGCGTCGCGCCGCGCCGTGGACGACTTAGAGGTGCGACTCAGCGCGGGGGGAGTCGCGCACGACCGCGCGCGCGCGCGCTTCGAGGCGAGCAACAAGACGCTGGTCGGCGTCGCCGCCGGCGCGGAGCACCTCGTGGACAAGCTGGACGGCCTGCCGTTCGGCGGCGCGATGCCGCCCGTCACGGAGGCCACCGTCGTGACGGTGCTGGCGCAGTGCGAGGCGAAGATGCTCCGCGCGCTCGAGGCGGCGCGCGCGAAGGGCGCCGAGCGGAAACCGCCGGCGTCGGCGCGGGAGGCGCGCGCCGGCGCGGGATCCGCCGCCGCCGGGGGCCCGGGCCCCGCCGACGCCGTGACGCCGCACAACTTCCGCCTCGAGCTCTTCCCGGAGCCGGGCGACGACAGCGGCGACGAGGAGGGTGACGACAGCGGCGAGGAGGCTGGCGAGGAGAGCGTGCTGGACCGCGAGCTCGTCAAGGCGAACGCCGAGGCGGTGACGGAGCGCGCGGGTGGGCGCAAGAAGGGGGTCTTCTCGGCGGCCAAGGCGGCGCCGGCGACGCCCGGCTCGGTCAAGGGTAAGGCGGGCCGAGGCCAAAGGGCGGGGCTCGCGTGAGACGACGACTTCATCGAGACACGAAAACGAAAAGAGGGGAAGAGGAGCGTTGTTCTCGTGTGTTTTGACATCATCGTAAGTAACATCATCGTCGCGACATCATCGCGGTATCGTCGCCTCGAGATTACGAAAGTACATCTTTAGGGAGCGGGAGCCCTTCTCGTCTCCCCGACGCCCACCAGCGCGAGCACGGTGTCGGCGACGAGCTCGTCGAAGAGCTCGTCCGCCAGCCTCGTCGCGACCGCCCGCTCCACCGCGCGCACGGCGTACCACCCGAGGTCGTCCGTCTCGCGCGCGTCGTCGCGCACGATGGCGTCCAGAGGTGTCTCGGCGTCGCCGCGCGGCGCGGCGTCCTCGGAGGCGGCGGCGTCCGCCGCCGCCGCCGCCGCGCGCGCGGCGGGGAGGGCGCGCTCCGACGCCGTCAGCGCCGCGCGCGCGCGCGCGGCGACGGTTTGCACGAGCCGCTCGCCCGCCAGCCCGCCGCCGCCGGCGGCCGCGGCGAGCGCGGAGGTGGCCGCGAACGCGCCCTTGGCGCTGACCTCGCCGCCGATAGAGGAGCCGGAGATTGAGGACGCGTCCGCGTCTACGTGCGGGAACGCCTCGCGAACCGTCTCGACGATGACGTCGCGCAAAAGACGCGCGGGGAGCGAACGCGTCGCCTCGACGGAAGCCTCCGTGGCGACCGCGGGGTCGATCGAGGTTCCGTGCTCGTCCAGAAGGAACACACGCAGAGCATCGGCCGCGCATGCCTCGGACGACTCGATCGCGACAATAGCGCGCTCAGACGCGAGCGCCGCGAAGGCGGCGCGAGTCAGCCCACGCGACGTCGCGCCGGAGAAGTCGAGCGCGGT
>Ga0181558_10004275_pt1 | contig 12833 bp, 5 predicted proteins | sample 011ome_22_FD_133754 | JGI IMG/M metagenome (GOLD analysis project Ga0181558, IMG submission 133754) | Coastal salt marsh microbial communities from the Groves Creek Marsh, Skidaway Island, Georgia - 011507BT metaG (megahit assembly) | ecosystem: Environmental > Aquatic > Marine > Intertidal zone... | reverse complement strand
TGCGAAGCGATTAGAAATTTGGGTTTGGATATTTCCCGAGCGGAAATTACGGAAAGCAACCAAAACCGCTTCTACGTGACGGATCACCAAAGTTCGGAGAAGATCACGGCGTCGGCGAGATTGGAGGATTTGAGACAAACAGTGTTGACAACTATGTGCTATTATCACCCGGAAGCGCAAGAGTTTGTGCAGCAAACGGCGAGAAATTCGAAGCCGTACGAAGTTACGGACGATGCGGAAACTGAGTACGTGACTCCGACGAAGAAGAAGAGACAAATTGTGCCGACTAGAATCACGGTGTCCTCAGTCGCCAATGGGACCAAGTCCAAGTTGTTGATTGAAACTACAGATAGACCGGGTTTATTGTCTGAAATTGTTCGCGTGTTGAAGGATTTGAACTTGAACGTCGTCCAGGCGGAAATTGATACGATCGGCGCTGCGGCTGTGGATACCATGTTGTGCACGTATCACGGAAAGGCGTTGAACTCGAACATGGAGCAGTTGGTGGTGAACACGTTGCAATACTATCTCGGTCGTTTGGACAGAGACGAAAGTTATTAAGGGGAGAGCAATACGCGCGAAAAAAAATATTTCATCGTCATCGAAAACAATAAATAGAATAGCTAAACTGTGAAGAGAGAGAGAAAGGAGAGGAGAGGAAGCGTGCGGGTATACGCGTGGAGATGAAGAGAAAGGGAGAGCGTTCGCGCCGGAAGAGCTGCGAGTGCGCCCCTCGAGAGGAAAGTAAAAGAGCAAGAAAGTGAGATGGGAAGAGCGAAAGAGAGAAAGAGAGAAATGGAGGCGAAAGAGAGAGACCCATACGTATATATATAAGCTTTTGTCATAAGCCAAAATTGTCCAAACACATTGATATTGAATACTTTCGCTGCTCTTTCGCTGCACCTTAGCACTCCCCACGTAAGAGACCACACAAAAATAAAAAATTGGAATCCACACAAGAGATACAAAACGAGAGAAAGAGAGAGACACATAACAGGCCACGGTAAGAGAGTCTCTTTGCTTCTTCTTCTTCTCTCGGTGATTAGAAAGAGAGAGAGGGATGTTTCATTCGGCGCTGCTGCTGCGCGGTGGTGCGGCTGCGGCAACGAAGACGACGACGACGACGACGACGTCTTCTTCTCAGTGTCAACAGCAGCAGCACGAGCAAACTAACGCGTCGTTGTCGTCGTCGAGTGGAGGAGGAGTGCCTTTAACGTTCTCTTCCTTCCCGACGAAGACGACTGTAGGTTTGTCATCGGCGAGAACAAGATGGAGTGGTGGTAATAGAATAAGGCCCACGCGAACGGAAAGACGCCTGAACAGAACGAGAGCGCTTTCCTCTTCGTTGGCGTCGTCGTCGTGCTCCTCAACGTCCTCTTCTTTGGAAATCAATTTTACCCCGTTGGGGGCATCGTTCGCTTCAAGAGCAGCGACGCGTTGTCATCCCCTCGGAGGAGCTTTTAGGACGCGCGCGATACGCGATTCCTCTTCGTCTTCCGGTGGTGGTAGTACAGAAGGAGAAGAGAAGAAGAGAAAAGCTGCGAGCGAGGATAGCAAAACCAGGAGTCCACGAGAAGGGAGAAGAAAAGCGGACGACGAAGAGAAAGAGAAGGGGGTCAGCGCGAGAAGATACGTGCAACGACAAGTAGAATCAAGCGGGGCTTACGGGGATATTTCGAACGAAAGATTGCCTCGGCAAAATTTGCCGTCGTCGTCGTCGTCGTCGTCGTCGTCGTCGTCGTCTGGGCGGCAGCAAAGCTCACCATCGCGGAATAAACATGTCGCGGACACTCGTCCGAATATAAAAGAGAAGAGCAGAAAGTCTGGCAGACTGCTATCCAAAAAATATATGAAAGACACTTTCATATTTAGAAACGATACGATTAAAAATAAACCAAACATAAAATCGTTGCTAAATTACATCAATGGTAACGGTATGAACTTTAGCGTGGTGAACTGTGCGACGGCTGTTCACAAGTGCGGGACTTTTGTTCGCGATAGCAAATATCTTCGAACGTCTAGTGACAAAAGACAGATTTCGTTGACAGAAGTAAATCCAAACGCTAGAAGCTTGGTGGAGAAAGGTGGTGACGAAGGGGAGGACGAATTTGCAACGAACGAAAACATCATCTACACGTGTAAGACCATTTTGGAGAACAAGCACTTCCAGAAGTTGCTTTGGCGCATAGAAGAGTTGCTACCCAGATCGAACGATGCAAACGACTTGAGAGATCTGGCGAAGGATTACGGAACGCCTTCGAGCCGTGAATATTCGAATATGCTGTGGGGATTAGCGCACTGCGGAGCGCAAACGCGATTGCAGGCAAACGAACTCATTACACTTTTGATTCGACAGTACATAAACTGTGCGAAGGAGAACGATTATATGAAATTTACAGCGCAAAACGTTTCAAACGTACTCTGGGCATACACGATTATGAGCGCTTCGGGTAAATACGACGAAGCCGTCAAAGAAGAAAACATGCTTTACTATAAACGCGATGATCATAACGTGGAGGACTTGTTTTCGGGCATTCCTACGGAGCAAGTCCCGCAGAGTATGAGAGCCGAGTTTCTGGACGCCATCGAAAAATTGAATTTGAACGTCATGGAAGGGTACGTTCCCCAAGGTGTCGCCAACTGTTTGTGGGCATACGGTACGCTAGGCTATAAACTTCGGCCCGAAACGGAAGCGGCGTTTAGAAAAGGTATAGCGATGCATTTAGGCCGACCTCGCACATCTTCAGCGTATGGCTTTGGTGCTGGCAGCTTCAAGACGCAAGAAACTTCCAATATTTTGTGGGCGTGCGCGCAACTCAAATTTGACATGGGAGAAGATCTTGCGAGCATGTTCCTTCACAGCATGACAGAAAACTTATTCAATGATCCAAAAATATGGTCGATTCAGTCGCTCACGAACATACTCTGGGCTCTTGCAACGTTGCGAGAGCAAGGTCTTGGTGATGTTTACACGCCTCCGCGTGGTTTACTCAAGCGAATTGAAGATATGCTCGAACCAAAACTTGAAACGATGTTTGTTCAGGGCATTTCAAATAGTCTTTGGGCTTACGCTTGCTTAGAGTACGAGCCAGAGTATGACTTCATAAGACGAGCGAGTGATAGATGGGACGATGATTTGCATAATCGAACGACGGTGGAAAGTTGCAACGCGTTCTGGGCGTACACTAAGTTCAAAAACTTTCGTCCGAGTCAGAAATTTGTGGATCATCTCGCGATGCTCTACTCGCGGAGCACGATGGTGAAAGAAAAGTGGCTTGCAGAGGATACATCCGAATCTACGAGAATGGGCCAAGCTTACACGGAAGATACGCTTACGGTCATGGTATTCGTAAATGGAATCTACGGGATGTCAGAAATTGGTGTCCATCCGAGTGACAACGGAAGGTGCTACCAACACGTCATGAGAGAAATGACCGAATGGCTTAAAGTATCGTACGATCCGCATCAAAAGAATAAGAACTGCACGCAACCAATCGTCAATTACATGAGAAGCTTGGCGCTCACAACGTATTTACCCGACGATGATTTCGTTGAAATAATGAGTAAAAGAGCTAAAATGGAAGCAGAAAACGACCAATTTACAGTCCAAGGGATCTCGCAAATGTTGTGGTCGTGGTCGATTTTAGGTTTAAAAATTCCGAAAGACATAGTGTATGCGCTCGTGCAGTCGCTGATACGGCAGATGGATCTAACCACCATTCAATCATTGACGACTTGTATTTGGGCAGTTGCAAATATGGGATTTATCGAGGAAAAAAATATTTTTGAAGCGTTTCGTCAAAAGTTCGCGACGATAGACCTTGAGAAATTTCTTTCCGAGAACGATAATCGTCTCGTGACTGGAGGAGCAATCAAGCAAATTTCCTTGAATCAAGCTTATCAGGCTCATTTTGCGTACGAGGTCCTTTCTTCGCACGGTGGAAAATTAATATACCCGGAGTTGGAAAGCATGGCGAGGAAGAGTTGGACGGAAGTCACGAGAAAGTGCGTGACGATTTCTACGTTTCATCAAGAAGTCTCATCGACGCTTTCAGAAATGGGTGTCCCTCACGAGCTCGAATTTCTCAGCGAAGGTGGTTTATATTCTTTAGATATTGCGTTGAAAGGTCGTAAGATTTGCATTGAAGCCGATGGACCGACCCATTACGCGACGAACCGTCCCACTGTTCGAATCGGTGGCGATAACTTGAGAGAGGCCATCTTGGCAAAACAAGGATGGACGCTCATTCAAATACCATGGTTCACTTGGCATAATATAGCAGAAAAAGATAGACGCGAGTACGTGGCAAATCTTCTCTACGAGCACGCTGGTTTAACCATGAAGCAGTTGACTGCTGGAGCGCGAGAAGAAGCGTCTCTTAGAGATCTAGGAGCTGACGTTTTCATGTCTGAACTCAACGCCCCAGACTCAAAATCGTCGTCGTCAACTACGTTTAGTCCGTATGGTATGGGTTTTGAAATACCTTCTTCTTCACATTCTTCTCCTTCCCGTTCTATGGCGTCGTCGGCTCCGGAACGGAAGAAAACTGATCCAACAGGGGCTCTTCGTGCGACCACGACTGGTCGCATTAAGAAACCGTCCGCTTCCTCCTCCTCCTCCTCTTCCTCTCGAGTGATACAACCAGTCGCCCCAGGTACTCGCCGAGTGTCCGCAAAGTCCCATCGAAGAACCACATCATCAGCGTCATCACTTTCCGATGCAGAATCGAAACGTTTAGCCGAAAAGTTGGGCTCTCGAAAAGTAGAAGCGCCGACGAGTGAGGGCGGTTCTCCCAAGACGCGAAAAGTCGTCAAGCGCGTGAAAAGAGTCGTTTCGTCCAAGGACGACGACGCGACAAAAGCGAGTGGATCGACGACGAGAGCGACGACGAGCGATGCCAGGAAGAAGACGAAGAAGAGCGAGGAAGCAAACGAAGAGAAAGAGCGAGAGTAAACCACACGAGAGAGAGAGAGAGAGAGAGAGAGAGAGAGAGAGAGAGAGAGAGAGAGAGAGAGAGAAAATATGTTAATAGCTTGAACATAGAGTATGTTTTTATAAACCAGCGTAAATTTTGAAGCATCGTAGTCACACCCCTCCGCAACTGCTTTCGGGCAAAATAGAATCACAGGTCGCGAATCAAAAAAAAAGGGAAATAAGAAGCAACTTTTTTTTGGTTTGCAGCTTTGCCGATTCTTTATTTTTTTCCTCAGGGTGCTTTCGTGCTTCTCGCGTGGAAATATCCCGAGTATCTCTCGCTGAAACGCAGACTTTGAATACTTTCGCACGCGTTTGAGTGAAGTTATCGAAAGAATACGGTTCGCGAGACGCCCATTGCGACAGAAAAGAGAGTTTCATTTTTTTTTGTCTCCATTTTCCGCAAGGAGGGGCGCATTTCGAGGAAAGAGAGTGCACAAACACATTTTTTCTCGTCAAATTCGCGTAAAAATCACTTAACAGAAAACGCAAATCAAACGAGCAAAACAACCTCGAAGCGAAGGATAAACGCACCGAGAAAGAGTGGATTCGAGTAACAAAGTATTCGAGTTATATAGGAAAATGTCCGCGCCCTGGGCCAACGTGCTCAAGCAGTCCACCGGGTCGCCGGCAGCTGCGGACGAGAAAAAAAACACAGCGGCTGTAAAATCCGCTCAAACAGAGGAAGCCAGTGGGACGAAAAAAGACAACTCCTCATCGTCGCGCTCGGAGAAAGATAACGAAGACGGAGCTGCTTCTTCGGCGGTAGCAAACAAACCCGAGGAAGAGAAGAAAAAAGATTCGGGCTCAAACGAAGGCCAATCGACCGCGACGACCGTCGGGAGCATGGCGGCCGCGGCCGTGACATCGTTCGCGTCTTTGTTCGGCGGCGGGAAGAAGAGAGTTGAGGATACGTTAAATGATACGATTGAAACAACTTCTCAACAAGACAACAACAATAACAACAAAGGTTCCTCGGGTTCGAACAATAACAAATCTTCGGGCAAAAAGAAGAAGAATAAAAACAATAACGATAGCAATAGCGCTAATAATAAAGACTCGTCGTCGTCCGATAATAAGAAAGAAGGCGGAGATAAGAAGGAGAAACCAATAAACTTAGTGCCGGCGGAAGCCCCTTCGAAACCGGCGTGGGGAGGAGTGAAACTCGGCGGAACAACGCCTGGTTCGAGTCCGACCGCGGCGGTCGCAGAAACTGCTGTCTGGCCTTCGTTAGGAGATGAAACGGCGGTACCTACTGGCGCGGAGAGCGAGTTATTGAGAGCAGCAGCGGCGGAGAACGGAATGAAAGGCGCTTCAAACTCGGGCTCAAAAAAGAGCCAAAAATCGAGCGAGGATGGCTCAAATGCGATGCCCAAAGATGCCAATAATAATAACAACGAGAATAGCGAAGCAAACAAAAACAAAAACAAAAACAAAACCAATCAAAACAACAGCAATAATACCAACAACAACAACAACAACAACAACAACGCCAATCCGAATGCGAACAATACCAACACCAGTAACAGCAATCGGCCGGCGAGTGCGGCCACAGGCGGAAGAACCGGCCCGGGTGGGAGAACTGGCCCCGGCAGAGGCGGTGTCGATACGAACATTAAAGCCCGAGGACGTGGGCGAGCTGGAGGTGGTGGTAGACACAGTCGAAATGGTTCCATAGGATCTGTAGGATCAGACCACGGCGGCGAGTATGCATATGGTAGCGGAGGTAGAGGAAGAGGAGGCAGAGGGGGCGATAACGATAACTCTGGTAGAGGAAGAGGAGGCAGAGGGCGAGGAGGCATGAACAATGGTGGAAGAGGTTATAACCAACAGCCGTACAACGTTGGTTACATGCCACAAGGGTATCCCGTCCGAGGAAGAGGTATGCCGCCTCAAAGCTATGGATATTATCCGCAGAATATGGCAGCCCCGGTAGCGACTAGAGCTCAGATTTTGGCGGCGTTGAAGCGACAAGTTGAATACTACTTCTCGGTCGATAACTTATGCCGCGACTTATTCCTTAGACAAAAGATGGACCCGACGGAAGGTTGGATTCCTCTTTCTGTGATTGGCGCCTTCAACAGAGTGCGTATGCTTACTCCTGATCCGACCGCGTTGTCTGAAGCGTTGCAAGGGTCGACAGTGATTGAATTTAACGAGGCTAAGGATGCGATTCGAATCGGTGGTGATCAATGGCGAAACTGGCTGTTATCTGCCGATGGATCAGCAAGCGCACCACAACCCGCAGATAGCAACGCGGCAGCAGCAGCAGCAGCACCACCACCAACGAAGTCGGACGACTTCGAGATGGATGAAGACTTTGGCGACAATAATAATGAGTCCGATGACGAAAACACCGACGACGAATAGGAAGAGGATGATATGAATGACGTCGATGTTGGTCGACTAATGATTGTCACGCAGAAGGGAGCCCGCCACGGTCCGGGAAGTACATCCGGGAGTTCCGCAGCGAGGCCGATTGCGGGAGCAGGCGCGACGCCAGCGATGTCAACCCCGGTGAGAAATTCTGTCACTGGCTCTTGGAAGAAAGATACCGCGAACTTCTTCCCTTCATCGCTTCCTAAAGATGGGCAGACCCAACGCGAAGACATCGGCTGGTTGATGGGTTCGTTTTCTCCTAAAATTGGCTCTCAAATGCATCAAGCCGCACAAGCAGCGCAGCAAAGAAGAGCAGGAGACTCACCTTCACACGTTTCGCACGCCTTGTTGGAAGAAAATGGCTTCAAGCAGCAGAAATATAAAGCATTCCACGAACGTTGCATCGAGGAGCGTAAGCGGGTTGGCTGTGGTCAATCGGAAGAAATGAACACTTTGTTTCGATTTTGGAGTTATTTCTTGAGGCAAACTTTCAACGTGAAGATGTACAAAGAGTTCTGCCGTCTCGCTGAGGAAGATGCACGAGCAAACCACCACTATGGGTTGCAGTGCTTGTTCAGATTCTATTCTTATGGCTTAGAGTCGCGCTTTCGAACTGCAATATATCGTGACTTTGAAGAGTATGCCTTGAGAGATTATGAGAGTGGATCGCTCTACGGGTTGGAAAAGTTTTGGGCTTTCCATTTTTACTACAAAGGTCCAGAGAAACCAACCATGCGAGATGACTTGAAAGAGATCATGGAAACCAAGTTCAAGACTTTAGAGGACTTTAAGAGAGAAAGAGCAAAGAAGAAAGTCGACGCGTGATGATCGCGACTAGAACGAGTAAAATACGCTAAAAGCTGCGCGCAAAAGAAAGAGGCATTTTGAAGAGAGAAAATAAACAAATAAAAAGAAAATAGACGACGATTAACGTACGTAAACTAAAGTAAAGGATAAATTTAGCTCTTTAGAGGCGGCTACTCCGGGGACTTATTGCCTTCGGAAAGATTAATATATTAACAACGTAATTATATAAATACTGAAACAGATGTAAATCTCAGCGCTCACTCTTCACTACTCTGGGATGTCAAATTAACTGGTTTGCCGTGATGATATTGATCCTTCATGACACTTCTTTACGAGGTGCCAAGAAAGCCGAAGATGGCGTCTCGAAGGTCGTCATTGGCACTGAGTGCGTATAAAGCCGCTGCCGCACCAATCGGAACGATGAGACTCTCTAAATCGATGCTTTGTCTTTGATTGAGTAAACTCTTCTTCATTAACAAAGTGGTCACCTTCACGACTCTCGCTTTCCCGTCGCTCTGCATCTTCAACGCATTTTGATTTTTCAGCGTTTTCGCAACTCTATACCCCAATTTCTTATACAACGAACGAGCTTTATTATTCGAACTTTCTACTATCAAAGCGCACTCTTCGAAGCCGTTATTCTTCGCCTCCTTTTCGCACTCTCTCACCAATGCCTTTGCGTAGCCTTTCCCTCGAGCCTTTCGAGAGGTGGCTAAGTTTGCAATAATCGGTACCGTTATCGAGGACCCGAGCGAGAATCTATCCACATCATCGGGAACGTTATCATAATCATAATCGCCTAAATAACGTCGATACTCCACCCCCGCGCACGCCAACAAATCGCACGTCTCATCATCTCGCACGATGAACATCGCCCCTTTCTTTGCATTTGAGTATCTTTTGGATAAATCAGACGCCTGGGCGCGCTCTAAAGAGTCGATTTCTCGGTCGTTCGGATTCGATTTACCGTCGACGAAAAACGCATCGACAAAACACTCGGCAGCTTCGCGAAAATCACCTCCTCGAGCGCGTTCTATGTCCGCGTTGGTCAACGCAGCGTGGGAACATTTCATTTTTCGTCGATGGACTTGTGGAGCCGAGTGACGTTGTTCAGGAAAGCTTCTCCTGCTCGAAAACGTATATTTTTGAGTACGATAAGAGGAGGAAGAAGACGTCGATGGCGCACAAACGAATCGAGCGTGTGCGAGCATTTTTCGTCTTTTGCGTGTGCGTGTGAGATTTGAAATCTGCCCTCCCCGTTCCGCGTGTAAGCCTACTTTTTGTGTTAGTGTGTAAATGTGTGGATTAGTTTGTGTTTGTCTTCGTGACTCGCCTTCGAAACATAAAATTATATGTGTGTGTGAAAACAACCTGAACGCGAGAGAGAACTCAAAAGAAATAAAGCATGTCGCTGGATTTATATTATTCAACTATTACACCATCATCGCCTCTTCTCCTACATTGTTCACATTCACTGGTTCTTCTTCTTGTTCCTCATCTTCCACATCTTTGCTGGCTACCATTTCGGGGAATAAGTCTTTCATATACACTGTTCTTCTCAAAGCGTTCGTGAAGCCTTCGTTGTATTTGTATTTTGTAACACCAATACTTGTCAAAGATTTTGGTTTGGTACTCGCAGCCATTTTGTGTTTGTTCCCGCCGGAGAAGCCGAGCTCGAGTCTCGCGTTGCCGGCTTTCTTCATCTCGTCGTAAGCGGCAGACTGAGGCAAATTTACGACGTTTTGATTCGTAAACTGCTTTTTTTCGACACCTCCTTCGCCTCCTTTTTCTGGAGTGAACACGCGTTCAGGATCAAAGCTTCTCGCACGTTCGCGGATTTCGTCCATGGCAACTTCTCGGGCGACCAATGCTCGAGCGTTAGGACCAAGCTCGCGACGATCGACAAGCTTTTCGTTTCTTAGCTTCTCTTTTTCATCGTTCAATGCGTTTCGTTGTGCGATCCATTCCTCGCGAGACATTCGGATGGCGGCACCATTAGCAGAGATTGGTTTCGACTCCGTTCCAGGAACACTACATCCGTATTTTACGAGTTCGTCAATCGCCGGTTGTAACTGTAAATCAGAACTGTACGCCTTTCTATCGAATGAACCTTTTGACGACGGTTTTGCATAAGTCAGACCAACTGAACGCGTCACGTCCACTGCGCGCTTCAACACTTCAGCCTCATTTTGCGACATGAAATCGTACCCAGCAGCTCTGCCCACGTCAGGAGCTATAATTGTCAAAACGTATGGTAACACGTCAACCGGACTGGACTTGCGCATTGAAATAGAACGCGAATCAATCTTTGCTTTCTCCATCCATTCCTTCGAGATTTCGCTTTTCCTCTGCAGTTCTCTCTCTGCGGCTTTGATTTTTGGGAATTCCATGGAATCCATGGTACTGCAACCACTCGCGCGGTGGTGCACGGATGCAATTTGACTGTAGAAATAATCCGTCGAGTTCGCTAGTTTCGAGCTTTTGAAAACATCCGCGTTAGAAATGTCTTTCGAGGCCAACGCAAACATTTCCATAGTTGAATCCTGAAGCTTCGCACTGGGAAGATTTTCAAAAGTAGACTCCAACAACAAATTGTCATCTCCAAACGTTTCAAATCTATCGTACATCCAGTCAAAATGCTTTGCCGCTCCCGGGTACGTCTTCTCCATGAATGTATGTCTTCCTCGGTATACATCACGCATCATCTCTAACGCTTTTGCCCCAATATCTTTATTCTCGCCGGAAATGGGCGCATCCGCCATGGTAAATTTACCTCTCCCGAGCGACTTGTATTGCAAATGATTCAAACAGGCACGAATATCTAATTCACACATCTCTGCCAACTGACTGAGTGCTCTTGGATCAGATGAAACTTTCTCCTTCACACTGATTTCTCGCAACCTATTGGTGACTCTCGCTGCCATCGGCGGACGCAGCCTTACGAGCTTCGATACCTCTCTCAACTGTCGCAACGCGGCCGAATACATATCGTTACAAATGAGGATAATCGGACGATTCAAGGGACCATTTGAGTTTTTCTTCTTACCAGCTGAAGTTCCGTTCACAAGTTTTAGAAGAGCACCCATGGCGCCTTTGCCTTCATTTCCTCCAAAGATGGCATCAATTTCATCGATGACTAAACAGTTTGGCATCGCATTTTGGCTACTACTCGATGTTGAAACGGAGATCCCTTTCATCGATTCCAACACCGAGCGCATCTCTACGGCTTGCTTTACGGCTTCGACGAGTCCATTGGACGATTTCTGCGTACTTGAAGCGTTGATTTCTACGACTCGATATCCTGCGTGTTTCGCTGCAATATGCGCCAGCGTCGTTTTACCAACCCCAGGACCGCCGGAAACCAAAGCTATTTTCTTCATCGGCCTTCCCGATGCATCGTAAAGTTCTTCCGTTTTTTGTTGATACTTGCCGTTATTGTTCCTATTCTGTCCTTTGCTTCCGTTCATAACCGAAGGATTAATCATTGAATGATTCATCTTTTCATCGGGCGTCTTTTTGTTGAACACGATTTTGTCCCACATTTTCAACCATCTCAACAACTCTCTATTCGATCGTTCGTCGGATATCAAATCCGTAAACTTTCTCGGCGCGTATTTTGTCAACCACGACGAACTCGCAATCTTCGCCTTCAACTCTTTAATTTTCTTCTTCCTTCTTTGCATCTCCGCCAATTCTTCCGCGCTCATCTTCTCTTCTTCCTCTGCGCTCCGCATCTCTTCCTCCGTAGGCATTGTGTTCTCTCTGTCCGCTTGCTCTGCCAATCTCGCAGCCAAAGCGGCTGATTTCTTCTCTTCAATTTCCATCAGCATATCGTTTATTGGTTCATTCAACAAGTGAATACGATTGATAGTCGCTCGAGCGTGGTCGTAACCTCTCTTTCCTTTCTTTCGCGCGAGTTGGTTTTCGCTCAACAAAACATCGTGTTCATCGTTCGAATCACCATCCAACTCCCCCAATGGGCGCTCCTCGACTTTCAAATACACTCTCTTCGTCACGTCGTTCGGATCGGTCACGCTGACGACTTTGAATCCCGCCGAAACGGCTTCGGCCGAAGTTAACAAAGGTGGAGCATTTCTCGCCACGGACTTGTATCTCAAAAGTTCCAACTCCAACTCTCGTTCTTTCCTTTCCAACTCTTGCTGTTTTCGTTTCTTCTCCTCCAATTCTTTCGCCAGCTCTTCCTCGGTCAAGGACGGCGTCGGGTTCGTCAGTCGTTTCTTTGCCGCTGCCGCCGTCGCCGCCGCCGCCCCCGCCGAGGCATCATTTCCGCCATCGTTTTCGGCGCGCGCATTTTCAAAATCTTCTCGAGAAGAGGGACGTTTTTTATTTGAATTTTGCGTCGCACCGGCTTCGTTCTCTAACCAATCCAAATCTTGCGTCCCGGGCGGATTTTGAGTTCCCCCGGCGATGTTCTTTTCTTCTCCTTCGTCTCCGTCGTCTTGTTCCGCTAGAAATGCCATATCTTCCTCGTCTTCATCGATGTACGTCTCCATCTCGTTCTCGTCGTCGATGAGGGCGTCCAAATCGTCCATCTCGTCCATATTTGCTTTTTCAATCCACGCACACACTCTCTCTTTCTCTCTCTGATTTTTTTTTACTTTCTGTTCCTCTTTACAATAGATTTGTGTGTGTGTGTGTGTGTGTGTGTGTG
>Ga0181558_10004272_pt1 | contig 12834 bp, 7 predicted proteins | sample 011ome_22_FD_133754 | JGI IMG/M metagenome (GOLD analysis project Ga0181558, IMG submission 133754) | Coastal salt marsh microbial communities from the Groves Creek Marsh, Skidaway Island, Georgia - 011507BT metaG (megahit assembly) | ecosystem: Environmental > Aquatic > Marine > Intertidal zone... | reverse complement strand
CCTCAAAACCTAGGGTTTCGGGGTTTGGGTACCTAAAGGCCATCGTGGTCCTGTTTTTTTCTCCCGCGCTCGCGCTCGACCTCTCGCTGACCCCGTCGTACTCCGCCCACCCCCTCCCTCTTCTCTACACTCCCCTATACTCGCAGAACCCCGACATGATCAAGTTCCGCCGCGCGCTCCCCGAGGGCGCGCACATGGTCGTGACGAAGAACACGCTGATGGTGAAGGCGACGGAGGGCACCAAGTGGTCGGCCATCGACGGGTGCACCACCGGCATGAACGCGTGGCTGTTCGTGGATGAGAACATCGCGCCCGCGATCAAGGCGGTGAACGAGCTGAAGAAGGAGTGGAACACGGCTGGGATCGAGTGCGAGTTCACCGGCGCGGTGCTGGATGGGAAGTTCGTGGATCCCTCCGGGATCAAGGCGCTGGAGAAGCTGCCCACCAAGAAGGATCTCATCCAGATGGTGGCGGTGGGCATCAAGCAGGTGCCCACCAAGCTCGCGCGCGCCACCAAGGGTGTGCCCTCCAACCTCGCCTACGGCGTCAAGGCGATCGCGGACGGCGAATCCGATCTCATCAACGCCTGAGCGCGGCGTTGGCGTGGCACGCGTGGAGGGGTTCGAAGCACAGAGGAACGCGCGGAGAGCGCGCGCGTCCGCGCGCGAATGTTTCGACGGTTATTTTTTTTTCCCGGCGACGGAAAACGGGCGGGTCCACGGGAGCGGCGTCTCCCAGCCCACACCGCGAATAGGAATCCATGTAAACACTTTCCTTAACACAAAAAGAATACCGTCGAGTGGCGACGTGCGACGTGAACGTGTCCACGGAGACGTCCGCGACGAACCGCAGATACCCCTGACTTTCTTCCGCGCGACGCGACGACGCGACGACTTTCGCGCTTTCTTCTCCTCTCTCGCGGCGCTTTCTTCTCCTCTCACAGCAGGAGCCATCCCAGCCCGAGCGCGGCAGTGGCGAATGCGCCCCCGCCCCAGAACGCGCCCGAGGACCCGAACAGGTCGCAGAGTCTGCCCGCCATGATGTTCCCGAGCCCGAGCGCGATGCCCTGCGAGAGCGCGCTGATGGCGAAGCCCGTGCCGCGGACGTTGGGCGGCATCGTCGCCGACAGCGCGGCTTTCATGTTCGCCTGCGTCATGGACATGTGCACGCCCACGGCGAGGTACCCGAGGAACACCTGCCACGGCGACTTCGCGGTCACGAGCACCAGGTCCGCGACGATCATCATCGCGAACCCGCCGAGGAGCATGAACTTGCGCCCGGTGCCGGCGCCGTTCTTGTCCACCGAGTCCGCGATCACGCCCAGCGGATACGTCAGGAGCGACTGCATCAGGTTGGTCGCCACCATCAGCATCGGCAGGTACGCCGCCGGCAGGCCCACCGCGTTGGCGTGCAGGGTCACGAACGCCTCGCTGAACCGCGCCACCTTCAGCGTGGTGAACACCAGCAGCGCGCGCCAGAACTCCGACGGGAGCATCACCGCCTCCCGGAAGCTCCAGCGCCAAGCGCCCCACGCGACTTTCTTCTCGGTGGACAAGGGCGCCGCCAGAGAAGCGGCGCCTCCGGGCGCGCCGACGAGACGTACCGACTCCGCCGCCGACGCGCCGCGCGCCGAATCCGCCGCGAATTTTGCAAATTCGCCTCCGCTCGTGAACTCCTTGCCGCCGCCCTCTCGCCGCGCGTTCGTGATGAGCGCGCTGGCGATGACCGATCCGTCCGCGATGACCGATCCGTCGGCGGTGAGCGGGTAGTTGGCGCTCGTCAGCGCTCTGCGAAACCCGCGCCGGAACCCGCGGTACTTGAGCTCAGCCTCGGCGCTGAGGTACTCGGCTTCCCACTCGCGTTGCCGGGTCTGCCAGTCCTCCTCCGGCTCGCCCTCCTGCCTGCGCAGCTGCGGGAACAGCTTCTCCCCGGGGCGCTTCTCCTTGAACCTCTGCGCGCGGCGCTTCATCTCATCGAGGTGCTCCGCGAGCCACTCGCCCACGCGCCGCCACGTGCGCTTCCCCCGGATGTACGCCAGGTCGCGGGACTTGTCCTTGCACGCCGAGCGCCGCCAGCGCACGGGCTCGTACACCATCGCGAGGGGCCCGCGGCCGTGCCGCTTCTTGCTCGGCGCGGGGCGCGCAGGGTACTTGGGCATGCCGTAGTGCTTCGTCTGCAGCCGGTTGGGCGTGCTGACGTAGTACAGCAGCATGAAGATGGCGAACACCGACGGGATGGCGGCAAGCGTGAAGGTGAGGCGGTAGTTGTTGTGCGTCAGGGTCATGCACGCCACCGCGCACATCGACCCGAAGACGCCGCCCAGCGTGGTCAGCGACTGGTGCAGCCCGTACGTCGTGCTCCGCTTCGTCCTCGGGCTCAGGTCTGCCAGAAGCGCGTCCGTGGGCGCCGCGCGCACGCCCTTGCCGAAGCGGTCCAGCAGCTTGGCGCTCACCACCCACTGCGGCGAGATGGCGGACGCGAGCACGAGTTTCATCGCCGCCGTCATGGCGCTGCCGAACGCGATCACCTTCACGCGGCTCTTTATGACGTCCGAAACGACGCCGGAGATGACGCGGCTGAGGTTGGACAACAGCAGGCTGGCGCCTTCCATGGCGCCTATGCGCGTGTTGCTGTACCCGAGCTCGGTTTTCAGAAACACCGGCAGCAGCGAAAACACCATGCACGTGCTGCTCGTCCACAGGAACCCGCAAAACGCGAGCGCCCACGTGCTCTTGTTGTCCGTCTCGTTGTGCACGATGCTCGGTAACTTCGTGCGCACCTGGCCGGGCATGCGGTGCACGAGCCAGTCGAAGATGGCGGTGTGAACGCCGTCCTTCTGTAACCGGTCGTCGCGCGGGCCGTCGCCCTCATCCTCCTCGTCGTCCTCGCTCGCCTCCAGCTCCTCCTTCTCCTGCTCAGCCTCCGCGCGCGCCAGCGCGCTCGCGTCGAAGGCGAACTCCAGCTTGCACTCGTCCACCTCGCACTCCTCCAGCGTGCGCTCCAGCATGCGCCGCCGGCGCGCCTCGCCGAAGTCGCCGCCGGCGAGCGTGGAGGACCGCGCGACGTGGGCGCCGAAACCGCCCCTCCCGAGGAAACGCGAGGCGGGCGAGATCCGCCCCCCGGCGATGGGTCTGAGGTGACCCGCGCTCGGCGCTCTCGATCGCCGAGACGTGGACGCCACGGCGCCGCTGCGCGCGCGAGCGAGGTCGCGCGGCGCGATCGAAGCGCGCGGCGCGCCCGCGGGCGCGCTCAGGGCCTCCATCCCCGCCCCGCGACCGTTCTCCCCGCGAACCGCGCTGGCGAGTCACTCGCGAACCGGCAGCCAACTTAACGAAACACGGGCATTCCCGGACCCCTCGAGGCGTGGTCTCCGCGTGGGGACGTCCCGACCCCGCGCCGTCACGCGAGCGATTCCTCGCGTCGTGACCTCCACGCGCCGGCGCCGCCCGCGACGGTCCGCGTGTTCCGAGGCGTACGCGCGTGCCAACGAACTGGGACGCGCGAGCGTCACATTATCTATCGTATCTGCGCAGTCGGGCTGCGCATTCAGTCTGCACTGCTGTCTGCTGACGCGCGCCAGGTGTCGAAAACAGGCACACAGACTAAATGCCCACTGCAAATCGCTCCAAGAAACAGTCGCTTCGAAAAGCTTGAACCGCGAACGCGCGTTCGAAGGGGCGGGCTCGGTAACCTTGCTCGAAAACACCAACAGGGCGGGTTTCGTCTCCGCGCCCCGCACATTCGCGCGCGCGTGACCGTCGTGTGATCGCCGTCGATCGACCCGCGGCGACTTCGACCTCCTCAGGTCAGCGCACGGGCGAGCGTTCCGGTAGACGCACCACGCGCATTCGTCTCGCGACGCGCGCTCAGGAGGAAATCGCTCCGCCGCTGATCGTTTGACGCCCGACGAGATCCGCCATCATGTCAGGAGAGGTACGCTTCCTCTACTTCTCGAACGCGCGATGACCGCGACGGGCTCGGTTCCGAGGACCGTGGTGTCGTGGTGTCGCGTCTCTCGCCTCGCCCCGGAAGCTCGCGCGCGCTGCCGAACCGTCATCCCCGCGGCGAGGGTTTCATTTCTCGGCTCTCGTCTTTGAATCGCTCTTTCCTCGGCGCTGACCCGACCCCTCCTCCCCACGACCGCCTCGTCGCCGTCGCTTCCGCAGGCTGAGAACCGAGAGGACGAGTTCGCGACTGGCCCTCTGTCCGTGCTGACGCAGAGCGTGAAGACCAACTCGCAGGTGCTCATCAACTGCCGGAACAACCGCAAGCTGTTGGGCCGCGTCAAGGCGTTTGACCGGCACTGCAACATGGTGCTCGAGAACGTCAAGGAGATCTGGACGGAGGTGCCGAAGACGGGGAAGGGTGCGAAAAAAGCCGCCCCCGTGAACAAAGACAGGTTCATCTCGAAGATGTTCCTCAGGGGAGACTCGGTGATCCTGGTGTTGAGGAACCCCAAGTAAAGCGCGCGAAGAGCGTTGGAAGAGAAGCCAAAATTCTATCTATACGTACCAAAATTCGACACTCACGTCGCCGCGTTTGTCTCCTCTACCGCCTCGCGGCCCCCACCTCGAGCGTCACGAGTCTCCCGCCGCCCCTGGGCGCGTCGATCTGTGCGGCGACGCGCTCACCACGCGCGCGGAGCAGGGACACGCTCGCCGTCGGGACGCGCTCCGCGTTGTCGCCGGAGACGTTCAAGTCGAACGAACTCAAAACCGTCCAGACGCGCGGGTCGACCACGTGCGCGAAGCCCTCCGGCGAGCCGAGGACCACCTTGTTCGCGTCCGCGTGCAGCGCACACGCGGGCTCGCTGACCGACCCGGAGGCGAGGAGCGGCGGCCCGCTCGCGGAGCGATTCGTCTTAAAAAAACTCCCGGCGCGGCCGAGCGCCCCGTACCGCCGGGGAAGATCCACGGCGGCCACCCGGCAACCGGCGCGGACGTCGAACGCCATGCACCCGCGCGCGTGCCCGGTGCCCCGCGCTTCGTGCGCGTACGTCGCCACGACGAGTCTCGACCCCACACCGCACGTCGCCACGTCGCCGACGGGGCACGCGCACTGCCCCACGAACGACGCGACGCACCGCGGCTGGCCGCTTCCCAGGTCGAACGCCTCGACGCTCCCCCCCGCGGTGCCCGCGAAGAGTCCTCCTCCGGAGCTCGCGTCGCCGCGACGCAGCGCCGTCGTCGCGTCGCGCGTCGCGCACCAGCCGCCGAAGGAAACGGGGAGGTTTCGTGCGTCTCTGCGTTCAAGCGACGCGCGCGTGCGTATCGTACCGACGCGACCCGACGCGTCGTCACCCTCGAGCTCGTCCGGCGCGGAATCGCCCGGAACGGAAAGCGCGCTCGGGACGCGCGCGGCGAGCAGCACGCCGCGCGCGCCCGAGCTCGCGCGCCTCAGCTCATCCACGGAGACTACGATCGCGCGCGCGTCCTCGCCCTCCATCTCGAAGGCGCCGTCCAGCGCGGTGAGCGCGCGCACGCGCCCGCCGCACTTCTGTGCGAATTCCAGCGGAGCGGCGCGGGTTCCGAAAGACACGCGTGAGGCGCGGAGGGTCCCGTCCGCGAAACCGGAAACCGCGACGTCCGGGTTTCTCGGGTCGAGGAACGTCGCGCACGTCGCGCGCGCCGCGCTCTCTCTTCGCCTCTCTTCGCTACGCTCGACGCGCGTCACCGAATGCCCACATTCGTCGGGGCGGTCGAGCACCGCGCCGGTGCCGCGTACGGCGCGCAAGGAAAAGGCGTCTCTTTTCGCCGCGTTCTCGTCGGCGAACGCCGCGAGTTTTTTTCCTCGCGGCGACGCGCCCGGAGCTCCGTCCGACGGATCCGCGAACGCCGCCTCGACGAACGCGTCGTCGCGCGTGTGACACGAGCCGTCGCGACGGACCTCGCCGTCGACCCACCCGCGGTTGCACAGGTACAGACGCTTCGCGACGCTTCCCGCGTGGTCGCACGAAGTGGAAGACGCGGGAAGCTCGTCCGCGCCCACGAGCGCGTGCGGCTCGCGCGAAGACAACCCGCGCCACAACGTGTCGTCGTTCGCCAACGCATTGAACTCCCGACACACCGCGCATGATCTCGCGAGGTCACGTGCACCCAACCGCTCGCGAATCGCGAGCGCAGTCGCGACGTCCAGACGGTCCATCGCTCGTGGTCGGTGGAGCCGCGAGGCGCGCGCGCGTCACCCCGGGCGCGTCCCCGCGTGTGGGCCGGTGGTTCGAGGCGTCTCGGGCCGGGACGCGCGGAGACGTTTTTTCGTTGTTTGCGCTAAGATTGAAAAAAATGTGCCAGAGACGCCGCCCCCGTCCCCTCTCCCCGTTGCTAAACGAGACCCACGCTACGAGACGCCACGCCGCGCCTCTGTGTCGACGATGACCGCGCGGACGCGCGTTCACTGTCGATCACGCTGAATATCTCACCGAACGATCGACTCCGCTCACGCGGGGGACGCGCGGGGTTCGCGCTTGTCGGTGAAGGTCCACACCTTGTCCTTCCCCTCGCCGCGCGGCTCGACGGCGACGCACTTGCTGGCGACGCGCCAGAGCGCGGTGGCGATGGGCGTGGGGTCGTACAGGTACAGGTCGGGGTACTTGGTCTTCAGCGCCTCCGTCGCCTTGACGGCGTGGTAGTGCGGGATCGCGCACTCCACGTGGTGCGCGACGTGCGTGCTGCCGATGCGGTGGTGCAGAAAGTCAAACACGGCGCCGTACGGGCGGTCGATGGTGAGGAACGCGCCCTTGATGTACGACCACTCCGACGCCTCCAGGTGGGGCACGTCCGTGTCCGTGTGCTGCAGCCACGTGTACAGCACCAGCCACACGTTCACGAACATGTACGGCCCGAAGTACAGGGCGAACACGCTGGCGAAGCCCGCGTTGGCGGCCCACCACGCGAGGCCCGCCACCACCGCCACCACGCCGATGTCGGATTTCCAAACCTTCCCCTTCCACGACCCCGGGAACAGCTCCACCGGCCCGGTGTTGACGTTGGGGAGGAAGTGGTTCGTCACGCCGCGCGCGGACCCGCCCGTGGCGCCGGTCAGCAGGTACGCGGGCCACCCGAACACCAAGTGAGCGAAGAGCTGCACGATCGCGAACGGCCCTTCGCCGATGTTCGCGAGCAGGTTCAAGTTCATGGTGCCCTTCGTCTCGCCCTTGACGTACGGCACGTGCGTCTCGCCCTCGGTGAGGTGGTTCGTGCGGCTGTGGTGCACGGCGTGGCTTCGCTGCCACGAGAAGTACGGCACGAGCAGAAGCGAGTGCAGGATGTACCCCACGGTGTCCTGGATGGCGCGGTTATCGGAAAACGCGTTGTGGCCGCACTCGTGCGCGATGACCCAGCAGCCCGTGGCGACGGTGCCGGTCACGGCGGCGTACGCCAGCCACACGGGCCAGAACGCGAGCTGCATGGGGATGTACAGGTACGCCAGCACGCCGCACCCGACGGTCATCGCGGTGGAGATGGCGGCGTACATCAGGGACTTGGCGGTGTCCTTGACGAAGCACTCTTCGGGGATGGAGCCGAGCACCTCCGCGCGCGTCGGGAACTCCGCCTTGGGAGGGAACTCCATCGCCTTGCCGTTCAGGCCGGAGGGGACGAGATCGTCGTACGCCACCGCGGCGGCGCGGGGCGCCACCGCGCGCCGCGCGAGCGCGGGGCGCACCGCGCGGGGGACCGCGAGGGACGTGCGGAGACGAGCGCCTGCGCATATACCATTGGGGAGGAGGCGGCGGTCAGCGGCGCGGTCGCGGGGGACGCGATCGATCCAGATGGGTCCGAAGGCGCGCGACGTGACGTCACGACGACGTCGACGGTTCGCCAATCGCGCGGGAGGCGGGACGGACGCGCACGCACCGACAGAGGCGCGCGCGACGGGGGCCTTGGCGGATGCCTTGACGGCGCCCATGCGGAGGGCGGGAACGCCCACGGAGGCGATAGCGGCCATTGCTGGTGAAGGACAGGCGACTGTACGTGCGCGTGCGTTCTGGGTGCGCGCGGGCGCTTCGAGGACGCTTGTCTGCCTCACACTGGGCGATGTTTCGGATTCGGATTGACCAATCACAGGCTCGCGAAAGTGCCTTTCACGAAATCCGACGTTCAAAGTCGGCGACGCGGTCGGCGTTTTCGCTCACCGGAAGGCGCCTTTCAAAAAACGAAAAGCATCGCGAAATCACAAACTCCACACACACGAGCCCGAGCGTTTTTCACGGATTCCTCCTGCTGATCGAATCGTCGTCGCTGATGAGGGGCTGCGCGTCCGAACGCGCCGCGCGTTTTTCTGTCGCCCAGTTTCGCGCGATCCGCCTGTGCGTCGCGAGCCACTTCGTGATGTTCGCGATGGGTTTCAGGTCCACGTCCACCACGGAGACGCGGCACCGGTACCGAACGCGTGGCAGGGTCCCGCCCTCCGCCGCCGCCGCCACCGCGAACGTCCCGTCATCGTCGAAAGCGTCGTCGTCGTCGCGTTCGCCGCGAAACGCGACGAGCACGGAGCAATCCTTGGCGACGGCGGCGACGACGAAATCGCGCATCTTTTTCAGTTTCAGGTCGTCTGACACGACGTCTGACACGACATCTGACGAAAGCGATTCGTACAGCGCGGCCGCGGCTTCCGCGCCGATCGTGTCCCGGCGCTGCGCGCGCAGAAGCGCGGCGAGGACGCCCGACGCCGCGAGCGCGTCGTTCACGAGGTCCAGCAGACGCGCCGCGCCGCCCAGTCTCGCGCCGGGATTTAGATTCGCTTCCGGTCCATCCGTGCGAGACACGAACGCGTCCAAGGAGTCCGAGCTCGAGCTCTCGGAATCGGAATCGGAATCGAGCCGCGTCGTGGCCACCGACGGCCACCGAAACCCGCGCCGCGCGACGCGGAGGTTGTTCCGCGGCGCGTCGGCGAGCGCGCGTAACGCGCGTACGCGGCGCGTCGTCGATTCGCGAATCGACGACGCGCGCGAATTCGTCGCAAATTCGTCGCACCCCGCGAACAGGTCCAGCGGGTCGTACGCGCTCGCGCGGCGCACCTCCCCCGAACGCACGCGCAGCGCCTGGTGCATCGCGAAGCGGGACGTCGACTCCGGGTCGCCGGGAAGCGCGAACCCGCACTTGGGCTTGATCTCCACGGAAAACCAATCCGCCGCGGCGCCCGCCGCGGCGCCCGCCGCGGCGCCGCCGTCCTCCGCGCCGACGCGGACCCGGTCAACTCGGCGCGCGTCCGGCGCGAGCGCGGCTCGCGTGGCGGCCGGGTCGATCCGGGAGAGCGCGCACCTCGCGCGCGGCCGCGCCGGCTCCACTGCGTCCGCGACGGCGCGGAGGAACGCGTGGTCCACGGGCGCGAACGCGCCCGGGTCCACGAACCTGTCTCCGAGAAGAGGGCGCATCACGTTGTGCGCGAACGCCCACGAGCGGTCCTCCGCGGAGCGCGCGTTCTCGAAACCGGGGTGCGAGGCCCATAAGGAATCGTCCGTGAGCGCGTTCGAGCGCGGCTCGAGCGCGTCGTCGCGCGCGTCGTCGCGCGCCACGTCTTCCCCGAACGACGATGGCTCGGTCTTCGTCTTGCGCAGGCGCAAAACGCGCCCCGCGACGTTCGGGTCGTCGTCCGCCACGTCTCGACGCTCGAGCACGAGGTGCGCGCCCCCTTCCGCGAGGTACGCCCAACCCGCAGCAGCCGCCGCGCCGAGCGTCGCGGAACTCTCCACGTCCCCGCGCCGCGGCATATCGCCGCGCGCCGCGCGCGGCGGAGTGCGTCCCTAGGAGCGATTCGGAAAAGCGCAAATCCCGAGACTCTGAAAAATATGTCGTGCAAGACGCGTTCGGAGAGTCGACGCGGTTCTATACGCGTCTCCGCGTCTATGGCTACGAGCGCGTCTCCCGGCTTGATACGTCGTCCACGGCGCGAAACGTGTGTCTCTCTACTTCTCCGCGGGCACGAGCATTTCCTTGAGCTCGCCTTGGGCGTGCATCTCCTCCAGGATGTCGTGCCCGCCCACGAGCTCGCCGTCCAAGTACAGCTGCGGGATGGTGGGCCAGTCGCTGAACGTCTTCAGCGCGTTCCGCAGGTTCCCGTTGTTCGCCTCGTCCAGCGTGTCTATCGTCTCGTAGTCCACCAGCAGCTCATCCAACATGGCGCACATCCTGTGCGAGAACCCGCACTCCGGCTCGGCTCTCGTGCCCTTGATGAACGCCACGACGCGGTGGTTTCGAACCGCGTCGCCGCACAGCTTCGTTATATCCTCGTCCGAAGCGCCGTCGCCGTCGCCTTTCGTCAGCCTCAGGTTAGGCTTCGACGCTCGGTTCTTGCGCGCCGTCCACAGCGCGTTGCCCGAGGTGTTGCCGGGAGGCAGCGCGCCCTCCGTCGCCGCGAGCTGCTGCGTCATCCATGCCTTCCACGCCGCCTGCAGGTCTGACTTATCAGCGTCCGGCAGGGACGCGCACCGCGCGAACGCGCACTGCTTGGGCAACTCGAAGACGTGCAGCTTGACCGACGCGGACACCTTGCGGGACAGGCCGATGTACTGGCAGGCCTCGGTCTCGTCGTAGATGGCGTACACCCCCGGGGTCGCTGGGATGGCCTCCGAGCGCACGCCGTCGCCCGCGAGCGCGATCATCGGCGCGTCGCCCAGAGGGGACACCGCGGATTCTTTTTCCGCGCGCGCGACGACGGCGCGCCGCGGTGCGACCCACGCGCGGCGGGGAGCGTGAGCCGCGTCGTCGCGCGAGAGGTGCATTCCGCGGCGCGCCACCGGGCGGCACGCCGCGCGGGCGACCGAGGCGCTCATGTCGTGCGCGCGCGTCGAAGAATGACGACACGGATAAGAATCATCGTTGTCGTGAAGATCTGCGGAAACGAAACGAACTTTCTCGCGCTTTTCTCGTCGCTTCACGACAGTCGGTCGGGGCGCCGGCTGGGTGGCACCATGAGCGGCGACGCCACCGGCTCGGACGGCGTTTCGGATGGGACGGTGGCGACGTTGGAGGGCGTTGTGCGCAAACGGCGGAGCTTGTCGCGGCGCCTCGCGTTCGTGGACTTGGAAACGGACCAGGCGACGTCTGTTCCACTCGTAGCAGACGGCTGGTCGCTCCCAAAATCCATCACCGCGGGTCTGTGCGTGCGCGTGAAGGGCGTCTGGGAGACATCCGAGGCGCGCGGCAGACGCCTCGCGCTCATGCCAGACGGCGTCATCGTGCTACGAGACGGTCGAGCCGAGAACGCCTGGGAAAACGCCTCCATGTCCGCAGCGTGGCGCGCGCGTGTGCGCGAGTTGCCCGCCGACGACGAAGGCACCGCCGACCTGGTCGAAGGCGCGATGATGTGCCTGTCGTGGGCGGACCTCGGGCGGTGCTCGGACCCCGCGTGCGTCGCGCGCCACCGCGCGTCGAGCAGGTGGGAGACGCGGCGCGTCGCGCGCGCGGAAGCGCGGAGGCGCGGCGCGCGGGACGCGGCGTGCCCCGAAGGCGACGCGCGTGGGGTCCGAGCACCGCCGGAGAACGAAACCTCGAGCCACGGGTCGGACGCGGCCAAGTCGCGACACAACGCGGTGTTCGCGGCGTGGCTGGTGGACACGTTCGGGGTGGAGGCGTTGCGAGGCGGCGAGAAGGATGATAGGGACGAGAAGGACACGAACGACACGAACGACAAGAACGACGAGAACGCCAGCTCGAGCGCGCACGCGATAGGACCCGCGTCCGGCGGGGTGGTGGACATCGCCGGCGGTCGCGGTTTGCTCGCCTTCGAGCTCGCGCTCGAGCACGGCGTGCCGGTCACGCTGGTGGACCCCAAGCCCCTGCGTTTGAACAAGAAGACGCGGCGACGCGTGCGCAAGTGGCGACGAGAAACCTTCGGCGGAACGGAAGCGCTTGGCTCGGAGGATCTCTCGCGCGTGCCCGTGCGCCACGTCCGCGCCGCGTTCGAGGGAGTGTGCCAGAGCGAATCGCGGACGTTCGGGGAAACCGCCGCGAGCGTCCAAAACTTCGAGCGTGATGTCGCGGACGTGGCGGACGTGGCGGAGAATACAAAAAAGCAAACAATCGCCGCCGCCGTTCGCGCGGCGTCCGCGCTCGTCGCGATGCACCCCGACCAGGCGACGGACTCCGTCTTCGAGACCGCGCTGGCGCTGGGCAAGCCGTTCGCGGTCGTGCCGTGCTGCGTGTTCGCGGACCTGAACCCGCACCGCGTCTCGGCGAGCGGCGCGCCGGTGCGCACGTATGACGAGATGCTCGAGTATTACCAAGCCAAGGCGCCGGACGTGCGCCGAGCGCGTCTGGCGTTCGAAGGGAGACGCGAGGTGCTGTACCGCCTCCCGCCGTGATGGAAGCGCGTCGTACGTCGGTGCTTTGTACGCGATAGGAGCGATAGGAGCGATAGGAGCGATAGTATCTCACACACCGCACTAAGGTTACTTAGCACTCTCGAGCGTCGCGTACGTGTGTCGAAAGCGTTTCATCACGAAGCGCCGCGTCGTCCGCGGATGACGCGAAAGACGCCGACGCGTCACGACGCCGACGGCGCGACGGCGTGTTTTCCGCCGGGCGTCCCCCCGTCGGGTTTCCGCGCCCCCTCTCCCCCCCTCGCGCGTTTCGCGTCGCGAGCCGAGCCGGGCGTGCGCTGCGGCGTCCTCGCCTGCGACTTCGAAGGCGACTTCGAAGGCGTCTTCGAAGGCGTCTTCGAAGGCGTCTTCGCTCGCGCCGAAGGGAACTTCGAAGGCGTCTTGACCGGCGTCTTGGCCTTGACCGGCGTCTTGACCGGCGTGGTTTTCCTCGTCTCCTGGCCGTCCTCCGCCGCCTCCAGCGCCGGCGGGCTCGTTTCCCAGCGGCGCGCGCGGCACACGAGCACGCACACGTT
>Ga0181558_10004270_pt1 | contig 12838 bp, 10 predicted proteins | sample 011ome_22_FD_133754 | JGI IMG/M metagenome (GOLD analysis project Ga0181558, IMG submission 133754) | Coastal salt marsh microbial communities from the Groves Creek Marsh, Skidaway Island, Georgia - 011507BT metaG (megahit assembly) | ecosystem: Environmental > Aquatic > Marine > Intertidal... | reverse complement strand
TTTCTTCCGCCCATAGGTTTACCGCAGCTTAGCCCCGCCTCAGGTATGCCCTTGATTGGCTAGCTACTGATCGAGGTGAGGTGGGGCAGATTAAGCAATTTATTCTTTTCCGACCCAGCCAACCTATCCCGCGCATAGACGCATCACACTTAGCTACTGTGATTGCGCGGGGTGGGCTTTTCGACTCTTAATTTCCAAGTAGATAAAAAAGCCGATAGGAATAGGAAGAACCATGAACAAGTGGTTCTCTGTGAGTTGGGGCACAATGCTTTGGTTTACAATTTCGAGCGCACACCAAGTTGTCATAACTGCGTAAATAAAAAACGCTAGTTTGTTCATGAAGAAGCTCGTTATCACTTTGTTTGATTTTGGGTTCCAGTAAATTTCTCTATCAAGTGTAAACTGGTCTCGTGAGTAGAAGGGTACTTCATGCTCTTTTTCATCAAATGTGAACTTCCAAGCAACTGTTATTGTTGTGAAGGTTTCTCCGTCTGTCTGATGCGCGCGCGAGTCATTCACAGGACTTGCCTTAACCCTAATCCATTTTGCGGTTGCATAGCTTTTATCCATTTTCCAGCGTGCTAAACAGAAAAAGGAAAAGGTGACGATAATCCAATAAATTATTCTAGTCACACTACTTTGAGGGTTTATCACTCTTTCATGCAAAAACTGTGTTTCGATGAAACCGATTATCAAAGTTGGCGCAAATAATACGGCTGGCACCGATACGAGGATCAGTGTGACGTTATTCATAAAATCGTTACCGCCCAGATTCATGACCGCTTTATTCCTTCAACATCTAACTCTCTCACTCCAATTTATCCGCTCCGTTAGCATTGCGGAAATTGATCTCCAGTAATTTGACTCACAATAACGCGGTGTGAAAATATGTGGAGTCCATTATGTCTCAGGGTGATTTATAAATATGGTATACAGAATGGTATACATCTAACCCCTAATATCTTCCTAATTACCTAATTATAAATAATATTATTGAGATTAAATGGCGGTGCTGTCAGACAAATCGGCTCAAGCATCTGATCTATAATCGTGGTGTCGTTTCAAGTTACTAGGTTGCATACTCCCTACCCTTCACTTTTTTATTTGACGTGTAAATTGAAAGCCTAACGTGTGCCACCAATATCTAACGGAGCATAGCTAGCATTTACGCCACGTTCATGAAGAAGGTCTTCCACATTTCTCAAAGAGAGTGGAAACATCACATACAGCATAAGTGCGCGTTGGATGATCTCAGGGCTAGTTTTAAAATAGCGAAAGGACACCGAACTACTCATAGCTGAGTAGCTAAATACCAAAGCGCTGCTGGACGAGGTGGTTTATTCTGACAAAGCCAACACATATAATACGTTTTATAGATAACTAAATGATAAAAAGCCTAAGTACAATTCGGATAGGAGAAAAGGGTTAAACCATGAAACTAGTAGCAATCGGCGAAATCCTGGTGGAATTTGTTTCGCATGAACGCAATTGTGCATTGGAAAAAATCACAGAATACTCAGGTCCTTATCCAAGCGGTGCCCCTGCTATCTTCCTCGATCAAGCCGCGAAAATGGGTGCGGCGACAGAGATGATTGGTGGGGTTGGATCGGACGCGTTTGGCCGCAGTGTGTTAAGCCGTTTGAGGAATGATGGTGTTGGCGTTGAAGGCGTTAAAATTTCTAAAGAGTTGAGTACCGGGACCGCATTTGTCACATATTTTGACGATGGAATGCGTGATTTTATTTTTCATCTCGATGGAACTGCCATTGACCAATTTACGGTTCCAGCCTCGCTTTTTGAGCCCGGCAATACGCTACTTCATATCTCAGCTTCGTCGCTAAGTGTTGCTCCAATCCGTGAAATGATACTACAGCAGGTCAAAAGCGTCTCTCAGGCGGGTGGCAACGTCAGCTTTGATCCTAATGCAAGGCCCGAGTTACTTGCCGATCCTGCCACGCGCGAGGCGATTTATGCGATGATGGCGCAAAGCACTTATATATTACCGAGCATCAGTGATTTAAATTTTCTTTACCCCAACCTGTCCGAAGATCAGGCTTTAGAAAAGCTACTTGCAGCACATGTGAAAATCGTTGCACTAAAGCGCGGTGCCGAGGGCGCTCGCATAATTACGCAAGAACAACATTATGAGTTGACGGGTCATAGGGTTAATGAAGTAGATCCAACCGGTGCAGGCGATTGTTTTTGTGGAACATTCCTATCTCTAATCGCACAAGGCGTGCCGCTATTACAGGCCGCTGAATATGCTAATGCCGCCGGCGCTATTTCTGTTACTCGGCGTGGTCCCATGGAAGGTAATTCAAGCCAAGAAGAAATAACGCAATTCTTAAAGCATGCGGACCCAAAGGCATTACACTTATGAGCGATCCTATCTAAGAACATTTCTTTGGGGAATATCGTGAACACGGTTTGATAAATGAGATTGGAAACCGTCTAATGGTAGGTCATTTATTTGCTACCGTTTATCAACTTAAAGATACCAGGCGGCATATCTAACAATGGATGATGGTGGGAATGAACGGCTTCCAAAAGTAACACGTGACGCTTACCCTCCGACACCAGGCGTGCCGCCGCAACACATCCGCTAGATCCTCCGCCAATCTCAATATGATCGTATTCATTTTCGACTCCACTCATAGAATTAAGTATGACTTTAGGTTCAGCAAAAAACATGTCCCGTCTGATAAATGTTTTTACACAATAAAGGGAATTCAAATATAAAGGACACCAGCACATTGATTTGGCATGTTTTAACTAGGTTGCTGCGGAATTTATCCACCGCAAACTGGCGGGCGCATAAAGGAGAAATACATGAAACGTCTGGGAATTCATTCCTTTGTATGGACCGGCGGCCAAACGCAGGCGGGGCTGGAGATGGCTCTTGAAAAGTCGGCAGAGCACGGCTATCGCTGTATTGAGTTCGCCTATCTGCGTCCGGAACTATTCGATTTAGACCGACTCGCCAAGAAAAGCCGTGACCTGGACGTTCAGATTGGCGTGACCATGGGCCTGCCCCTAGCCAAAGACGTGTCCTCTGAAGACGTTAATGTTGTTGCCGCTGGCAAGACTATGCTGGCGGAGGCCGTCAAGGCTGTCCGCGATCTCGGCGGTGACAAGTTGGGGGGTATCCTTTACTCCGCGCACACCAAGTACGACCGCCAACCTACGCAGGACGGGTGGAAAAACTCGGTCGAGGCCATCGCCGAAACCGCCGAAATTGCCGAGGCTGCAGGCGTCGACCTGGTGCTGGAACTGGTAAACAGATTCGAAACCAACCTTCTTAACACTACAGCGCAAGGGATGAAATTTATCGCCGAAACCGGTAACGACCACGTCCAACTGCACATGGATACATTCCACATGCAGATGGAAGAGGCGGATCTGGGCGCCGCGATTCGTCTGGCAGATGAAAAGATTGGATATTTCCACATTGGCGAATCCAACAGAGGATATCTGGGTGATGGTACCATCCAGTGGGAGCCCGTCTTCGACGCATTGGTCGAAATCGGCTATGACCGCGATGTTGTCTTTGAAAGCTTCTCGACCGCGATCGTCGACGAAGGTTTGTCGCTGGCTTGCGCGATCTGGCGTGACACGTGGACGGAGAACGACCCGCTTGCCGCCCACGCCAAAAAGTTCATCGAACTCAAATGGGCCGAGGCCGAACGCCGGCATGCAACCAACACGCGCGCCTGAGCCTTAGGTCAGAAGTATGAGCACGCATCGGCCCCCTGTCCTCGAGGTTCTCTGACCCCAACTAAACCAAACATCCATCCCTCCATGATCTTTCGACTGGACTTCTCTTGGTCCGCAAGCCTGTGTGTATGTATGCCCGCGTAGTTTTGGGCTCTGCTCGGCACGAGATGATTGTGCGGAGTGGATAATGGGGTGCTGTCAGATAAACGAGCCCAAGCATCTAATAAAAACCGAGGTGCCGTTTCCGGTTGCTAGATTGCATACCCTCTACCCTTCACTTTTTTATTTGACTTGCAAATTAAGAGCCTAACGCGTGCCACCAATATCTAACGGAGCATAGCTAGCATTTACGCGGCGTTTATGAAGTAGGTCTTCAACATTTTCTCAAAGAAAGTGAAAATATTGCATCTAGCATGACTGCAAGCTGGATGATCTCAGGACTGGTTTTGAAATAACGAAAGGATACAGAATTTGGCATATCTACATAGCTACGTAACCTATCTATATATGCGCCACCTCCCCCCTACGCCTGATAAGGGGGACTTTGTTATTTTTCGATTTTATTAATTAAGCATCCGGGATTGAGAGTATTGTTTGGATCTAAAACGCTTTTGATCTTTGCCAAAGTTTCATGACGTTCAGGTAAAGTTTGCTGAAACCATCCAATTTTTTTTCGACCAATCCCATGCTCAGCTGAGAAAGAGCCAGATAACTCATTGATTATTTTGAAAATACGATTTTCAATAGAGGAAGCAATTCTGCGTGCTTCATCTTCTGAAAAAGTGTCAGGAGGTATAGCATTAAAATGTAAATTCCCATCGCCCAAATGACCATAGGTCTGGGGAATCCAGCCAGGAAATTCTTTAGCAAGCATCGTTTCTAATTGACTGGCTGCTTCAGGTATAAGACTAAGTTTCACCGATACGTCGCTGCGCACATGAAAACCTCTTTTGGCATGGCCTTCGACTAAGCCCTCTCGAATAGCCCAGAAAAGTTTTCCATGTGCCGCGGATCGTGCAATAATTACGTCCGAGGCGAGGTCAGAGTTCAAAGCTTCTGCTAATAGTGTTTCAAGGTGCTGGTCAAGTGATAGGTCCATAGCAGATGAAAATTCGACGAGAATATGCACAGGAGCATCCAACGGCGCTCGGTACTGGTCTCTCACCAGTGCCGCAAAAGGCATACAGCTTTCTGACATGACCTCAAAAGCGGCCAAAGCCTCATAACCTTTCTTTCGAATTAATCGCAAAATATCCAACGCTGCTTCGAAAGAGGCACACCCCACCCAAGCTGTAGCTGAATAACACTCGCGTGGTAGGACTCGAAGGCAGGCCCTAGTTATAATACCTAAGCTACCCTCCGCACCAATCATTAAACGCAACGGGTCTGGACCACGATTATCTTTCTGCAGTCCATCCATAGAAGATTGTATGCTTCCGTCTGCCATGACTACTTCTAGCCCGAGGACCTGAGCTTCCATCATTCCATATCGTAAAACTCGCACTCCACCAGCATTTGTAGAGATTAGGCCCCCAATGTTAGCGCTACCCTGAGAGCCAATACTTACGCCAAAATACAAATTTTTATTATCCAATTCAGTTTGAAGGCGCTCAAGAATTACTCCTGCCTGGACGATGCAGGTCATGTTGTCGGGGTCTATATCTTCGATGCGACTCATCAGCTGTGTGGTAAGAACAATACAACCCAGCTCTCTTTGCTGCAGTCCTCCTCCAACCAAACCAGTATGGCCACCCTGTGGGATGATAGTAACACCAGTGCCATTACATAAAATACATATCTCAGACACTTCTTGGCTCGTAGAAGGTCTTACTACAGCTAAGCAGCAGCCAACTTCATCGCGTGCCCAATCATGCGTGTAGGTTTCTGAGATATTGGATTGCGTCAGTACCGCATCCTTACCAACAATTCGGCGAAGTTCATTCAAAAATGTTTCGTAGTTTGTATCTGTAGGAGCAATCGGCATAGAGGTTTTAGACATAATAAAAATTCCACAGGTTTATAAAAATAGAGAAATAGGCGACATATTTAATTTCGAATTTGAAAATTAAAGAACACAAAACTATTTTTTACAGTTTTATCCACTCTAAAAAGTAAAAATGCTCCAAGTGTTCTAACAAAACATTGCACTGGCATAATAATGTCAAAAACTATCACTCTTGATCCAGATTTGCCGCTGCGATTACTGTTTTCTGATCATTAGACGACTTCAACTTTACAGTTGCCATTTTGACACCACCGGCCTCAATTTGTACAATTTCACCTAAAACAGGCTCATTACTCAAACCACTTGGCGCGCTAGTCCAAGGCTCTATGGCCAAATGAACATCACCGCGCGATGCACCATTGTTGATAAGATACCAAAGGCAAGGAAAGGTTGTGCGATCGAACGTCATGCTCAAGGCACCATCATAGTCTGCCAGCACGAAACTGTTTCCCATGTCAGTATCCAGATAATGGAGTGCTAGACTGCGCTCGTCAGAAATAAAGGGTTGCCGCATATCAATGCCCCTATGATGGGGCCATTGGAATGTCTCGCCCTCTTCTCCAAAAGCTCCGCCTATCCATTCATCTACGAGAGCGCTCTTGGAAGGCAGAATAACGCGAGATTGAGGCGTCACTGCAAATACTGGATGAATGCCCCATTGGAAACGGAAGGGCATCGTGCCAATATTTTTGATTTCATATTCAAAAACAATTTCATCGCTATCTTGTTGCAGCGTGATAGTGCGTGAAAAATATGCTGGTGTTATGGGCGTTTTGACAAACGTTTTGATCTGAACCACATCATCATTATCCTGGAGTACAATAAAGTCATGTGGAATACTCCAGAGCTCTCCGAGATAGGGAAGTGGGTCGCCATATTCATTCTTGCATGGGCGTCCAGTTGGGAAAATGTCATCCCACCCGCCGGCCCAATGATCATCAAAATCAGCCTTAAGATTGACTGCGTGCGGGTTAATCCGTTTAGACCGCCATAACAAGTTTCTATCTCTGGATTTATCCGTAATATCAATAATATTAGCACCACGTTCCGGGAGAACGGTGACTGCAATAAACTTATTCTCGAGGCGTACGGCGCACAGCCCATGATAAGTCCAATTGGTGTCCACTCTGCAAGTCATATATTAGTCCTCCTTGGGTCTGAAAATAGCCGATTGATTAAAAGAGTTTCACGATCTTTCCAAAAAGCTCTGGTGAGGCCGCAACAATGAGATTCCCTTGGTTTTCAAACAAATTACTTTCGAAGTTATTCGTTTGCCCACCAGCCTCTTTAACGAGCAAGTATCCAGCCAGAGCATCCCATGGCTTCGTAAATACCTCCCAGTAGGCATCCATCTTGCCATTGGCGACATTAGCCAAACACAAAGCACAGCTACCTGATCTGTGGAACTCAAACCCAGCTTTTAGAAACTTAGCCAACATACTTATCAATTCTTCCGGAGACTCCGAAGGTGACCAGTCCAATTCTATCACTGCCTCTGATTCATTGTTGACCTTTTTAACTCGCATCGGCGCGCCGTTGCAAAAGGCACCCTGCCCAGCCCGAGCATAAAATAGTTCATCTGTTGCAGGCGCATAAATTACGCCAACGACCGGCTTCCCATCTCGCAGGTAGGAAATAGACACACACCAAAAGCTCTGGCCGCGAACAAAGTTTGACGTTCCATCAATCGGGTCCACTACCCAAAGGCTATCCCCGGTCTGACCTCCGAGCTCTTCACCTAAAATAACATCACCAGGGAAAGCCTCGATAACTTTATCACGTATCATTGCCTCGATGTTTCGATCGACTTCACTGACGTAATCCTGATGCCCTTTTTGTTCGACTCGGCCAAGGTTCTTTTGCATTTCCCGGGCCAAGATTCCAACTTCACGCGCTAGAGCTTTTGCGAAGTCTAGGCGTATTGTTTCAGAATTTGTCTGTAACATGGCGGGACTCCTTACAATATTAGCATCAAACTTTTTTAATGAAGGTCGGTTCACATGCTTTGAATTGCCCTAGTTGGGCGTGTCCACCACAATCACAGTACGATCATCAAAAAACTCTGACGACGTGCCACCTTTCACTGCTGCAAATTCATCTATGCGGTGGAAATCCACCTTATCACATCTAGAAAATTCTTTTTCCCATGCAACAATACTTACTTCTTCTGGGTAAGACGCATAACCATCACTAAAAATTTCAATAGTTTTCACTTCCCGTTTTTGAACAAACTCTTCTACCCACTGGCCCACAATCGGTTTTCTGCTCGACACGATATCATAGCAGAGTATATTTTCATCCCTGTTTGAAAAACGGTTCTGGTGACGAATTCCAAGAAGCAAAAAATCGCGAACAATCTCCGAAATTCCAGATAATTTTAAATTATCAATAGTTCCTTGGATAAGCATTTCAACGACGTCTTCACTTAGAAGGCCCCGAGATTGAGCTTCGGCCAAGCCAAGAAAAATGGCCTGTCGTGTCATTAATTCATGTTCATCGGGGTCATCAAATTTTTCGGCTAGTGTCTTGAAAATTGAAACTCTTACTTGCGTTGAGATGCTATCCAAAAGCTTTTCATGCTTTAGTACCCGTGAGCCGTTTATCCGAATACCGCTGTCTCCAAGTGACAAGAACCGCCAATTGTCACCACAGTCTATGGCTATAGCCACAGTAGTGGCTGGAAGCTGATTAAGGTCGTGTTGATCAAATGCCCTCTCAAAAGACGTACAGAGATCTGCCAAAAGTGTTTCCGCGTCTTTTTCTCTGTTCTTATAGGGCAATAGAATTTCAGCCAGGACTTGGGAAGCTACCATTGAGGCAGCTCGGCCATAAGGAATGCCATTTAGATCTCGTCCTTCAGCATCCGTTGCGCCATCCAAGACGCCGAAACAAACACCAGGAAGAACTAAGGCCACATCATCCCCAGACTTGTCATTGGCGCGGTATTTTGAACGCGAAAAGAGGTCAAAATTCATATGTCGCTCTCTTATAAAACCGCCGATTCACGGTCTTCTGCAAATCGGAATACAGCGAAGACACAAATACCGGTGCTTAAGAGCAGAATAGTAGACAGTGCCGCGGCGGTACCAAATTCACCATCCAATACCGCAATATATACCTGTACCGGCATAGTGATGGTGCTAGAGTCATAGATTATTACTGTCGATGAAAGTTCATTGATTGCAGTGATGAAAGCCATTAATGCACCGACAATAATACCTGGAATTATCAACGGTATGGTTATCATCCTGAACGCACCTAATGGCGAAGCACCCAAATTAATCGCTGCTTCCTCTAGAGACGGCTGAATCTGACGAAGGCTCGACGATGTAGCCCGAACACCGTAAGGTAATCTCCTGATGAAATATACCATCACGAGAAGCACGGTTGCGGTGAATATATCTGGCATTGCATTTCTGAAGACGGTCACAAAACCAATGGCCATCACGACACCCGGTACAAGGTATGGAACCATCATAAGAAAGTCTATTGATGCTGCTACTCTAGTTTCCCTTCGAACAATCACATAGCTTATAAAGGCTGATGCGATAGTGATGAGAAGTGCAGCCGTTATTGAGAGGCTGAAGCTATTGAAGATCGCCTCCGGAGCATCCCGCCAAATACGTTGGTAACTTTCAAATCCAAAACCGCCAACAAATACGGGACCCTTTGTTTTCAAGATCGAAGTGTAGATCACAACAATTGATGGAAGCATCGCTATTAAGACAAGCCCATGACAGAAGATATGAATACCCCAATTTTTCCACCCTTCCAACTTCGCAGGTACTGGCAGGTTTGTAAGAGAACTTGCATATCGCTTCTTAGCGAGAATTCGGCGCTGTATAACCAGTGCAATCATGGAGATTGCCATCATCAAGATGGATACTGTGACCGCCATCGTGGGCGCACCACCAAGTTCGGAACGGTAGGCACCTAAAGCAATTGTAGATAGAGTTCTAAAACCTCTTCCGAGAATGGCAGGTGTACCGAAGTCAGCAATTGACAAAACGAAGCAGATGATTGCGCCCGTACTCACAGCCGGGAAAACCAACGGCAAGGTAACCTTCCTAAAACGTTGCCAGGGATTACATCCCAAGTTTTCAGCTGCATCTTCAAAGGATTTGTTGACGTTGTTCAAGGCAGTTTGCGTCATTAGGAAAATGAAAGGGAAAAACTTCAGTGAAAACACCAGGATAATACCAGGCGCATTGTAAATCGTTGGGGTCTCTAGGCCGATTGCTTTGAATGCATTTGTAATAAAGCCATTGGACCCCAACATCATGATCCATGCGTAGGCCCCAATGAACGGTGGCGATACCAGGACAAGGATTGCCAAAGTTTGTATCCATGCGTTGCCCCGGATTTTGAAACGGGCCGTAAAAAACGCCAGAGGAATACCGATAAGGCCAGCCCCCAGAGTGCCAAGGATTCCCACAAACAAAGTATTTTTCAGACCATTGATATAATAGTTCTTCGTAAGAACTTTTTGGAAATTAGCCAACGTAAACGCACCTGTGTCTGCGTCCATGAAGCCCAATATCAAAATTTGCATAATGGGAAGCAACAACAAGATACATAGCAAAGCTATAATGACTATCGTAACGATCGTCCACAAATCCAATTTCTTCTGCAAGACCTTTAGCATCTCTAAATACGCACACCAAAATGCTCATCGACAAAGAATAAGACTTTTTCCTTTTGGGTTCTGAATATTACCTTATCTGAAGTTGCTAATTTAATGAGTTCTGCGTCAGGAAGTCCAATAGCCTTGATTAGCTCCCCATTTGACGTTTGGCCATAGACTTCAATCTCACGACCAACGTAGCTAACTTCCTGAATTACAACTGGCACTTCTAATTTTGTTTTGTCATCCTCAGTTCGTGCGCTGGATGGAAGGATTACCCAATCTTCAGGTCGAACCGCGCTAACAAAAGAACCAGACTGTGGAGCTCGAACACTCGAAGAGATAACTTCACCCGTTGAACGAAGCAAAAATTTGGAGTCGTTAATGTCGACTTGCATAAAGCTATTGGAACCCACAAAAGATGCAACAAAGCGATTTGAAGGTCGAGTATAGACCTCAAATGGTGGCTCCGCTTGTTGAATAACTCCGCCTTCCATAACGCAAACTACGTCAGACATTGCCAACGCTTCTTCTTGATCGTGCGTAACGTAAATAGTCGTCACACCTAGATCCTGCTGAATTCGCCGTAGTTCCGCACGAAGTTCCACGCGTAACTTTGCATCTAGATTCGAAAGCGGCTCATCCATTAGTAACACCTTCGGCTGAACGACTATAGCGCGGGCAAGCCCAACACGCTGTTGTTGTCCCCCTGAAAGCTCATGGGGCATTCGGTCAGCAAATTTTCCAAGCTGGACAACATCAATAACATCATCAACTCTTGTCTTTATTTCTGCCGCACGTACTTTTCGTTGCTTTAATCCAAATGCTATGTTGTCCCTTACACTCATGTGCGGAAACACCGCATAGTCCTGGAACACCATCGCAACATCGCGCCGGTGAGCGGGAAGGTCGCCGATCGACTGACCATCGACAAAGATATCACCTGCAGATTGGCTGTGAAAACCAGCAATTGCCCTCAAGAGAGTAGTTTTACCACAACCAGATGGGCCCAAAAGGGTAAAAAACGTACCGCTGGGGACATCTATGTTAATGTTGGAAAGCGCCACGACAGAACCGTAGAGCTTCTGCAGTCCCACGACTTTTACAGATGCCATATTATTAAATCCAGTCTTTAGGATGTTGGACCCATCTTTTTGAGACCAAAGGCCAGATGGGTCCAATTAGTTTTTTTATTGAACTTCCAGTAGCATATCTTCCCAAGCAGATACAATCCGCTTGCGGTTTTCCGCCGCCCACGCATTGTTATAATTCACTCTCACAATATCACTTACTGGCAAGAGCGCCGGGTTTGACGCCACATCGCCGCGAACCGGCCGCCGACCTTGCTCGGCTACAATCGTTTGCGCGTCAGCAGACATCATGAAGTCAAGGAAAGCCTTACCGTTGCCCTCATTTGGAGCTCCGGCAACAAGCGCCATCGCATCAGCATGGAAGGCTGTCCCATCTGAAGGATATACGATTTGAACTGGCCCACCTCCCTGAATGAATCTGAGCACAGCGTCTTCCAAAGTAACACCGATCGCCAATTCACCATCATTTACGAAACGAGGCACGGCACCAGAACTGTCGGAAAGGACAAAGTTTGCCAGCAACTTTTTGTAAATCTCCCAACCTTTTTCTTCACCGTAGCGTTGAAGAACAGTTGCGAGTTGAATATACGAAGAACCTGATCTATTTGCTTTTGCTGAAGAGATGTAATCATCATACTTTGGGTCTGATAGCTCCACCCAGCTTTGCGGGACTGGTAGTCCATCGAGTTTGCTCTCATTCACAATAAATGCCATGACAACAGCAGAGAATGGGCTCGCCTTTTCGCTCTCGTTTACTCCCTCTAAAAGGGCGTCTGTACCTTTTGGATCGTAAGCCTCAAACAGAGTTGGGTTGAAATCCACCACAGACGAATCAACGCTCCAGAGCACATCAGCCATCGGGCGTGCTGCCTCTGCAGTCAAACGATTTAACAATTCACCTGAACCAGCTTTAATGATTTCAACATCAACTCCAGTCTGCTTTTCAAACATTGGCACAAGTTCATCAATGAATATCTGTGGTACAGCTGTGTACACAGTCACCTTTTCTTCTGCGAATGCCGACACACTTGACAAAGCAAAGCTTGCCATCATGCCAGCTGCTAACAATATTTTTTTCATTTTTTCCTCCCATTTATCTTATAAGTTATATCTTATTCCATATTAACATCATGTCAATGATGTCACACAAGGAAACGTCACCTGTTTTGTAGATCAAGTCAATGATGTATCAAAACAAAACCTTTCTTGATTTGAAATACTCTACATTCGTGCCCTGCCATAGAACACTGATCCGGTCCGTATTCTATTTAAATGCAACTGCGGTAAGTAGCCCCCGAAGATAACCGGCTGTGAAGATGTGGCCCTGAAATCCGTAGCCTTCGATCTCGACATGTTCGCCCGAAAGCTTCGGGGCGTGATCGGGGCGAATACATCCGGTGTAGC
>Ga0181558_10004269_pt1 | contig 12842 bp, 10 predicted proteins | sample 011ome_22_FD_133754 | JGI IMG/M metagenome (GOLD analysis project Ga0181558, IMG submission 133754) | Coastal salt marsh microbial communities from the Groves Creek Marsh, Skidaway Island, Georgia - 011507BT metaG (megahit assembly) | ecosystem: Environmental > Aquatic > Marine > Intertidal... | reverse complement strand
GGCCCTAAGATTCCTGCCCAACTGTCAAACAGCTGAACCAAATCAGCGCCCGCGCGGATCTGGGCTTTGAGGTAGTTGATGGTGGAATCCGTAATGAGCTGCAAGAGCTGGTGAGAAAATACTGGATCCCGATACAGTTTCTCGCGGGATAAGGAAAAGGTTTTGCTGCCACCACCTTCGACCATGTAGGCAAAAATCGTCCATGGAGCTCCCGCAAACCCAATTAGTGGTACTCTGCCTTGTAAGTTTTTCTTTGTGATTTGGATCGCATCCATCACGTATTGCAGATCGTTGTCTCCTTCGGCTATGCGAAGTTTTTTGAGATCCGCTTGAGAGCGTACGGTTTCGGGAAACCACGGTCCTCGCTTTTCCACCATTTCATAAGGCAAGCCCATGGCCTCTGGAATAACAAGGATGTCTGAAAAAATAATGGCGGCATCTACTCCAAGCAGATCTACGGGCTGAATGGTCACTTCCGCAGCAAGTTCGGGTGTTTGGGCGAGTTCGATAAAACCAGATACTGATTCTCGAACAGCGCGGTATTCTGGAAGAATTCTTCCTGCCTGGCGCATCAACCAAACGGGAGTTCTTTCGGTTTTTTCACCTCTCGCTGCGCGAAGCAGCAGATCGTTTTGGAGTTTCATGGGGCAAAGATACGAGTGGAAGGGAAAACAGGAACTGAATTCAGAAAAGGGAACAAGAAAAAGAATGGAATAGATGCTAGGAAGCGAATGAATGCAATTAGCGAATTGGAGCCAAGACATGTACTTCGGTTTCACTAACGATTTTGTCAATGTAATAACCACTCAGCATCAGGTTATTGGCCTTAGCATAGTCTTGAATCTTTTCCTTGATGGTTTCTGGACTAGGCATTATCCATTTGTTGCCCGTTATTTTCGCCAAAATGTAACGAGTCTCAGACCATTTTTTAACAGCCAAGTCTGCTGTGCCAAAGGGAAGGTTTATTCCTACAAAAACTTCAAGCGTATCCAGTTTTCCTGCCGGTTCCACATAATATATGGTGTGCAACAAGGTTCCAGGATGCAACTTTTGGACCCCTTGAATAGTTTGAAACAATTCCTCAAGATTCTTATCTAAGGGGATGCCTCTGAAAGTTTGGCCAGTAAGGGTGTCGGGGGATTTGGTTACAAGACTCAATTCTATAGGGCGATTGCCTCCTAGGTAATTAAAAATAAGGGAGCCACTTGTACCAAGGACCACTAAAATGAGGACGATGCCGCCAATTTTTTTCATAATCAAAACAACTATTTGAAACCTATGCCTTCCTGTACTTTGGAGTAGGTGTAATGGATTAGTTTAGAATGGGTTTCCCATCTCATCTAATAAGTTAAAGTGTTGCCATTTTTCGTTGCATTTGATGCAGTTGGGTGTAATAGCCATCTTGCTCCAGTAAAGACTCGTGGGTACCTCGTTCCATAATTTCACCTTTGTGGAGGACCAGGATTTGATCGGCCTTTTGAATCGTGGAAAGGCGGTGAGCAATTACGATAGAGGTCCTTCCTTGCATCATTTTTTCGATAGAATCCTGGATCAATTGTTCTGTTTCCGAATCTACGGAGGAGGTAGCCTCGTCCAAAATCAAGATTTCGGGATTGTAAACCATGGCCCGTACAAAAGAAATTAGTTGGCGTTGCCCTACGGAAAGGGTGGCACCACGTTCCATCACATTGTAGTCCAATCCACCTGGTAACTTTTCAATGAATTTTGCTGCGCCTACTAGTTCGGCAGCTTCCAGGACTTGTTCCCTGCTGATGTTGGGATTGCCTAGGGTGATGTTTTGATAAATGCTGCTGGAAAATAAAAATACATCTTGCAACACAACGCCAATGTGCTTTCGAAGGGCGCTCAATTCAAATTCTTGGATGTTGGTACCGTCGATGCGAATAGCTCCTTTGTTGATTTCATAAAATCGTGAAATCAAATTGATGATAGAGGATTTGCCGGCTCCTGTAGCGCCAACTAGCGCAACGGTCTGTCCTTTTTTTACTTCAAAGGAAATATTTTTGAGCACATAGTCTTCTTCCTTGTAGGCAAACCAAACCTGATCCAGGCATACATTCCCTTGTATCTTTTCTGGGCTGAAGCTGCCTTCATTAGCAATGTGCTCACTGGAAGCGAGGAGCTTGAAGATTCGAGAGGAACTTACTACACCCATTTGGAGGGTATTGAATCGGTCTGCAATCATCCGAATCGGTCGGAAAAAGAGTTGCAGGTACATAATAAACGAAATCAAAATACCGATTTGTAGCTCCATACCGAGGACGCCAACTGCTCCATACCAGACTACGAGTCCAATGCCAATAGCTTGGATGATTTCAGCCACTGGGAAATAGATGGAATAGTAAAGTACCGAGCGGATGTGAGCTGCACGATGCTCTCGGTTGATTTCCTTGAATTTCTCGTATTCTCTTTTTTCCCGATTAAAAAGTTGGACGATAGTCATCCCTGTAATGTGTTCCTGGAGGAAGGAATTCAGGTTGGCAACAGCATTGCGTACGTCGTTGAAGGTCACTTTAATCTTTTCCTTAAACACGTAGGTAGAAATCACCAATAAGGGTAGCGTACTGAGGGACACGAGGGTAAGTTTCCAGTCGATGTAAAACATGACTCCTAAAATCGTAATGATTTGCAGTAGGTCTCCGATGATGGCTGCAAGTCCTTCGCTAAACACATCTGCGAGGGTTTCAATATCTGATACATTTCGAGTAACAAGTCGTCCAATGGGGGTGTTATCAAAAAACTGAAGACGGAGTTTTAACAAATGTTTGTATAGGCGAACGCGTATGTCTTTGATGATGACCTGCCCAATCCAACCCGAATAATACGTATGTGCCCATTGGGCAAGTGCCTGGATGACCATAAGTCCTACCAGGAGGGTTATGATGCGGAGAAGGCCTGGGGCATCTCCAACGGCTACATGCTCATCGATCGCAATTTGGATGAAATAGGGCCGCGTTGGAGCAAGAATAGCCAAAGTTATCGTCAAGACAACCAGAAAATAGAATTGCTTTTGGTAGGGCTTTACATAGGTGTACAGCTGGCGCAAAACTGTCATGTCTAGGATCTCTCCTGCTGATTCTTTTTCTTTTTCTAAGCTCAAAGCGGGGTTAGTCTAGGTAAATGTGTGTTGGATACTCAATTTGACTCAAAAATAAGCCTTTTGCAGGGGCTGCTTTGCCTGCTTGGGTGCGGTCTCTGGAAGCAAGGACTCGGTGTAAATCTGCCACAGGTCGCTGCCCAAAGCCTACTTCGAGTAAGGTGCCCACTATGGACCTGACCATTCCTCTCAAAAAGCGATTGGCCGTAATGTGAAAAAGCAATTCTTCCCCATTTGGTTCCCAATATGCTTCGAAAATCTTACATCGAAAGTGACTTACATCGGTATGTACTTTGCTAAAGCATTCAAAATCTTCGTAGTCGAGCAAGAGTTGGGCTGCTTCATTCATTAGGGTAACATCAGGCTGCTGAAAAAGTTGCCAAGCCAGGTCTTTTAAAAACGGATTTTTGGAATAGGTAATTCGGTAGAAATAGGAGCGTTTGGTGGCGTCAAAGCGTGCGTGCGCATCAGGGTATACTTTTCGGGCGGTATAAATAGCAATGTCATGGGGTAGAATGGCGTTGATGCCTTTGATGAAATTTTCTCCTAACTCCTGTTCATTTAAATCAAAATGACACACTTGCTTGCTGGCATGTACCCCGGTATCTGTTCGACCACTTCCCATGACGGAGATGGGTATTCGAAAGTAGGTGCTTAATGCCTTTTCTATGCATTCTTGTACTGAGGTGGCATTTTGCTGGATCTGCCAGCCATGAAATGCGCTGCCCTTGTAGCTGAGTTCTAGAAAATACCGGGTTGTCGAGTCGTTCATGGCTTCACAAAGATACGATTCCGAATGAAATCATCCGTTACTTGATTATCCCGGGATAAGCCGTTTTCTTTGTTAAAAAAATAAACACTATGATTCAGCGGGTTCAATCCATATTTCTTTTTTTAGTGGCTGTAGCTATGGGGGTGACTATTGGAAGTCAGTTTTGGATCCAAGAAGGGGTAGCAGGAGCTTCTTGGAGCCTCACAGCTTTTGTACTTACTCACCTAGATTCTTCGGGGGAAGTAATCGAAACTTCTTCTAAATGGTATTTGGCAGCTTTGGCTTCATTTGCTGGGCTCTTAGCTTTAATTTCTATTTTCCAGTACCGCATTCGCTCCCGGCAATTGCTGCTCAATATGATTAATTCTCTGGTAATGGTCTCCTTAGTGGCAGCAACTTTCTTAACAACAAACGGAATCAATGCTGATCTGAGCTCTCAAGATGGAGGTAATTATGGAGTTGGTTTTTGGTCTATTTTAGTAGCTATGGTCATGAATATGCTGGCCAATCGCTTTATCAAAAAGGACGAAGCGCTAGTTCGCTCGGTAGATCGGATTCGATAAAAGGAAGCCTTGTGAAATCGCAAGGCTTTTTTATGAAAATGATTTTACACCTTTCCTAGACTTTTCTAACTTGTTGTAGTTGAACTTGTACTTATGAAATTTGAAACCCTAACTATTCACCTTAGCAATGGGACTCACGAGAGTCACGGCGCTGTGGTGCAGCCCATTACCTTGAGTACCACCTTCACCCATGGAAATGAAGGAGGGATGCTGTATTCACGTGCCAACAATCCCAACCGACATTCTTTGGAGCAGGTCTTGGCAGCCATGGAAAAGGGAGCCGATGCAGCTGCCTTTTCTTCGGGCAATGCCGCCGGTACCGCCGTATACCAGGCGCTCGCACCTGGCTCCCATATCATTGCTCCTGATGACATGTACCATGGGCTCCACAATTCCATGGTGCAGCTCTTTGCCGGTATCCATGAAGTAACCTTTGTGGATATGAGTGATCTAGCTGCAGTGAAGAATGTCATCCGACCCAATACGGCCCTATTTTGGGTGGAATCTCCTTCCAACCCCCTCTTGAAGGTGACGGACATTCGTGCGATTTCGTCCTTGGCCAAGGCACAGGGTGCGATTATGGCTTGTGACAATACCTTTGCTACGCCGGTATTCCAAAATCCTATTGATCTCGGTGCAGATTTGGTCATGCACAGCAGTACCAAGTACTTTGGAGGCCATTCGGATATCCTTGGAGGAGCTTTAGTTACGGCAAAAAAAGATGCTTTCTGGGAGAAAATCAGAAATGTGCAGCGCATAGGGGGTGCAGTGCCTTCGCCTACTGACTGCTATTATTTGACACGAAGTATCCGTACCCTGGCTTACCGAATGAAAGGCCATGCAAGCAATGCCAAAGCCTTGGCAGAATTTTTAATAAATCATCCTCAAGTTGAAAAAGTATTCTACCCAGGATTGGCTACCCATACCGATCATGCGGTAGCTGCCCAACAGATGCATGGCTATGGAGGGATGGTTTCCTTCACGGTAAAAGGTGGAGCGGCCGATGCAGATCGTGTGTTGTCCAAACTTCAATTCTTCGTCAATGCAACTAGTTTAGGAGGTGTCGAGAGTTTGATCGAGCGAAGGGCTGCGGTGGAAGGGCCAACTACAACTACTCCAGAAAACCTACTTCGTGTATCTGTAGGGCTAGAGCATATGGATGATTTGATTGCTGATATGAAGCAGGCCCTTGGATAAGATTGGCTTACGGATGACGGACCACGGTTCACAGCCCATTTAATTAAATTTCAAACCCTATTCCAGGGGTAATGGTCTTTTTAAGGATACTTTTTGAAAATATCATAAATAAGAAAGGTCCCGCTCGAGCGGGACCTTTTTGCTTACTTGTAGATTTGGACAGGCCAACTGTCGTTGCCTAAGTTGATGTCGGTTGTCACCTTATCGGGATCGATCACCACCTGCTTGATCTTCTTGCTTCCTTTGTGTAGGTAGCTCCAGCTGTCTCCCCGCTGCCAGATTTCCACTGGCAACTTTACGCGCTCGGTTGCATTGTCTGTGTAGGTGATTTCAAGGGTTACTGGCATTGGAAAATCCCCTTTATTCACCAAGCTAATCACCTGGTTTTCGCCGTAAGACTGCACTGTCGTGATGCCTAGGTCAATGTTTCCATTTCCATAAAACCAACCCTTCCAGAACCAAGACAAGTTCTCGCCTGCCACATTTTCTAGGTGATTGAAAAAGTCTCCCGGCTGTGGGTGTTTGAAGGCCCAGGTCTTGATGTAGGAACGGAAGGCATTGTCAAATCGCTCTGGGCCAAGAATGTATTCACGGAGCATTACGAGTCCTATCGCAGGCTTCATATAGGCTACCATTCCGAGGTTTCGGGTGTCTGTAATATCTGGATAGTTATCTATTCCTTCTCTATTATCGTTGGTGAAGTAGTTATTGAAGTTGCGAGTTTGGTGAAGGTTAGAAGGGTATTCTCCATTATTGAAAGCATTTGAACTGTAATGGTTGATGAAGGTATTGAATCCCTCATCCATCCAGGCATAGCGTCGTTCGTTGGTGCCGACAATCATCGGAAACCAGTTGTGTCCAAACTCGTGGTCGGTCACACCCCAAAGCGATTCTCCTTTGGATAGGTAATGGCAGAAGTTGAGTCCAGGATATTCCATTCCTCCGATTTCTGCAGCTATATTGGTGGCAGTTTCGTAGGGGAATTCATACCATTGTTTGGAATAATATTCGATGGAAGCCTTGCTGTATTCGGTAGATCGGGTCCAAGCATCTTGCCCGTTACTCTCCATGGGGTAGGCAGACTGCGCTAAAGCAGTTTTTCCGCTAGGAAGGTTGATCCTTGAAGCATCCCAGATGAAAGAGTCTGAGGTGCCAAAGGCTACATCTCGAGCATTTTGAATGCGGAAATGCCAGGTAACCGTACCGCTCTGCTTGGGACGGGTGACTGCGGTGTTTTTGATTTCTTCAGGAGAGACCAAGTACACTGTTTCCTCGCTTTGGCTTGCTTTCTGATAGCGGGCTAGCAATTCCTTGCTGAGTACTTCAGTTGGATTCATTAATTTACCAGAACCCACTACGATGTGGTTGTAGGGCACAGTAACCTTGTAGTCAAAGTTGCCATACTCAAGATAAAACTCTCCTGCGCCGAGGTATGGCTCTACATTCCATCCTTCTATTTCATCAAAAACAGCGACTTTGGGATACCACTGCGCAAAGGCATAGATCCAGCCGTCTTTCACTTGGAGTCTTCCCATGCGGTCCATGCCTTTTTGGGGTACTTTAAAGGAAAAGTCCATGGAAACAGTTGCTTTCCCTCCTTTGGCGGGAATGGGTTCGGCAAACCAAACCTGCATGCGGGTATCTTCAATGAGGTGGCGAGTAGACAAGGTACCCTTGGCACCTACTTTTGCACTTACATTAGCGATGGTATAGCCACCATCCACATCTCCACTATAGCGATTACCTTGTACCGGAGTAGTGAGCGTGCCACGGGAGGAGGGGGTAAACCTGTTTTGTTCCAATTGCAGCCAGATAAAGTCCAGGCTTTCTGGACTATTATTGGTGTAGGTAATGGTCACCTTACCAGAGAGGCTGTGGTTGGCTTCGTCTAGTGCCACTTCGATTTGGTAGTCTGCGGCATTTTGCCAGTAGGCTTCCCCTGGTTTGCCGGAGGCGGAGCGGTAGCTATTTCCTCTGCGGTCGATGACCTCTGTGAAATTTTTTTGATTGTTGTCCTTTCCTTGTTGCGAAAAAGTAGGGGAAGGAGCACTAAGGAGAAAGAGGGACAAAAGTCCGCTTGCTAGGGTTATTCTTTTCATGATCGCGTTGAATTTGCGTTCAAAATAAGCACAAAACTGCTTTTGGTGCTATATTTTTTTTAAGGGAGTCTGAAAATGGATGGGCAAGAAATTTAGGGGGGATTTTTTTCTAACTCATTTTCAACCTATTGATTCAGTCTGATTATTTTTTTTTAAAGACCTATTGCTTCAAGTAGAAAACAAGTTATCTTTGCATTCCCTTTATAAGAGAGGGAATAGAATGGGAGTTTAGCTCAGCTGGTTCAGAGCATCTGCCTTACAAGCAGAGGGTCGGGGGTTCGAATCCCTCAACTCCCACATCAAGCCTCGATTAATTCGGGGCTTTTTTTTGTCTTATTTTTTTATCGAATATGATTTGTTGGTTCTACATTCTTTTTTCCGCTTCAAGGAACGCGTTATACGTAGGGCATACCTGCGATGATTTATCGGAAAGATTAAGAAAGCACAATTCCAAACACAAAGGATTTACTGGGGTTAATGTTGATTGGGAAGTGGTGTATTTTGAATCTTTTCCAGATAAATCAACAGCCTACAAAAGGGAAAGAGAAGTCAAATCTTGGAAATCCAGAAAAAAATTAATGGAGTTGATTGAGAGAAAAGTTTAGTTCAGCCGGTTCAGAGCATCCCGATGCAATCGGGAGGGTCGGGGGTTCTCCCGATTGCATCGGGATCAACTCCCACATCAAGCCTCGATTAATTCGGGGCTTTTTTTTGTCAAAAAATTTAAGAACTCTGCTCCAAAAATCAATCAAAAACGTTTTCAAAATTCAATGTTTTAAGTTTTTTGAATTTGAAAAATGAAAAGGCTTTTGAAATCAGATAGGCCGAAATTTTTGAGGTTAACTTTAGTCTTAAGGTGACCGTTTTCAAGGGTTTCTCTGATCAACCCAGGGCATCCTATCGGTTCAAAGGCAATAAACGTTAATCGCCGACTCTTTGAACACGAAAACCCACATTTGTACTTTTAACAAATTTTGGTGCACCTATTGCATCTTTCAAGTAAATCCAAGGTGCGGGTAATGGGTCATCGTTACCTAACTGAAGGAATTGATTAAATAGACCTTTGTCACCCATAACTTCCTCGCAAGCCATGTTAAAAACATTGATCTGATATTTACCTTTCGGAAATTGCACACCGACTATCATTTCGTCAGTCAAGACTTGAACAAACCCACACGCTGGAGTTTGAGGCCCTCCAATTTGAGCTAAAACTGAGTCTGGGTTTTGAGTCTCTCCATCTAAAGTGCAGCTTGAAAAGCTTAAAGATAGTACTCCTGATATGAATAATGATTTTATTAAATTGTTCAAGATTATCTTGTTTTCATGTTTTTATCTTTTTTAAAATCTTATTAATGTAGTCCTATTTAATGGTAATCAGGGAAAATTTAAAATGTGTTGTAAAAGGCCAATCTCTTCGATAAGTTAACCTCAATCGTAAATTCTTTCCACACGAAAACCAACACCTGGACCTTTAACAAACTTAGGCGCTCCCACCGCTGCCTTCAAGTATCGCCATGGCTCGGGTAACTGGTCATTATCCTGGAGTTGTAGGAACTGGAAAAAGATACCTGAGTCGCCCATCACTTCTTCACAAGCAATGCCAATAACATTAATTTTATAGTTACCCTTCGGGAATTGTACACCGGCAATCACTTCATTAGATATAACTTCAAAAATCCCACAAGGAGGAGTTTTCGGTCCTTGCCCATTTGAGGAAAAGGTAATGAAGCACAATAGAACAATTTGCAATAAAAATTTCTTCATGATCGGTTCTTTTTTGTTCTTGCCCTTGGTGAATTTAGACTACCTTAAAGTAAAAAGTTTAATACGATTTGTGAATTATTTTGAATTTAATTTAAATAGGATAGGTAAGAATTAGTATTGAATAGCTGCATCTTTCGTCGAAAAGGGGAGCAATCAAAAAGGTTCTTGGAAGCAATTCTGAGGTCTTTTTTGCGTTTTAGAGGCTTTGTAATTTCAGATACGCTTTTTATTTGCACAGGATATAGCTGGAGATCACCTGTCCTTCTGAAACGATTCTCTTTTGGACTTTTTTAGTTTACTTAGCCTATTCTTATCCATAAACTGACTACTCCTTAAATCTTGACAAGGATTAATCTTTGACACAACCTCCACTTTATACCTACCCTCTTTTTCTATAATTAAAAAATTGCCTGTATTCTCTGCTTTTACAATTAGGTATTTTTTTAACCAAAAAGGGTGGTGTCAATAAAGTTGTTTCTAAACTTACCTTCAGGGTCATGCTTCAGCATCAAAGCCTTGAACTCATTTAGTTTTTCAATTCTTGCCTGCAGCAAATTGGGGTTTAACGTAAAAATTTTGCCCCAGTGCGGCCTTGCACTAAATGGTTCCAAGGCTTTTTCGACTTCTGGCAGCAATGCCATCACAGCATCCACTTCTTGTTTCCAAGTGAAATGGATAGCCAAACAAGTCTTTTTGTAGAAGGGACTCATTGGGATATCGTCTGCCGCTATGGTACGTATTTCGGAAATGAATAGGAGCGGAGCCACTTTCTCGTTCAGTTTTTCCACAGCCATAAAAGCCTGATAAGCATCTTTGATATTTACAAAATACTCTGCTTGTAGTTCTTTTCCACTGCTTGGTGTAAAACCCATCTTAAAGTGCGGCATGCGTTCATACCAAGTCCCGTCTACACCCATTTGGTCGGTGCAATTCATCGGGTCGGCAGATTCTATCGGATGGAGGTTTTTGGTGGCCAATTTGGCTCCGTAAAATTCTGGGGGAAACTCCTTCACTTCGTCAGATTTTACTTTTATCCAAACCTCGCTCACGTTTTTATTTTTCCAGTCGGTAAATAAGCTAACGCTGTAGCCACTGGCCATTATTTTTTCAAAATCTTTCTCCAATGCAGCCATAGGCATGTTTTGGTACACCACTTGCTTCATTTTGAAAGTTGGAAGCACTTTCAAAGTCACCTTGGTAATAATACCCAAGGTACCCAAGCTCACTATGGCCATCAGGAATTCTTCACGATTTTTTTCTTTGGTCAGCGTCACCAATTCTCCTTTCCCGTTTACCATTTCTAGAGCTACAGCTGCCGTAGCCAAGCTACCATTGTTAATTCCCGAGCCATGCGTGGACGTGGAACAAGCTCCAGCCACAGATATGTGGGGTAAAGAAGCCAAATTGTGCAATGCAAAGCCATTTTGATCGAGATATTCACAAAACTCTCCATATTTTATGCCAGACTCTAATGTTATAGTCTGGTTCTCTTTGTCCAATGAAATTACTTTGTTCAGATTAGCCGTCGAAATCTGGTTAAACTTGCTATCGGCAATGCCATTGAAGCAGTGCGTCGTACCGAGTCCTTTGGCTTTTTTGTATGATTTTATGAATTCTTGTAGCTCTTCCACAGTTTTCGGAGCCACCAATTTGTCCGTGCTGTAGGTATAATTTCCCGCCCAGTTGGTCCTGCCCACCTGCACGGCCTCTGCGGTTTGGGTTGTTTCCCTGGTATTATTGCCACAGGACATCAATGGAGGAAATGCTGCTCCAGCAGCTATAACGGATACCGATTTCAGGAATTCTCTCTTTTTCATTTGTTTGTATTTGCCTATTCAATTTACGTCAAATTCATTTATAGGCAATCTACCACCCCCAACTTTCTACAAGTCCATTTGATAGCGTGCATAGTTGCCAAATCCGTGTAGTTCCCTGATAAATCCCAATCTGTAGGATAGCTTATTTCATAGAATTGTCTGCCAATTTTGAGTCTCAAATGCTTAATTTCCACTGAATCGGGTGACTCTCCCTTTAAATATCCCTTTAGGTTAAAGCTGTAAGTGCCCAATTTTTCGAACCAATTATAAGTTGAAAGTTGAATTTGGATATTCACTTTAGGAATATCATCAGGGTAATTGCTAGCAATTCTTATCTCTTCATTTGAAAAACCCCTCAATTGATTAGTTTTTCCTCTAACCTCCCCCCTTTACTTTTTAGAATTCTCCTTTATACTTATGAAAAGGAGGTTCACATGTCAAATCAATTATTGAATAAATACGCGGAGGTAATAAGTTCTCTCAAAGCATCCAATGGGATTAAGGTTGTATCTGTCGAAGAGATAAATGATCACGATGTTTTTCTAAGACTGAAGGAATCGTTCAAATCCTATTTTTCTGAAACCATTCTATTTTATAGAAAAAAGTTTTTCTTGGTTTTGTTTTAATTCATCTTAATTTAAAGTTAATAAATTATTTGTTTCTATTCAGCCCACATTGAATGTGGTTTAATGAAAGAATAACCTTAAAATTAAAAAAGATCATCATGCCGAAAGTGACAATTACATGCCCTCATTGTGCAACAACTTTTCAAACAGAGCATAATATTAGTTCAGGTACAAGTTCCTGCAAAAAATGCAATAAGAGGCATTCATGGAAAATGAAGAATGGACAAATAACTGAAGTAAAAAAGGTTTAAAAGGTTATTGTCCAGGAGGAGTCCAATTTGGAAATAAAGTAGTTCCATTGCTTGAGGGTTTTTTTATCCTTCCTCATGATAATTAGGATTAGGAATTAAATCTAGAGTCATGGGCTCTCCCGTAATATATGGGATCAACTCCCACATCAAGTCCCGATTATTTCGGGACTTTTTTGTTTTCTGCGAGTTCGGGGTTCTCCCGTAATCCTATGGGATCAACTCTCACAGCATGCCCTGAACATTTCGGATTTTTTGATAAAACTCAATACCCATACTTCCCCTTCCATCGTTTTGAAAGGAAGTTGCGGAGTTCTTTTTCACGGGCGTTGTCCCCAGGATCATAAAGCAGCTTGCCTTTGATCTCCTCGGGGAGGAATTCCTGAGCAACAAAATTGTCAGGGTAATCATGGGAGTACTGGTAGTCTTTTCCATAGGCCAGGTCCTTCATCAGCTTGGTAGGTGCATTCCGAAGGGCCAGGGGAACAGACAGATCTCCTGTTTGCTTTACCAAGGCTTGGGCTTGGTTGATGGCCATGTAGGAGGCATTGCTCTTGGGGGAACTGGCCAAGTAGGTGACACATTGGGACAAGATGATGCGGGATTCGGGGTAGCCAATCATCTTCACCGCTTCAAAG
>Ga0181558_10004264_pt1 | contig 12854 bp, 13 predicted proteins | sample 011ome_22_FD_133754 | JGI IMG/M metagenome (GOLD analysis project Ga0181558, IMG submission 133754) | Coastal salt marsh microbial communities from the Groves Creek Marsh, Skidaway Island, Georgia - 011507BT metaG (megahit assembly) | ecosystem: Environmental > Aquatic > Marine > Intertidal... | reverse complement strand
TCGGTTTCGCGTTCGCTTTCGGTTTCGCGTTCGGTTTCGCGTTCGCTTTCGGTTTCGCGTTCGGTTTCGCTTTCGGTTTCGCGTTCGCATTCGGTTGTCCACATCGCCCATCGGACGCACGGACGAGGAGGGGTGCGGGTGCGGGTGCACCGCGTCCCGCGTGGGGTGTTCGGTCGGTCGGACCGCACGTCCACGACGGGGCGCGAGGGAGGGGGCCTCTCGATGGATGTATTTTCTAAAAATTCCAATTCGATTTACGTGACGGGTTTTATTTATTTATTCTACCCCCCCCCTCCTGTGAGCGACATCGACCGATGACGACCGCGTGCGTAGGGGTCCACGAGGGGGGGGAGGGGAGGGAGGAGGGGGGCGACGGGCGATCGATGGTACGTATGTATGTATGTACCCCCCTCTATGTACGTATGTATGTACCCCCACCCCCCCTTTATTTTATTTTATTTTTGTGTGCGTGTGTGTGTTTTTTCTTGTTTTTTTGTACCGGCGCGCGTCGTCTCGAAGACGCGCGCGTCGACGTCCGCCTCGGCGCCGGTGGTGGGGGGTCGTAGACCGGGGGAGGGGGAGGGGGTGGGTGGGTGTCCAACCGACCGACGCGGCGTCCGTTCGACGGACGGACGGACGAACGGACGCCGCGGCGGGCGGCGGCACCGCGCAAGCCGCGCACCGAGTCGGCATTCGTCGTCGTCGTTCGTTCGTTCGTTCGTTCGTTCGTTCGTCGTAAAAGCACGCACACCGCGCCGAACCCGAAGGTTGTCGTTCGTCCGTCGTTCGTCGTTCGTCGTTCGTCGTCGTTCGTCGTCAAAGCACGCACACCGCGCATCCACACGTCGTCGTCGTCAAAGGACACGTCATGAGTCGGTACAGCCGCAAAACCGCCGATGGGGTGCGTCGTCTCGCGTCGTCGTCGTCGTCTCGCGTCGTCGTCGTCGTCGTCACCGCGTCGCGTCTCTCGTCCATGACGACACGTCGTGTCCACGGTGGTCGTCGTCCTCCACCGTCCGCGCCGCGCCACCACCGATAAGGTTCATCGCATCGTCAACGACCGACGAGGCGAAGGGGGCCTGTGTACCGACCGCACACGCGGGTGTCGCACACGTATGGATTTGTCGATCGTGGATGGTGACTAACCTATTGTCGTTGGTTTTGTTTCGACGCGAAAGCAGAGCATGAAGACGTACCGCGAACTGAGCATGAGCCCAAACTTGTTGGCGTTTAACATGTTTGCGAGCGAGATGCGATTGGTGCTTCGGGATTCGTCGTTGCTGTCGCGCGCGGAGATGCAAATGGGGATTGAAAAAGTCATCGGCAATCGCTGGAAGGCGATGACGCCGGATGAAAAGGAGAAGCATATCGATAAGGCGCGGGTTGAGCAAGCGCGGTTGATTGCTGAAGGGGGGATGCCTCAAGCGCCGGCGTCGAGTGGGCGTGGGAAGAAGCAGAAGAGTGAGTCGGCGGGGGATGCGCAGGCGCCGCCCAAGCGAAGACGCGGGAGACCGCCCAAGGCGGGGACGGCGCCCGCCGCGGCGCGATCAAAGTTGTCGCAGTTGCAGCCGTTGCCGTACAATGGCAATGTCAATAATGGGAACAACTTTGCGTACAATAACCACTCGGGTGGGGCGTCGATGCATTATGGTGGGGCGTTTATGGATATGCACGACGACGACGACGAGGATGAAGACGCGCACGCGCGCGACCCGTACTCGTTGTACAACATTAACGATCACGCCAACTTTCACAGCATGAACGATTTGTTCATGCCGTTCAACTCGAGCGTGAGCACGCCTGGGTCGAACAACTTTGAAAAGACGTTCAACGATGCGTCGTTGGTGCAGCCGGCGCCGGCGGCGAAGGATGTATCGTCGTTTTTGCAATACGACGTCGTCAGCGCGCTCGGCGGCGGTTCCGCCGCGCCGCGCCAATCTGCGGGCTCGTACGATCTTACTGGTATGTCTGTTGAAGGTGTCATCGATGGCACGTTCGATACCGGATACTACATGACTGTGCGCGTCAATGGTCAAGTCTTGCGCGGGATGATGTACCGCGAAGAGGCGTGCATGCGCGCCGTGTCGTCGCACGTCAACACTCTCAACAAGGCGGCGCTGTAATTCAGTACAGCCCCGCGCGTGAGTCTACTCACGCATGGTTTCAGGAACAATCATTTCAAACGTAGCTGATTATATATATTCATCTCCACTGTACATTAACAACACTCGCCGCGGCTCTTTTGTTTTGCGCCTTCGCACCACGCCGACGCGACGGGACGAGCTCGCGTCACATCGCGACGTCGATGTCAGGCGATGTCGAAGACGCAGTCGCTGCGGACGATGCCGTAGACGAGCAGCGCGTCGCGCACGCGCTCGCATCGCCGCACGAATCGTTTCGAGGTGGACACGACGACGATGACGGGACGCAGCAGCGGTTGGGCTTGCTCGCGCCGCGCGACGAACGCGCGCGCTCTGACGCCCACGACGACGATTTCACCACCGTGAGCTTGGATGTCGATAGACACGACGATGGACGTCGCAATGACAACGATGCGTCCGCGTCGCCGGCGTCGACGATGACGTACCACGTCGACGACGCGCTCGACACGATTGGTTTTGGAAAGTTTCAGCTCTACATGCTCGCTTTCGCGGGATTCGCCTGGTGCGCGGATGCGATGGAGATGATGTTGCTGTCATTCATCGGCCCATCGATGCGTTGTGAATTTGGCGTCGACGCCGACGCCGAAGGTGCGCTGACGAGCGTTGTGTTCGTGGGGATGATGCTCGGCGCGCCGGGTTGGGGCGTGCTTTCAGACGCGCGCGGACGAAAGACAGCCTTGCTTTTCGCCACCGTCGCGACGTTAATCGGTGGTGTTGGCTCGGCGTTAGCGCCATCGTTTGCAGTGGTGTTGCTTTTTCGCTGGCTCGTCGGCGTGGGACTCGGAGGCGTTCCCGTGGCGTACGGCTTGTTCACTGAATTTTTACCGAGCGCGTCTCGAGGCGTGAATTTGGTGTTGATAAACTTGTTCTGGACGCTCGGGAGTATGCTCGAGTCGGCATTGGCATGGATGGTGCTACCGCAATTGTCGTGGCGCGTGTTGTTACTGCTGTCGACGGCGCCGCTGTTTGGGTTGATTGTTTGTGTGTTGCTAGTTCCCGAGAGCCCGTTGTATTCGATGAGCGCGAATCGCGCTGATGACGCCAAGGCGACGCTTCGACGCGTCGCGGAAACGAATGGGAAATCGCTTCCACGAGGTACGCTCATTGCGTCAGTGTCTAGTACGCGTGATGAAGATGCGATGGAGGCGAGTACGCCCTATGATGAGCGAACATTTGGGCAAAAGTACGTGCCGAAAGGCTTGCGTGCCTTGCTCGGCGCCAAGCATCGCAAGACGTCGTTGCTGGTGTGGTTCATCTTTTTCGGCGTCGCATTCTTGTACTATGGAGTTGTTCTACTCAACACGCAGTTGCACGTGATGGACAGCGAAGACTCGGATGGAGATATCAAGTGTCTGGCGCATGGGGCGCCGGATTTGAGTAACTCGGAATACTTTGAAATTTTTCTCGATTCCTTCGCCGAAGTCCCGGGGGTGATTTTAGCCGCCTTGTGCATTGATCGCATCGGTCGTAAGAAGACAATGTCGTACACGCTGTCTCTCACAGGGGTTATGTTGTTTCCTCTCGCGTTTAGCGCGTCCACAAACGGAGCCGTACGCGATTTTCTTTTGTTTATCACGAGAAGTTCGGCGTTTGCGGCGTTCACAGCCATTTACGTTTTTTCGGCAGAAATCTACCCGACGCACATGCGTTCGTCGGGCATAGGCGTATCCAACGGATGGGCGCGCATAGGTGGAATGATGTGTCCATTTTTTGCGGTATCCGCAGTAGAGTCTGGTCAGTTGACGCTATCCGTCATCGTCTTTGTCGTCGTCGCCGCGCTGAGCGCCGTGTGCGCCTCTGCACTCGACGTCGAAACCGCCGGTCGCAAGCTCGATGCCGAAGAACCAGGCATCGAGCTCACCCCGGTACAAATTTCTTCTTAGCTCGCGAGTTGTTCTAATTGTCATAGTTAATCGAGTTGTTTAGCCGCCCAAGCTGTCGCGCGCTTCCGACGCTCTCCTCAGTCTTCTCCACGCCCAACCCCGACCTCACCAGCAGCCATGGGTGAACGTAAAGTGCTGAACAAGTACATTCCCCCGGATTTCGACCCGTCGAAGATCCCCCGCTCGAAAGCCCCTCGCGGGGCGAAGAACGGGCAGATTAAAGTCAGAATGATGCTTCCGATGACGATTTGCTGCAACACTTGCGGCGAGTTCATCGTCAAAGGCACCAAGTTTAACGCACGTAAGGAAGACGTCGTGGGCGAGGATTACTTGGGTATACGCATATTTCGATTTTATTTCCGATGCACACGATGTAGCGCGGAGTTGGCGATGAAGACGGACCCGAAGAACTCAGACTACGTCGTCGAAGCCGGGGCGTCGAGAAACTATGAAATGTGGAAAGACACCACGGAGGACGATGAAGCGAAAGCCAAAGCCATGGACGAAGCAGGAAATGAAATGCGCGCGTTAGAGAACCGCACGGAGGAGAGTAAACGCGAAATGGACATCATGGCGGCGTTGGATGAGATGCGAAGTCTGAACGCGAGACACGCCGGCGTGTCCAACGCCGACGCGTTACGAGCGATATCGAGCGCGGCAAAGAATGAAGATGAATTGTACGTGCGCCTTCGCGTGTGGTGTAACGATTCGCGCGCGTATTTTGACAGTCGTACTCCTCGCGTGTGTGTGATTTCGAACTAAGCAGTTGACTGATGAACCGACGTATTTTCCTTGTCCCAAACGCAGGGCGGCTGAACGCGATGCGGCGACGGCTCGCGCGATTTTCAACGAGCAACGGGCGAATTTCGTCAAACGTTTAGATAGTGAAAGTGATGATGGTAATGGAAGTGACGACGACGCGGCGAAAGCGAAAAAGCCGCGCATAGAGGACGCGCCAAAGGTGAGCGTGGTGGTCAAACGGCCAACCGTCGCCGCCAAGGCCAAGGTAAAACCAAAAGCGGCGTCACCGCCGCTCGCCGCGGGGCTTGGTGGCATACTCGGTGATTACGGTAGCGATAGTCAAAGTTAGCACGCACGCGAGTGCGATAGATGAAAAATGTTGAAAACTATATTTGAGCGAGTCGTCTCAGCGCAGACGTAGTCACTTCGCGCCTCTCGCGCTTGCCATGGGCACGCTCACATGGCGCGATGTCAAGTACACCGTGCGCACGAAAAACGCGGATGGTAATCATAACGGTACGCGAGAGATCCTTCATGGGTCTTCCGCGTACGCCTCGCCGGGTCGCGTGCTCGCTATTCTCGGTCCAAGCGGTTGCGGTAAGACAACTTTGTTGAATGCACTCTCCTCGCGCCTCGATGTCAAGCGAGGGGACACGCTCGTGGGGGACATTCGATTCAATGGTACCACACTCAATCGCGACTCGCGCGACGTGGCGTTATCGTACGTTGAGCAAGAGCCAAAGTTTTTTAGCAACTTGACCGTGCGCGAGACGCTCGAGCTCGACGCGCGTTTGAGAGGAGAGTCTGACGCCGACGCGCGCGATGTCGTGGAGGCGACGTTGCGAAAGATGTCATTGATGTCATGCGCAGATACCATTGTCGGCGGAGACACGGGTGGGAAAGCGGTGGCGGGGATATCAGGCGGCGAGCGTCGTCGGTTGGCCATCGCGAGCGAGACCCTCGGACTTGGCTCCGACGCGCAGTCGAGCGGTTTAGTCGTGCTTGTTGATGAGCCCACGTCAGGTCTCGATGCGTTTCAAGCGGATAAAATGGTGGATAAGCTCGTCGAGCTCGCGGAGCGCGAAAATGCATGTGTGGTGTGCACGCTGCACCAACCGAGGAGCGCTTCCTTTGCCAAAGTACACGACGTGCTCTTGCTCGCGAGCGGCGGACGAACGGCGTATCATGGCCCTAGTGATTCCGTGGTGAAGTATTTTAGTGACATCGGTTACGAGTGCCCGGAACACTTCAACCCTGCAGAGTTTTTGATTGATTTAGTGAGCGTCGACGTCGGAGACGGAGCCGACGGGATGGATACGGAAACCAAGACGAGGCAAAGAGTAGAGCGCATCGTCGAGTGTTGGGAGAAGCGCGCGGCAGGAGCGAATGATAAAATCATCTCGGCACATGGCGCGAAAACAAAGTCACGCGAAGTGGCGATTAAAAACCCTCCCGGGCCGTTTCGGCAGTTTCGCTTGCTCGCCGGTCGCGCGTGGCGACAAGCCAAGCGCGAAATGTGGGTCAATGGCGTGCGCATGATTGCGTCGGTCGTGCTCGCTGGCGCATTCGGGAGCTGTAACTTCAAATTGGGATTAGGACCTCGAAGCGTCAAGCGACGGATCGCGGTGCTCATGCAAGCGTGTATCAATACCAGCATGCTCGCGCTCGTGAAGAGCTTGAACGGATTTCCACGCGAGCGCGCCACGGTTCGGCGCGAAATGGCGCGACAAAACGGTGGATACAAGCCCGGTCCGTACTTTCTGTCTAAGCTTCTTATCGAGACACCGATCGATATGGTGTTCCCGGTAGTATTCGGCGGTGTCATGGCTCCGATGGTCGGCTTGAATAAGGCGGGACGCAAAATGTTCTTGTCCACATTGGCGTTGCAATCCGCGGCAGCGGCTTCGCTTGGATTATCCATCAGCGCGCTCAGCCCGAATGCGGAAGTCGCACTGGCCATAGGGCCCTGCGTCATGGTGCTCAATATCATGCTCGGTGATGCCAGTGGTGCGTTCGCAGAGGTACCGGATGCTCTCGCGCCCGTGTCCAAACTTTCGCTCATTCGCCACGCGTTTGAAGGCGTGTTGTGCTCAGAATTCGAGGGCTTAGTGTTCGAAAAACACGACACGGACGCGAAAAGTGTTGCAGACGCGTCTAAACCACGCGCATTAAAAATCGCGAAACGTTTCGGCGAAGGCATAGCCCCTAGGACTGGCGAAGACGTTCTCCGCGGATTGGCTCTCCCGATTTCCGGCCACGCGCGCCGCGCCGCGAATTCCCAATGCAAGGTCATCGCCCTCAACATCGCTGTCACGTACGTCGCCCTAGTTTGTAAAAAAGGGTGAAAATACCCAATGTGCTCCTCTTTTTTCATCTGTTTTGTGAGCACACGCACAGAATACTGATTGAAATGATAAAAGATAAAAACGCCCTCCTTTTCCAGGTCGCGGAACCTGGAACCTTTTTTGTATACATCTGGAACCCTATCCAACCCGTGCCTCACTTAGGTCCCGCGCCGTCGTCGCGACGCCGCCGACGCGCGATGGGGTGTTCTGCGTCAAAATCGCCAGGCCACGACGACGCTGATGCGCACGGAGATGCCCTCCCGAGCGTGCCAGCGGCGAAAATCCCGCGCAGTTCCGTGGACCCACTCAAGGAGTCGTACGATGCGCTCGAGCAGCTGGGTACGGGCGGGTTCAGCGTCGTTCGTCGCGTGCGCCATCGCGCCACGGGCGAGGCGTACGCGATGAAAATCATTGACGTCAAAGACGATGAGCCGAGCGCGACGGACGACGCGGCGGCGGCGAGCAACAAGGAGAAGATGAGCGCGAGCGAAATCGCCACGGAAATTGACATTCTTCGGGTGCTCAAGTCACCGACGGTGTTGCGGTTGCATGAAGTGTTTCATTACGCGTCGCACGTGTACGTGGTGACGGAGGTATTGAGTGGAGGTGCGGTGCTCGAGGCGATTTTGCGCATGAAGGATGAGCGGTACACCGAAGCCGAAGCCAAAGTAGTGATTCAGCGCACGTTGCGCGGGATAGACTACATGCATAAGAACTTCGTGCTACACCGCGACTTAAAGCTTGAGAATTTATTACTGCGTTCAAATGACGATTTGGCGAGTGTCGTGATTGCGGATTTTGGATTGGCGAGACGCTGCGAGAATACGACAGGAGCGGGGACGTTGCCGCACGCACGCGGGGTGGATACCGCTCCGGTGGGTACACCGGTGTTTGCCGCGCCTGAGGTTGTCGAGCAACGATCTTATGGTGCGGCCATCGACATATGGTCGCTCGGCGTCATTGCGTACGTCCTACTCACGGGGGCAATGCCGAGAACCTTGTGGAAGAGCGCACTGAAATATGGGCGCGTCACGGAGAAAGATTTTGGTTTCGACTGCTTTGAATGGGATTCAGTGAGCACGACCGGGCGTGAATTTGTCATGAGTTGTTTGGCGTTTAAACCCACGCATCGCTTGTCAGCGGCGTCGGCATTGAACCATCCTTGGTTGAAGACGGTTGAGACGGTGCGACCGGCGCCACTTCGCATCAAGTCCAAGCTTCGTGACGTTACAAAGGGCATGAAGCTTCCGCTCAAGCGATACGCTGCGGGTGATTTACTCATTCGTCAAGGTGCCCGCGCCACGGATGAGGTTTTTCTCATCAAATCTGGCAAGGTAGATGTCTTCGTTAGTCCGACTGATGCTGAAGGCAACGTATTGCGCGACAACGCCGTTAAGGTTGCCACGCGCGAGCCAGGTGAGTTCATAGGTGAAATGGCGCTCGGTGCGACGATCATCGCAAAGTCGATGAGTACGAAAGGTGGGTTGAGCTATAATGATCGCGTCGCGGCAGTACTGCGAAAAGGTCCGCCCGTTCACGCGCGTCGGGGCAAACACGACGCCATCACGCTCAAGTCGTGGGTCTCCTCGCGTATTTACGCCAAGAAGTGGATCGGTGGCCGACGAAATGCCGATATCGTAGCGCAAGAAGACGTCGTATGTCTTGTCATGGGTCGTAACGAAATGACATGGGCGCTCGCATCCGATCCAGAAGTCGCCGCCGAGCTCGCCAAGGATATGCGTAAGCGCCGGCACGAGCTCGACCAAGCCAAGTCGTCTCGGTCGCTTGGCTCTGAGGACGCCTAAACTGTCTTCATATTTATCTAGTATTCCATCTTCCATCACAAAACACACTAACGGTACATAGCAACATCCATGTGTAAACATCACTGTGTTGCACTCAATCAAAACGCAATCAGAGCTTGCTATCGTCGTTCCCTGGTCACAACGGTTCCGGCTTAAACTTTTTCAACCTCCTCCCGTAGTGCTGGCGATCTATCAATTTATTATGATACTTCCACGCATCCTCGTGGCTCAATATCCCACTCGCCACCCTATTTGCTGCGGCACCGACGGCACCCTCTTCGACTAACGCCCCGTCCCGGACGACGTAACGTCTCGCGCCGCCGCCGCCGTCGCGTTCCAACGTCTTCGCGCGCGCGTCTTCACCAAACATCCGCCGCCCTCGCCGCCCTGTCGACGCCCGCACGAACCCCACCGTACTCACGAGTTCACGAAGCCCATCTTGCGCGGTCGCGCTCGTCGACGCCTCGCTCGCTCGCGCGCGTATCGTTCGCCGAGCGCGCTCTAGCGCATCGACAAACTGCGCATTCGTCGCGTGTTTGCGCGTCACGAGCCAGTATAATTCCCTATACGCCCTACGTACGCGTCGTCAGTCGATGGCAAAAACCGCGGGTCCAATCATAGGCGCACGTACGTGAGCACGGCGACGCGCGTCGTCGATGAGACCGGCGCGGACATGATGTGATGTGAGAAAAGCGTCACACTGTGACGCCACTTTGACGCCCGTCGCGTCGCGTGGGCGCCGTCGTCGGCGCCGCGACGCCGACGCACGATGTTCGTGCGCGCGACCGCGCGACCGGTCGCACGCACGCCCCTCGTCGTCGCGCTCGCGGCGAGTTTTCTCGCCGCGATGTTTTTGGTGCTCGCGCTCGCAACCTTGGTGACGACGAAAACGAATGACGACGCCGTCGTCGTGGGCGATGATGTCGCTGTGGAAGCGTTCGCGCGCGACGCACTGAGCGGTCGTCTCGATCCGGGGTCGTGCGCACGTCACGCGAGCTTGGGGGCGTGGAGCGAAGGCGATGAGGGCGACGCGTGCACGCCGAGCGCGTGGACGCTCGCGAGCGACGGGTGCGGCTCAGCGGGATTTCTTTCGTTACGTGCGTCGAAATCGCGCCCGAATGCGGTGGCGTGGAAGATGGAAGGCGCGGTCGCGAAAACGTGCGGGTTTAGTAAGGTGGATGCGCGAGAGCGGAGAGAAAAAGTTATTAAGCTCGCTCGCGGGCGGCGGGTCGCGTTCGTCGGGGACTCGAGCGCTCGGTTCGCGTACGGTGGATTTATCGCAGCGACATCCGAAGTGTGGAGCGATGTTGGGTTAAAATCGGATGAGAAACATCGCAATTGGTCGCATGTGCTAGTTGGTGGTGCGCGAGGAACGTTCACGTGGGCGCCGTACGCTGAAGATGCGTACGAAGCGCTGGCGCCGTACGAAGCCGCGGACGCGTCGCCGCCAGATTTAATCGTGCTTTCTTCGTCGTTATGGCACGTATTGAACGATCAAGGCGGCATTGAAACGTATGTAGAAGGTATGAAAAAGCTCTCTGCGCGCGTGCGCGCGATTAACGACCGTTATCCGGGCGTCATCTTTGTCTGGCTCAACGCGCCGAGCGTCGTCCGCGATAAACTCGTCGCCGAAGATAAAATCCGACGCTTCACCGACGAAAACATGCGCGCATATGACGCCGTACAGCGCGACCAGACAAACATCCGTATGATTCACCCTGCAGGTCCAGGTATTTTAGTAGAATTCACGACCATTACCGCCAAGGCGCCGACCGAGCGATGCGTCGACGGCGTGCACTACGACCGAGTCGTCTACGACGCCGTCGCTCAAATCATCCTCAACATCGCCCGTTCCCAGTGGCGCTAGCTCCCTAAACCCGCATGTATTGTACATATATATATCACACCTGTATTCACTCGCCCATGCGCATCGCGTTCCCTTCACGTCGTATTATGAGACGAGTATTCGTCGAGCGCCGTCCCGACGCCTCAAGTGAACCCGAAACCCTGCTCTGCGCCACACTGTGTCGCGCGCGCACGCGAGACGCACGCGATGTCCTACTACGGCGACGACGCCAAGACCGACGCCACGGAAACCCGCCGTCGGAAGCTCCAGCAATGGGACACCACACTCGACGCCTACGCGTTCGACAAGCGCAACGATCTTCGCGCCACTGATGGTAGGGTAACGAATCGCTGCGCACGCCTTGACGCGCGTCGTTTCGGTCGCGTGTTTCGCTGTTGCGCCCGTACTGACGCCGTCGCACGCGCGCGCATACACAGCGGCCAAGGATAACGTATGGTTCTATCGCGATCGCACGGGTAAGGTGCGCGGACCGGCGCCCATGGGGTCGCTTCGTCAGTGCTGGGTGAACGGCGTCGTGGACGAGCACACGTTGGTGTGGGGCAACGGTTTGTGCGAGTGGGTTCCAGTGCGTAACGTGCGTGGATTAGTGGCTAATATTCGTAATCCGCCGACGATTTTCATGCACTGGTTGATGCGTAAGTTTGTGGATACGGATGCCAAGCTCGAGGCGACGCGTAGAGAGAGGCACGAACGCGGGGAGGCGCGGTCGGTGACGTTGCGAGGCGACGACGTGCGATCGTGGAACAAGTCTCGCGATCAAGACTTACGTAACGGTGGGAGTTCGTTGACTGGGAGCTTGTCTCTGGCGTTACCGCTCAGACACGTGCGCGCTGCCGCGAACAAGCATTGATTTTTTTAGCATGTTGTGTGATAATCAACCTCGAGGAGTTTAGGAATACCGTACGCGCGCCTCCTCACAACATGTCTCGCGCGTGTCTTCGCTCGGTCCGCGTGTCGCCGTCGGCGGCGGCGACATCGGCGTCGTCGTCTCGCTGTCGCCACCAGCGCTCGGTCGTTCGCGCGGCGGCTGCGCCGTCGACCGAACCTCGCGTGTGCGTGTTCAGCGCGTGCAAGTACGAGCTCGCCACCTTGCGCGCGCACCTTCCGGCGTCCACGACGTTCATCGACGCCCGACTCGATGTCAACACCGCAGCGTTAGCCGATGGTCACGACGCCGTGTGCTCGTTCGTGAACGATGACCTGAAATCGCCGGGCGTGCTCGATATCCTCGCCGAGCGCGGCGTTCGGTTATGTCTGTTGCGTTGCGCCGGGACGGATTCTATTGACTTATCGCGCGCCGCCGAGCTCGGTATCACCGTGTGTCGCGTGCCCGCGTACGATCCGTTGAGCGTTGCCGAACACGCCGTGGGAATGATGCTGTCGCTGAACCGGCATTTGGGCTCGGCGCGCGATCGCGTGCGAGGCGGCAACTTTGTGTTGGACGGGCTCGTTGGGCATAGTTTACGCGGGCGCACGCTCGGTGTCGTCGGTACGGGGAAAATTGGACGCGGGGTTGCGGATATTTGTGCTAAAGGGTTCGGCATGCGCGTGCTCGGGTATGATCAATACGAGAAGGATGATTTTGTTGGCGAGTATCGCGCACTCGAGGACGTGTTGGCTGAATCCGACGTTGTCTCCTTGCACGTGCCCTTAACGCCCGAAACCAAGCACCTGATCGACTCGAAATCGATCGCGACGATGAAACGAGGGGCGATACTCATCAATACTTCGCGTGGTGGGTTGATTGACGCCAAAGCATTGCTCGATGGCTTGTACAGCGGGAAAATAGGCGCGCTCGGCGCCGACGTCCTCGAAGACGAGTCGCACTTCTTTTTTCAAGACTTTTCCAAGTTATCCGTCGAAGAGAAAATGATGACGTGGAACCAAGATCTTGCGGCGTTATGTAACTTGCCCCAAGTCATCATCACCCCTCACATTGCGTTTTTAACGCACGAGGCGCTCGAACAAATTGCGAGCACGACGGCGGCCAACCTGGACGCGTGGGCGACGGGCGCGCCGCTCGTCAACGAATGCAAATAGTACGTACACTA
>Ga0181558_10004263_pt1 | contig 12855 bp, 9 predicted proteins | sample 011ome_22_FD_133754 | JGI IMG/M metagenome (GOLD analysis project Ga0181558, IMG submission 133754) | Coastal salt marsh microbial communities from the Groves Creek Marsh, Skidaway Island, Georgia - 011507BT metaG (megahit assembly) | ecosystem: Environmental > Aquatic > Marine > Intertidal zone... | reverse complement strand
GCTCGATTTCGTTTTTAACTATCTGACCTCACTTATGTGCTCTTTATACATTACAATCTCTTCTACGTTGTTCTTAGGAACAAACTTTCTCTAGTATATATATGTGTGCATCAACCACGCGTACGGGATGTGTTTTCTTGGGCATCAATCCCGGGGAAGGCACCACGCGTACGGGATTTGTTTTGTTGTGTATCGTGTTCTCGTGGACGACGACGACGATGACGACGACGACGACGACGATGTGACGGTGTCGACACAGGAGGGCGGTCGGTGTGCGCGCCGTCGCGTCGTGCGTCGTGCGTGTGATGGGTGGCGTCGTCGTCGTCGTCGCGGTGCGGTGTGCGAGGACGACGACGGTAGGGGCGTCGTCGGTGTCATCGGCGTTCGTTCCACGCGTGGATGCGCGCCGTGCATGTCGTCGGCATCACCGGCATCATCATCGGCGTCATCGGCGTCATCTGTCTCTGTCTGCGTCGCCGTCTCGCGATGGGCGTCGACGATGGGTGGCGCACGCGATGACGACGATGACAACACACACGGGGTCGTGCGGTGATGTGCGTCGTGGTGGTGGTGGACTATCTATCGATATCGACGCGAATGGTGAGGATGCGGGTGCTGAGGCGCGGGGGCGCGCCGGCACCGGGGCGGTGATGTGGTTTAGGCGAGATTTACGCGCGCGGGACAACCGCGCGCTCGACGCGGCGGCGGCGACGGCGCGACGGCGCGGAGGCGTCGTGACGTGTGTGTTCGCGTGGGATGAGGCGTTGGAAGGTGGGTTTGAGTTGTTGGGCGTACGCGGTGGTGCGGAGGCGGCGGCGTCGTGGGGGATTGGGCGGGCGTCGCGGGTGTGGCTCGGTCGAGCGCTCGAGGCGTTGGACGCGGACGTGCGGGCGAGGTACGGCGGTGGGGGCGTTCAATTCGCGCGGGCAATCAAGAATGAGAAGAATGAGAAGAAGAAGAAGAATGAGGATAGTGATGTTCGTGGTGCGACGAATTATGGTGGTGGTGGTGGTGGTGGTGGTGGCGTCGATGACGACGACGCAGATGGATGTTTAGATGTATCGTCGTACGCCGAGGCGCTCATCGCCGCGGCGACGGCGGCGCGCGCGTCGACGGTGTTCGCGTCGGCGAGGTACGAGCCAGCACTCGTACGCACAGATGCGTTAGTCGCTCAAGCGTTGGCTAGAGCGAACATTGAGCTCGTGCTTTTACCCGGGCACGTGTTGTTTGAGCCATCGCGCGTGCGCTTGGACATGGCGAGCGAAAAGTACTTTTTTGGTACGCTGATGCCGTACGTGCACGCGGCGGAGAAGAGCGGTGGGAAGCCTGGGAAGCCCATTCCCGCGCCCGCGGAGGCGCGCATCGTCGACATCGACAAGGATATTATCGATGACGACAACTTGTCGTCGTCGTCATCGTCGTCGTACGCATGGTGTACGCTCGACGAACTTAAATTGACACCGCGTTCAGACATTCGCGCGAATTGGTCGGCGGGCATTCGCGAAGAGTGGGACATGTCCGAAGCCGGCGCGCTCGAGGCGTGGGATAATTTCAAGCGCGCGACGTTGGAAAAGTTTGAAGACCAGCACGGACGCGCCGATCTCTCGCCGACGTCTCGACTGTCACCGTATTTGCGTTTCGGTCAAATCAGCCCGCGCACGATGTACTATGATTTATCAACCTCTGTCGGCGGCGCCGTCGAGGGTAGGCGGCTCAGTCGTTTGTTTTGGCATCGCTTGTACAGGCGTGAATTTGCTTATTGGCAGTTGCATCATTGGCCTGAGCTCGCGACGACGTCGGTGCGCTCGCATTACGAACGCCGACTCGATTGGAGCGGCGGCGGCGATGAAGCCGATGACAAAGACGAAGACATCGACGCCGCTGAAGCGCTTCGACGTTGGCAAACCGGAACGACGGGTTTTCCAACTGTTGATGCGGGCATGCGTCGTCTCTGGGCCACGGGATGGATGCACCAAACCGAACGCATGATCGCGGCGACGTTTCTCGTCGACTATTGCGGCGTACATTGGACGCATGGCGCGCGTTGGTTTCACGACACGCTCGTCGACGCCGATTTGGGCATCAACGCCATGATGTGGCAGAACGCTGGGAAGAGTGGACTCGATCAATGGGACGTTTTCGCGGGTGCGCTCGTACCCGATGGGTCGTCTCGCGCGCACGACCCGGCGGGAGAAACCATCGCGCGTTGGATTCCAGAGCTCGCGGCGCTGCCGCCGGGACATCTCAGGCATCGCCCATGGGAAGCGTCAGCGAAAGTCCTCAATGCTGCGGGCGTAGAGTTAGGCGTGACGTATCCGCAGCGCATGATACAAGATCCTGAACGCGCGAGGCTTCGCATGGTACGAGGTGTGCGCGAAGTGCGCGAGGCTGAGGTGCGTAAAGCCGCCAAAGCCGCCGCCGCGAACGCCGACGACGACAACGAAGACGCCAACGCGCGAGCGCGCGTGGACGTGCTCGTGGACATGCGCACAGGAAATGACTTTGTCCTTATGCCTCCTGGCGCAACAAAAGAACATACCGGCGCGTTGCTCCCGGTGTCAACGAGGAAAGAATTCAAGAAGGATTTGAAAGCCGCGAGCGGCATTCGCGCGGCGATGATGTCAGCGCAAGCGTGGGCCGAAAAAGCGCTCAACATCGGCGTCACGGGAGCCGGTAAGAATGGCGATGCATCGGCTGATGAGACGGGGTTCGCGCGCGCGGGTGAAATCGGGAAGAAACGCGCAGTTCGAGCCGCCAAGGTAGGGGAGACGCATTCGCACAGCCACGGAGGGCATTCGCACAGTCACGGCGCGGGCGGCGGCGATCACGACCACAGCCATAGCCACGGAAAGAAGCAAACCACGAGTAAACGAAGTGGTAAACCAGCTGGAAAAAGTGCAGTCGAGCATCGCAGCAGCAGCTGGGCGCGCACGAGCTCGAAGCGCGCGGCGCGAGGCGTGAGCGCCGCTGAAGCTGAGCGCAAAGCCGTGAAATCTGGTCGACGCGAAGCGAAAAGTTTGGCGCTTCGCACGAGTGGCATGCGGCTAGAAGATTTTATTAGCAGTGACGACGACGACGACATTGAAGATGGCGACACATATTTATACTAGACACAAAGTACCTTAGGCAACGCTCGCTGTACAACTGTAGGACTTGATACTGTAGACAAAATTTGTATTTTACAAACAAAAAACAATTGATATGCGGACTTATACAGTGCGTTGTGAATCGTTTTGAGAGGTTAAACATGACGTACGTAAAGCAGGAAGAGACAAATTATCGAGGGAGTCCACGAGAGATGGCAGCCGCGAAAGACATGACGGGGGTCTGCGCCTCGGGCGACGCGCGCGATTTCATCGGCGCCGCCGGAAAGTCATTCTCTTCGTCAGCCCAACTCGCCGTCTTAAGCGTCGCCTTCGGGGTGACGACATCGGAATCCACCACTGCGTTCGGCACTGTCACTGGAGGTATCGTCGCCAACGGCGAGCGCGGCGCAAAGTGTTCTTGGCGAATAGAACCAAACAAGATTTGCGCCATGGTTGGCTGCGGCGCAGAGACGCCGACGGGTGGAACGTTTTCCTTTCCCATAGCCGCCGCACGTGCGCGACGAATCTTTGCACGCTGCTTTTGAATTTCACGCTCCTCGGCAAAAATCACATCCACTTCTTCCGTGGTGCACTGCGCGCGAATGTGCGCCCAGAACACGCCACCAGTCGTGCGTTTACGCTCGCCAGTCGCCGTCATTTCGCCACCTTGGTTCTGGACGCGAAGCGCCTCATCCACGAATTCGCGGCATCGCGCCTCACCGATGGCGTCAACCGCGCGCGCGAGCAATTGCAATTTAGGCTCATCCAAAATCGACGCCAAATCTCGCACGACGCGCGATACGTCACCCATACGTCCACCGCCAGCGCTTTTGCGTCGGTTGCTCTTCACCGCCGGCGACGCCACGCGCTCGCGCTTCTCCCCAGCTCGAAAAAAATCACCGAGCGATGCGTTCAATCGAGAAAACACCGATGACGACACATCTTTTCGTCCACTCGCCGTCAACGCCGCCTCTTCCATCGTCGTCAATACGCGAGGCGCGCGAGCTCCAGAAGGTGCCGTAGAGACCCGTTCGGGGGTGTACTCGCGCGCAGCCTCCGCGTCAACCATCTCCGCATCGGCGTCGTCAAACACCAATCGCGATCGCGGGTCCTCCATTTCTTGTGCGTCGTTGTACACATCCATCGTCGTCATCATTCGCGAGGCGAGGCGAGGCGAGGCGCGCTGTGACGTGCGTGCGGAACGCTCGGCAGCTCGGTGAAAATTTGAAATTTGAAAAAGCATTTTGGCGCCAACCGACGCTCTCGCGCGACTCGCGCGCCGCGCGCAGCCAGACGCGCGACACGCGACCGCGCGACCGAGCGTGGATTAATTTTCCTTCGGCGTCGGTGCGTCGTCGGCATCAGCGCGGCGCGTGGACGCGCTCGGACGCGTGGGGATTTGTGCGTGACGGTTCAAATGGTTCGCACGTGGGCGCAAACCATTCGCGTGCACAGGGATACGGCGTCGGCGTATGATGACCTGCATGCGCGCGTGTGGCCAGAGGTACTCAACGCGTTGCGGGACGTTGGCGTGATTGATATGCGCATTTTCCGCAGCGGTGAGCGGTTGTTCATGTTCATGACGACGGTGGATGGGTTCAATCCCGACGTGGACTTTGCCAGGCACTTGAAGATGAGCCCAAAGTGCGAAGAGTGGAGTGCGTTGACGCGTACGTTTCAACAACCGAGCGAAGACGCAAAAGATGGTGAGTGGTGGACGTACATGGATGAAGTGTTTGATTTGCAAGCGCAACTCGCGGCGATTGATGAGAGCGGCGAGTAACGGCGGAGAGAAAGAGACATTGACGACAAAACTGTAATTTGATGAATGATTCGTGTAACAACAATAATTAAACCACTCCGGTGTACACACTTTTACTACTTCTTGCCGACAATCTGAATGCCGACGGTGCGCTGACGAGGGCCATCGAGCTCGACGAACATCACCGACTGCCACGTTCCCAAAGCGACTTTGCCTTGAGAAATAGGAACGCTCTCCGAATTTCCAATCAACATCGAAAGCAAATGCGAGTGGCAGTTTTCAGGCTCTTGCGCCCGCCACGCTTCGTCGCCACCGGGCCAATCTTTCGGCCCGTACCGTCGATCGAGGTCGTTGTGCAAATACATGGCGTCGGGAGGCGCGAGCTTTCTAAAGTACATCCTCGCGTCGTCAATCAAACGCTCCTCATACTCATTAATCGTCACCGCCGTCGTTGTGTGACGAGATATAACATTCACCGTACCTTCACGCACGCCCGTCTCCGCGATTGCGCGCTCGATGTGCGGCGACAAATCAATAAAGTGTGTCCCGCGCAACGTCATGCCCAAATCAATCGTTCTGTAGTCAAACACCATGGCGCCCTCCGTGTCGGCCGCCGCCGCGCACCGCACCGCGCGCGCGCGCGACGGCGCGTGTTTTTTCGCGTTCTTCTTCGCGCGCTCCACGCGCGCGGGCGTCGCGAAAGACGTCGATGCGTACATCGCGAGGCGCACTCTGCAGAGGGAGCCTGGTGTGGATAGAATCACCACTTTCACGCGCGCGCCGTCGCCATCGACGGAGGCGCGAACCGCAATCGCGCGCGCGAACGACGCATAGGGTAATCCGTCGTCGATTGCGCGCGCGTTCGGGGACGTGAGCGCGCGAAGTCGTGCGTGCAAGGGGTGTGAACGCGAGGCGATTCCATGGCGTCGGGCGCGCTCGCGCGACAGTTAGTCGGCATTGACGCGCGACGCGCGACGCGTGCGACGCGCGCGAGTCGTGCGTCGACGGTACGCATGGGAGTGGTGACGCGCGCGAGTGTGCGCGGGAATGAGGGCGCGCGCGAGCGGCAGGGGATGACTAGGGGTCGTCGAGGCGAAGACGCCGACGCGAGCTCCGGGACGTCGCGCCGGTCGATGATAAAGTCGGCGGCGAGCGAGGCGCAAAGGCGCGGAGTCGTCGTGCGGTCGATCGGTGCAAGCACGTACGATGGTTCAGAGCTCACAAAGGTGGAGTTGAGGCAAAAACTATCGGTGTTTTGTGTCATGCTTGCGGTATTTTTACACTTGCTCGGATTTACGGTGACGGGCCCGATTACTCCGGGATTGGTGTCGCATTTCTCCCTCGCTGCGGAGAACGTCGGGTATTTGACCAGCGCGTATCCGCTAGGGATGTTTGGTGCGCTGTTTCTCTGGCCTCGATTAAGCGACAAGGTTGGGAGAAAACCGATATTGGTGTTGAGTCTCATGGGCGTCGGTCTCGGGTTGATTTTACAAGGATTGTGCGTCAAATCTGGATGGTCGTTGCAAACGTTTTTACTCTTACGCGTGCTGAGCGGCGCGTTCGCAGGCGCGAGTCCAGTGGTAAAAGCATATTTAGCCGACGCCGCGACGCCAGAATTTTTACCGCAGCTCATGGCGTGGCGTGAGGCGTCGTGTACGTTGGCGTTTATCGTCGGGCCGACGTTGGGTGGGTTGTTATTCGCGGGATACAATTTGTCAGCCGCGATTAGCGTCACTGGATGGGCGTCTATCGCCGCAGCCGCGCTTGTGGCGGTATTCATGACGTCTCCGGCGATGATGCGCCAGAGTATGGCTGAAACTTTAGAAGCGGCAAAGGCTGAAGCTAGCCCCAACGCTGGTGCGAGCGCGGCGAAACCATCAAAGCCCGCGCCGGGCGTGTACGACCCAGACGCTCTGAGCTGTCCACTCGGGCGCGAGTACTTGCCCGCGGTGGCGACGATTTGTTTCACGAGTTTTCTGTACAACGCTGGGCAATCGACGTTTGATTCCTTCTTCCCACTCTTGTTGTCAAAGAAGCTCGAAATGTCGCCGACGCAAATTGGTGCGTTGCTCACGACTTTATCCGTTATTTCTTTTACGGTGAGCGCTACGCTCTTTGCACCGGTGCAAAAATTATTAGGTTTGACAAAAACCACCGTGATTGGTTTATTATTCGTTGCCATAGGCTTGGTGGCTATCGGTCAAGCGAACGTCGCGGCGTTTGTGCCGCCAGCGGCCATCGTGTACGTCGCCGGTTTGCCGCTCTTCACGCCAGCCATTCCGATTTTACTCATGCAATGCGTACCGCCGACGAAACGCGGTGCCGTCATGGGTATCGATTCCGCCATCAATTCCATGGCGCGTATCTTATCGCCGCTGGTATTCGGGCGCATTTTCGCCACCGATCCCGCGTTGTGTTTCGGCATGGCTGGAGCCATCGTCTTTGTCGCATCCGTTGTTGTCATGGCTCGACGTTTCATCGTCCGCAAAAGCGTGCCCATTATTTAACATCTGGGTGCGTACGTTTAGTTTCTCTTCAGTACTGTAGCATTTTCCATCTTTCGTGTTGTTTTCATAATTCAAAACGCATTTCAACTTTCAACAAACAAAACGACGCTCGGCGCCGACGCCGACGCCACACCATGGTGCTGCACGAATTTCGCACCTTCACCACCCCTAGCTTTGCCCCGCGCACGATCGTGCTCGCCCTCGAGCACGACACCGAAAACGTGCCGCTGCGCACCGGTTGCCGCCTCTGGTCGTCGTCCTACGCGCTCGTCGAACATCTCGCATCGTCTGACGACGCGCCGGCGTGCGTTCGAGGCAAACACGTCCTCGAGCTCGGTGCGGGCATCGGCGCGGGCGGGCTCGCCGCCGCGGCGCTCGGCGCGGCAAGCGTGTGCGTGACCGATCGTGACGATGCAGTTCTGGCGCTGGCGCACGCGAACGCGCTGAGGAATGGGTGGTATGGCGCGCGCGCTGCGGAGTGCGAAGTCAGCGTGCGCGCCGTCGACTGGGCGGATGACGACACGTACGTCGAAATCGATGGAGGTTACGACGTGATAATTGCGGCGGATATGTTGTATTTAGAAGAACACGCCGAGGCGCTGGCGCGGTGCATTGATTTGCATTTAGCACGAGATGGAATTTTCATCGCCGCGTTTGGCGTGCGGCGGCTGGAACTCGCGCAGGCGTTTGAGCGAGCGTTGGACGCGCGCCAATTTGATGTTCAAACGCGAGCTTTGGATTACGTGAATGAAGACATGGTGTCTACGGCCAAGGAGTATGCACATGACGATGAAATTACGAGCTCAAAGTTTGGGTATCGATTGATTGAGTGTTGCAGACGAAAAGTGCCGGTTGAGGATGCCGACGCTCTAGCTGATTTCGCTGCAGAGTTTGCCGAAGCCTCGTTGGAGGATGTACCTCGCATGCGAGCGTTGAACACCACTAGTGATGACGACGACGATGATGATGATGATGGTGACGGTGCTGGTTGGTTTGATGTAGACCGCGCATGTGCATATACCTTGAACGTGAGTGTGCAAGAAATCGAAAGCGGAGCACCGAATGACGAAACTGCTTCGAGCGCCGCCGAAAGTCTGCGCCAGCACGGTTTCGTCATTTTACAGCCACTCGTCGTTGGTAACTTGTCCATAATTTCTCGCGAAGACGTCGTTGCGTTGAATGATGCAGGAGAGACGTACTTGAACGAATTACTCGACGGCGTCAAGGCAAAAGGCATTGACCCATCGCGCGACATTTTTCGATTTTCAGAAATTTGCTCTCGAGCCCGGGCGGGTTTGCGATACGACTACACGCGACCTGAGCATGAGGATATCAAGGCACGCGTGACATCGAACGGTTCGCGTGCGATTATCCAATGGCAGGCGCTAGAAAAATTGGTCGCGCCATGGGTGGAGCCGATTCTAGCGCGTGCGTACGTTGATGAAACGTTTACAGTGAAATCCGTCGGATGCGTCACGTCCGAGCCTGGTGCCCCCGAGCAACACTTTCACGCTGATGGAAGAATATTTGGCATCGTGAACGTATTCGTGCCGCTAGTGGCGACATCAGCCGATGCGGCTCAGGGTACGGCATTTATTCATGGTTCGCATCGTTGGGATCACGACGCGGCGTACGTGACGTCAAAGGAAGCGCGAAAACAAGCGGCTGCCCCGCGATGTCTGCCGGAGATGCCCACGCCTGGATCATTGTTGCTATACGATTATCGTGTCATGCACAAAGGAGGGGCTAATCATTCGCGTAAGCGTCGCCCACTGGCGTACGTCATGTATGGCGCAAAGGACGCCGCCGACAGCTGGAATTTCCCACACAACGACTCGGTGTGGGATGAAAACTCGACGGGTGTGCTGTAGTAGACAATAAATAGGTTGCTTTTTAGAGAAAAGTTATAGAACTTTGTTATAGCAGATGTAGCAGTAGTAGTACGGTAGTAGATCTAAGGGCTAAACGGATCTTGGACTCGAGCTCACCGAGGCGTACGTCAGAGTAAGTTGTGCGTTATTCCACTTCCTCCAAGTAATCAGCAACTTCGGCGGCGGTCAAAATTCTAAATATTCTGTCGGAGCCAATCACACCTATCTCAATGTTCTCCGCCGAAATTTGTCCATCGAACCCTTCCTTGAGGGTAAGAATCGCGGTATGAATCGCGTCTTCAAGTTCCATGTCGTCGCTGTAGCGCTTTTCCAAAAACGTCTTCGCGTTCACCATATTCTTCCCAATCGCGCTCGCCTTCCACGCAAAGTACGACCCACTTGGGTCGACTTGGAACAAGCTCGGACCTGCGTCGTCAAAGCCAGCCATCAAGAGCGACACCCCGAACGGTCGAACACCCCCTTGTTGCGTGAACTCTTGCATCGTCGTCGCCGTTTCCCGAACCAGTTGCGACGCCGGGATGGTCTCGTGATACGTCCTGTAATACGTTTGCGTCTCCTTTCTCGCCATGCGCGTGAGCACTCTAAAATCCGGTCCCATCCCAGAGTACGTCACCCCGATAGAATCCGTCAACGTTGCAATCTTCTTCACCGTAGACGCGTCTACGAGCGCGCTCGGAAGCTTCTTCTCCGTCGCCAACACCACGCCATCTTTCGCCTTAATCCCCAACGACGTCGCCCCCGAGTTAATCGCCGCCAACGCGTGTTTAATCTGCACCAACTCCCCCGACGGCGAGAACGTCGTCAGCGAAAACGAATACCGTCCGTCCGACATGGCGAGGCGACCAACGCGCGCGCGATTGTGATCTCAGTGTTTGCGTGTGCGTCGACCGTCACGCGTCGTCGTCGTCGTCGTCGTCGCGATTCGTCGTCGCGATTCGCCGTCGGTGTCCTCGATCGCGGACCCGTTCAATGCACGTTCGCGGTCGGCGGCGGCGTCTCGCGCGTTGTCGCGCGGTGTCGCGAGGCGCGCAGTGTGGCGATCTCGCGCTCGGGTCGTTGACTCCACTCGACGCCTCAGACGACGCCTCAGACGCCTCAGACGACGACGATGGGGTGTGGCGTTCGTCCGGGGACGCGGGCGATGGGTGCGTGATGAGGGTACGCGGCGACGCGGTCGTCGTCGTCTGAGGCGTCGTCGTCGTCGTCGTCGCGGTGGTTGGCGCGGCGGTCGACGTCGAGGTTTTGTGTGTGTGTGTGCGCTGTTGTTCAAGGTGCGTGTGTCGTATCGCGTGTGCGTCGTTGACGTCGCGCGTCGAGGGCGAGGGTGATGAGTATGCGTAAATAGCTAATCTTCTCACCGAGGAACCGATGCGTCGGGCGTACTCGTACGTTGGCGCGGAGGTGCTGGGGAAAACTCTGCACAGTGTCATTCTTACTCTGACTCGTTTGGTTTTCGCGTGGCGGCGACGGCGACGCGGCTTTGTTTTTCTATTCGCTTTTTTATGATGGTGATGATGATGATTCGTTCGCGGAGAGGGATGAGATGGATGGGATAAGGCGACTTGATACCTCGCCAGTACGTTCATCTCATCTGTACGCAGTACACTTCGCAACATTAACAAACCGGTCGGACATAATCGGAGTTCCCGTCTAACCTTTGACGAGGTTCTGTGAGCAATCCCCGGGATATTTCGATTTTTAGTTTTAGTTTTGGCTTGTGCGCGCTGATTCATTGCGCCACACCACGCGCGAGTGGGACGGGCTCTTTGGGATAGGGTGACTTGATACCTCACCTGTACTTCGAGCTATCATTTTATATTAACTCGCAACATTAACATCCGGTCGGACATAATCGGAGTTCCCGTCTAACCTTTGACGAGGTTCTGTGAGCAATCCCCGGGATATTTTGATTTTTATTTCAATTTTTGTTTTTCAAAATCGTCGCTCATTCTCAAATGAGAAGATGTGTACTGACGACGATGTTTTCACGCGAAGGTTTGAAGGAAGTAGAAAGTGTTGTAAAATCAGATGTATCAGTTGTAAAATCAGAAGTGCGAGAGACGTGTAAAAGTGACTATGACTAATATAACTACGACTAGTGCTACTACCCTAGTGGTGTCTACTCGGTAAATTTTACCGTCGTGACGTAGCGAGTGAACATGTCGCGCAAATATCGCGTCGTCACGTCGTTTTCAATCATCCAGTAGATGAGCTCGTTGAGCGCGTTCGCGACGGTTTCACTCGCCTTTAAATCACCCGTGACTTTGTCTCGTACTGTTCGTGCCGAGCTTAAGATATTTTTTGGATCAATATCGTAGCAAAACTCCCCGTCGATTAAACCGCCCGCGATGAAATCCGTAAAGACATTGATTCGCACCATCGCGGCTCGCGCCTCAGCAACAAGCAACTGCCTATGAAATGAATGCGCGTTACCATCGATATCAAGCAAGAACCGATAATTGTCGAACTCTGCTTTTTGCATTTGTGGTTTCATAAACTTGCTCACCGAGGCGCTATTGAAACCTTGAATCACCGCCGTAAATCCGACATCGAAACCAGGCTCGTCGGCGAGAACAGCGATGCTGCGCGCGCGCATGTTCGTTTGCGCATCACCCTTACCAGTGGTCGAGCCACGAAATGTGATATTTCCTTCGCGTTCATTCCATGATTTCGAGGTTTCCGGTCTTCTCTTCTTCGTGTGTCCAACCCAATCGGGGAACGGAATGAGCAAGTCTTTGAAACATCCGCGAACCGTCGACATGCTCCACAGTGGGACGTTGTCCTCCTCTTTCACGACGCCTGGCATTATATTCCCATGAAGACGCGCGAGCTCTTGCAAGTCTGGACATTTGCCTAAGAGTTGTGGCTCATCAAAGTTGTTTATGATAAAATACGCCTCATTAAATGAACTCGGCAAGTCTCGCGCGATTTCATTCACGTGCTCTCGTACGTATCCGTGCAAATCATTCGTCGACCAAAAACTCGTCGTCCCAGCTATGGGCGTCCAAGAGAACGTCGTCGCAGACGTACGTTTAAGCATGTACAAGGACAGCTTAGGCCCACCGCGGCGCACGACGTTAATCATATTCGCCTTGCTCACCGTAGCTCCTTTGTACGCGTCGATGTCTTTCATCGCGTCGGCGAAAAACGCGCGGTAAAACGCATCCTTATCCCGTACAAACGTGTCTCGCGTCGCGCGCACGCTCGACACATCGTCGAACGACGCCACAGCCTCCCTCGTTAGCGTCTCAACATCATCAGCACCACCACCATCTGTCGTCGTCGGTGGCGTCGGCGGCGCGGCCGCGAGCCCGGGCGTGCGCGCGAACACTACCGGCGCGCGCTCAATCACACGCGCAGCGTCGAGACCGCCGCCATCGAGCGCGCGCGCATGCACAGCATCGTGAGACGCACCACCATCGCTCTCACGCACGCGCGCGACGGACGACGACGGCGATACCGCTGGTCGATTCATCACCATCGCGATAACCATCAACGCGCCAACGACCGCGAACGCGTGCCGCGCCTTGACGCGCGCCGCCCACGCGCGTCTCGCGCCGACGCCAGCGCGCGTGATGCCGACGACATCGCGAGGCGCATCGGACGAT
>Ga0181558_10004262_pt1 | contig 12855 bp, 21 predicted proteins | sample 011ome_22_FD_133754 | JGI IMG/M metagenome (GOLD analysis project Ga0181558, IMG submission 133754) | Coastal salt marsh microbial communities from the Groves Creek Marsh, Skidaway Island, Georgia - 011507BT metaG (megahit assembly) | ecosystem: Environmental > Aquatic > Marine > Intertidal... | reverse complement strand
GATTACCTAATTATGTCGCTCGATGCTGCCGCAGAGAAGAATAATCGCGCCGATTACACCGCGCTGACGACTTGGGGCGTGTTTTTTAACGAAGAAGAGAACGCACATCACATAATTTTGCTAAATAGCATCAAAGAAAGGCTAGAATTTCCAGAATTGAAGGGTCTGGCGCTCGACGAGTACAAAAACTGGGAGCCAGATGCGTTTATTGTGGAGAAAAAGTCCTCTGGCGTAGCTTTGTACCAAGAATTACGCCGTATGGGCCTCCCAGTACAGGAGTATACACCTCATAGGGGTACTGGAGACAAGATGGCTCGCCTTAATAGTGTATCAGACATTATCGCCAGCGGGTTTGTGTGGGCACCACCCAAGCGTTGGGCCGAGGAGGTCATAGAAGAAGTGGCAGGGTTCCCGTTTATGTCTAACGATGACCTTGTTGACTCTACAGTTATGGCGTTATTGCGGTTTAGGCAGGGTGGGTTCATCAGATTACCCACCGACGAGTGGGATGATGAGCCTACATACCGTAGACCTGTGGAATATTACTAAACTTCTATGTTTATTTTAGTTCCCTGTGGCCTATCAGCAGTAGTTTTTGCTCCAAATTGATCATACGCCTTGCCTAGATCTAGTCTTTGCTCTCTGAGCGCCTCCAGATGCGCGTGGTTGGCTCTGTGTTCTTTTGTTACCCTCTGTTCAGCCAAATGCGCTTCTATACGCTCACGCGACTGCGTTTGCTGGTGTATGTCTGACTGCACGTTAAATGGGGCTGACCCCACACCGCTTAGACCGTCACTCATAACCGTCCCTGTTTGGCTAAAATAATAACAACCGTTATACCTATCAAAATAGAAACGATAATTGTAGCGCCACCGTAAACAACAATACGTTCAATCAATTTTGCCTTGCGTTTCCGCTCCGCTTCAAGCCTTGCTTTTCTATCTTTTCGCGCTTGTACTCGTATAGCTTGCAATTCGCCCCACGCACTGAACCCTCTGGTTGCAATGACGATTTGACGAAGTTCTTCTTCGGCGTCTTTGGCCCTCTGTAAATTCACAAAAGTCTCCATCGCGTTTTCATCGGTTCCAGAAAACAAACTGTTTTTCTTTTTCTCGTGCGCAGCGCGTAATTCATCCACGCCGTCGAAAAACTCACCAATCTGCTTGGTGACGTTGACGAGTTCTTTGCCCGCTGACACCGCAGATTTCACAGCGGCAAGCGCTGTAAATGGGTCAATCATGTTTTCCTACCCCTACCAACAACAATATACGGTGGACAAAAGTGCTTCCAAGGAACCCTGACCTTGGCTGGATACTGGTGATAGAATTGTGAAACTTCTCTAGGGCACCTGTACTCACAGGTCTGGTGCAGACCTATAGTCGGGCTTTGACTAGCTAATATAGCGGTTAGGGCGCAGATGAACATATCCCATGCCTATCTCCCCCTATTTTTCTGCAAGTTTATCTATTTTGGCTTCTAGCCTTACAAGATGATCGACAACTCTCCCAAGTTCCCCAGAATGATCTTCTCGCTTTACATAGTTTTCTCTTGTCATGTTTAACAATATGTTGAGCCGTTTGACTTCAGATGCAATTTGATTGGCCCACCACCCTATAGGTAGGACCACAAAAGTTAGCACGATGTTCCAAATCAACATGTTATCCATGATTTGTTAGTACAGGAATATATTATTTGTTTCAACAGTCCGTCTAAGTTAAAGAATAATTGGGGCACCCCTCCCAGTGCCTTAGTCGGGGTGTGGTGACTTCCCCCAAGTTGCCCACCTCGACACTAGACCGCCGGGGATTAAAATGATAAGTTACCCACAAGCAACGCTTATGGAGCGCACATGGCTGTAGAAAAACCTTTAGTTCCTTCTGATTTAGAGATAGAGACAGATCCTACAGAAGAAGAACTTACTATCGAAGTTATAAACCCAGAAGCTGTGTCTATGGAGACCGAGGATGGTGGGGTTATAATTGATTTTGAAGGTGGCTTGTCTGAGCAACTGCTGGGCCAAGATCACGACTCTAATCTTGCCGAATTTATAGACGAGGCTGATTTAGAGGCTATGGCATCCGAGCTAGTGTCTGATTTTGAAGCTGATCGTGAGTCTCGTGCCGATTGGGCTAGAGCTTATGTGAAGGGCTTAGACCTACTTGGCATGAAGATTGAGGAACGTCAGCAGCCTTGGGCTGGAGCTTCTGGGGTGTTTCACCCTGTGCTTACTGAAGCTGTTGTACGATTCCAAGCGCAGGCTATGGGGGAGTTATTTCCCGCAGCGGGGCCTGTAAAAAGTAAAATTATGGGTAAACTAACCCCAGAGAAGTTTGACCAAGCAGAACGTGTGCAGAATGAAATGAACTATCTCCTGACTGAGGAGATGACAGAATACCGCGATGAGATGGAGCAAATGTTATTTAAGCTCCCACTCGCTGGGTCTGCGTTTAAAAAGGTTTATTACGATCCGCTTATGGATAGACCATGTGCGGTGTTTGTGCCTTCAGAGGATTTTGTAGCGTCCTATGGGGCCACAGATCTTATGACTTGCCCACGGTATACGCATGTTATGAAGAAAACCAAGAACGAGATACTTGAGTTACAAGTAGCTGGGTTCTACCGAGATATAGATTTGCGTGATCCTGCTCCAGATTTTTCTGACATCCAAGAAAAATACGACGAGCTTGATGGCGAAAGCGCGGTCATGGAGAACGATGACCGCTATACAATTCTTGAAATGCACGTCACAATTAACATGCCCGAAGGGTTTGATGATTCTGATGAGATAGCTAGACCTTATGTAATAACTATAGATAAGTCGTCACGCGAGATATTGTCTATACGCAAGAATTGGTACGAGGATGACGTTAAGAAGAAAAAGCGCCTACACTTTGTTCACTACCGCTATCTTCCGGGCCTTGGGTTTTATGGAACGGGGCTTATTCATCTTATTGGTGGCCTTGCTAAGTCGGCTACCTCTATCCTTCGCCAGTTGGTTGATGCTGGTACACTGTCGAATTTGCCAGCAGGGCTTAAAGCTCGCGGTATGCGTATTAAGGGGGACGACACTCCTCTTATGCCGGGTGAATTTAGGGATGTGGACGTACCGGGCGGTGCCATACGTGACTCGATTACGTTTATCCCTTACAAAGAGCCATCAAGCGTATTGTACTCTTTACTTGGAAATATTGTCGAAGAGGGACGCCGAATTGGCTCAGTCGCAGACATCCAAGTAGGAGATATGAACGCACAGGCACCCGTGGGCACAACTCTTGCCCTCTTGGAGCGGTCGATGAAAGTGATGTCTGGTGTACAGGCTCGCCTTCATGCTGCCATGAAAAAAGAGTTACGACTTCTGTCTAAGATCGTGCATGACTACATGCCTGATGAGTATGCTTACGAAGTTGATGGAGACTTCAGCAGAAAAGCCGATTTTGACAAACGTATAGATGTTATACCTGTGTCTGATCCTAACGCCGCCACTATGGCACAGCGTATAATGCAGTATCAGGCAGCGTTACAGTTAGCGCAGCAGGCACCACAGCTATACGATATGGGTAAGTTACATAGACAGATGTTAGAGGTTCTTGGCATCCAAGACGCGGATGACATAATTAAACTGCCTGAAGATATAAAACCCGCAGATCCTGTTACTGAGAATATGATGATTCTTAAACAAGAGCCGGTCAAGGCGTTCAAATATCAGGATCACGAAGCGCACTTAGCGGTTCATATGGCGGCAGCGCAAGATCCCAAAATAATGCAGATGGTAGGACAATCGCCGTTTGCGCAAGTAATTCAGCAGGCTATGGCTGCGCATATCACTGAGCATGTTGCGTTCCAGTACCGTAGGGAAATGGAAAAGATGTTGGGCGTGGAGATGCCAGACGAGGATCAACCGCTACCGAACGATGTAGAGGTAGAGATCTCTAGACTCGCAAAAGATGCAGCAGAGAAGCTTTTGAAGAAAGATCAGGCAGAGGTAGCGCAGCAGCAAGCACAGGCGCAGCAGCAAGACCCTGTAGTTCAGATGCAGCAGCAAGAGCTTCAGTTAAAAGCGCAAGAGCTTCAGCATAAGATGCAACTAGATACGGCTAAACTTCAGCTTGAAGCTGAGAAGATAAAAGCCACCAATCAAAGAGAGGGGGCTAAGCTGGGAGTTAAGCTTGCAACCGATCTTGATAATTCCCAACGTGCGGATCAGCAGGCTGGGGCAAAACTGGGAGTTGAACTAGCAAAGGAGTTAGGTAAGGGGGATGGATGATACAGTTATTGCGTTGATGAAACGTAGTATCACCGACTATAAGGTAGAAATAGAACAGTTCTTGGCAAGCGGCCAAGCGCAAACTATGGATGCTTATAGTAGACTTGTCGGGAGATATGAGGCTTTAAAGTTACTTGAAGCCGATTTAAGTGAACTAGAGCAAAGATTTATTGCAGATTAAGTCTGTTTGTTCTATTTCGTAATTGGGGGCTTCGCGGGTGGTCCGCGCAAGGTTTCTGTGAACCTTAATCACTGCAAGGTATATAAAATGTATAAAGACGAAAAAGTAACTGAAGAAAAAGTAGCGACTCAGTTACCAGAACCTAAAGGCTACAAAGTTCTCATCAGCACAGTTGAAGTAAACGAGAAGACCGAAGGCGGGGTATATATGCCTGACCAATTGCGTCAGGCTGAAGAAACCGCGTCTATTATAGGGTTTGTTATGAAAACTGGGCCAGATGCGTATTCTGATAAAGACAGATTTCCAAACGGAGCCTACTGCAAAGAAGGTGACTTTGTAATATTTAGATCTTATTCAGGAACAAGGTTTAAAATTCACGGCAAAGAATTTAGGCTTATAAACGACGACACAGTTGAGGCGGTTGTCGAAGATCCACGGGGGTACACACGGGTATGAATAATTTGGCAGATAAAGCAGAGCTTACGGAACAAGATCTTGAAAACGAATCACCTGCAACACAAGATGTTGTGGATGAATCTTTTGAAATAGAGGTTTCTGACGAGGCTACTGAAACAGAGGCAAAGCCCGCTAAACCCGAAAAAGAAGCGGCGGATTCTTCTGATGCAGAGATAGAAGAGTACACCGCAGGTGTACAGAAGCGTATTGATAAGCTTACAAAGCAGTATCGTGACGAAGAGCGCGCTAGACAAGAAGCGCTGCAACTCCAAGAGGAAGCCCTTCGATATGCACAACAGGTTAAATCCGAGAATGAAAAGCTTAGAAAAACTATTGAGCAGGGTGAAGAAACGCTTATAGGGCAGGCTAAAGGGCGTATCGAAGCCCAGTTAGATAAGGCAAAAACAGCTTACAAAGCCGCGTATGAATCTGGAGATCCCGATGCTCTTATAGCAGCGCAAGAACAGCTAACCGCGCTAAAGGTAGAGGCGGATAGGGTTAATAATTACAGACCCACTCCCAGACCTGCACCCCAACCCACGCCGCAGTATACACAGCCTACTGCGCAGGCTAACAAACCTGATGAGAAAGCTTTGGAGTGGGGTAAAAGAAACACTTGGTTTGAAAAAGATCCCGAGATGACCGGCTACGCTTATGGTGTACATCAGCGGCTTGTACAATCAGGGATTGATCCAAGAAGCGATTCTTACTATGATGAAATAGACAAGGCCATGAAAAAGGTCTTTCCAGATAAGTTTGATGATGGGAAAACTGAGGATGAAGCACCCCAACGTCAGGCAGGCTCCGTGGTCGCCGCACCGTCAAGAACGACGAAGAAGCCACGCACAGTGCGATTAACCTCAACACAAGCCTCTCTCGCCAAGCGGCTTGGACTCTCAAATGAGCAATATGTGGCGCAGTTATTAAAGGATCAATCCAAATGAGTAACAGAACTTCACGCAGTAACAGTGACCGCGATGCGGTCAAGCGCAAAGTGTCATGGGAAAGACCTACTATGTTACCAACCCCCGAACCCCGTGCTGGCATTAGCTACCGCTGGATTCGCACTTCTACTTTGGGGAATACGGATAACAAGAATGTTTCTTCCAGATTTCGTGAAGGGTGGACACCTGTTCGTAAAGAGGAGCATCCGAACCTCCAAGTTATTTCTGATATCGACTCACGATTTCAGGATGGCATTGAGGTAGGTGGTTTATTGCTTTGTCAAAACGCCACTGAACAAGTTGAGGCTAGGGTTGAAAAGCAGTTGGAAATGGCACAAAGCCAGATGCAAGCTGTGGACAATTCTTATCTGAAACAATCAGATCCTCGTATGCCCGTTTTAAATCCAGAGCGGAGTACGAGAACTTCATTTGGCAAGTAACCTTTTGGGGAGCTTGTCGCAACTTAAACTCTAGGAGTATGAGAGAATGGCTACTACAGCAGCTCCCTACGGCTTAAAACCTGTGCGCCGCGCAGACGGAATGCCGTATGCTGGTGCGACCAATCAGTATCTCATTGACCCCGCTGGAGAAGCAACAAACCTATTTTATGGGCAAGTTGTTATCATTGGGGCTGATGGTTACATCGCACTCGCAACTGGTTCAGGTTCAGACCTGACATCTAACAGCATCTCAGGAACAACAGGCGTTGGCGCTATTGGCGTTTTCGTTGGTTGTGAGTATGTAAACTCTTCGGGCCAAACGGTCCAAGCACAGTATTATCCATCTGGAACTTCCAATGGTGATGCTATTAAAGCGTATGTTGTTGACGATCCAAACGTACTATTTCAAGCCCAGCTTGATGGTACAGGAGCGCAAACAATCATCGGTACAAACACATTCTTTGCAGCAGTGCAGTCTACCTCAACTGGTAATACCACAACAGGTAACTCTACATCTGCATTGGACGCTACGGTAAAGACTGCCGCAGCGGCGTTCCGTGTTGTTTCACATGTGTCAGATCCTGCTGATGCGTTCCCAGATGTACTTGTAAAGTTCAATCCGGGCGCTCACCAGATGACCAATAACGTAGGCTTATAAGGAGGTTAAATTATGGCTATTTCACGCGCCCAGCTCCTTAAAGAGCTACTCCCCGGTCTGAATGCATTGTTTGGTTTGGAGTACGGCAAGTACGAAGACGAACATGCTGAGATCTATGAAACTGAAACTTCAGAGCGTAGCTTTGAAGAGGAAGTTAAATTGAGCGGATTTGGAGCCGCCCCTGTGAAAGCAGAAGGTGCTTCAATTTCTTATGATAACGCACAGGAATCATTCACTGCGCGTTACAACCATGAGACTGTTGCAATGGGCTTTTCTATCACAGAAGAGGCTATGGAAGACAATCTTTATGATTCGCTCTCTGCTCGTTATACTAAGGCTCTTGCCCGTGGTATGGCGTACACAAAGCAAACAAAGGCTGCTTCTTTGTTGAACACAGGCTTCACCACCTTTAACTCAGGTGATGGCGTTACTTTGTTTAGCACAGCGCACCCAACCGTTGAGGGCACCACTAACGCTAACCGCCCTTCAACTGATGCTGACTTGAATGAAACTTCGCTTGAGCAAGCTGTTATTGATATCGCCGCGTTTACTGATGAACGTGGCTTATTGATCGCTGCTCGCCCTCGCAAGTTGGTCATTCCACCAGCATTGATGTTTGTTGCAACTCGCTTGTTGGAAACAACTTTGCGTGTTGGTACAGCAGATAATGATATCAACGCACTTAACTCAAACGGGTCTATCCCAGAGGGTTATGCGGTGAACCACTATCTGACAGACAATGATGCCTTCTTCATCACAACTGATGTGCCTAACGGCATGAAGCACTTTGTCCGTACCGCTATGCAAACAGGCATGGATGGTGACTTTGACACTGGTAACGTGCGCTACAAAGCGCGTGAGCGTTACAGCTTTGGTGTATCAGATCCATTGGGAATCTACGGTTCTCGCGGAGCATAAAGTATGCTATAAGGTGGGTACTTCATGTATTCTCCTCATGTATAACTTAGGGGCAGCTTCGGTTGCCCCTTTCTTTTTGTTTAAATATCTATTACTATAGGTGTATCCCTGACAAACACATGGTGTGTTTGACTAACCCAGACAGGAGATCGACATGGGTACTACTACTTTTTCTGGTCCAATCAAGGCTGGAACCATCAAAAATACCACAGGCACTACACTTGGAAGCGATGTCGCAAATGTCGGACAAGTCGTAATGTCTCAAACCTTTGCTGCTGATTTGTCAAGCGGAGCCATTGCTGCCGATACTACAAATGTAGTTATTCCAGCAAACTCACAGATTATTGACTGTGTGATTGACGTTATTACCGCGTCAAGTGATGCAACTAATCTGAGCGTTGGTGACACCGTAGGTGGTGCGACATCTATCCTTAATACTTACGCTATTGGAACAACCGCGGGTCGCAAATACCCGACCACTCAAGCGGGTGCAGCATTAGCATGGGAAGATACGGGTTCTGCTGATATACGTCTGACCGTAACAAACTCTGCCGCCACAACAGCGGGTGAAGTTCGTGTTACTATTCTGTACGCTCAGAATAATAACCTTGCTTAAAGGAGGCCTAGATGGCTGGTCAAGAAATACGGGCATTTAATGTCTCAACATCAGGGTTTAGTGCAGGGGTCGTTGGCCCCTCACGAAGTCGGATACAGGGCATTTTAGTGTATGCTACTAACATTACAGCCTTTACCATTAAGAATGGCTCCGCATCAGGAGACACTCTGCTAGATCTAACTCTCCCAGCGGGATGGAACGATGTGTTTCTTCCTAATGATGGGATCCTTGCTGATAATGGTGCGTATGTTTCTGCATTATCTGGCACAGGGTCGGTGATAACTTTACTCCTTGAGTAGGTCATGGCTGAGAAAAAGAAAGGCTCTATGAAGGGCCACAGCATAAAAGGTGGACATAAACGCCCCACAAAGTCTGGGGCGGGTATGACTAAGAAAGGCGTTGCAAAGTATCGCAGAGACAACCCCGGATCTAAGCTGAAGACTGCTGTTACAGGTAAGGTCAAGGAGGGGAGTAAGGATGCAAAGCGGCGTAAATCGTTTTGTGCGCGTTCTGCGGGACAAATGAAAAAGTTCCCCAAAGCAGCAAAAGATCCTAATAGCAGACTGCGCCAAGCTAGAAAAAGGTGGAAGTGCTAGTGGCTATTTCTCGTTCTCAGATGGGCAGTCAACTTGTAGGGAACAGAGTTTCTACAGGTGATGATGCCAAAGATCTTGAACTTATCCGTATGGGTAAGGGCGGTAAAACAAAGAAAAAATCTAAAAGTCGTGTAAACGAAGCTGGCAATTACACCCAACCAGAAAAAAGAAAGCGGATATTTAACCGCATAAAAGCTGGTGGTAAGGGCGGTAAGCCGGGGCAATGGTCGGCAAGAAAAGCTCAAATGCTCGCGAAGGCCTATAAAAAAGCGGGTGGGGGCTATAGAGACTAATGGCGCTCAAGAAGTCACAGAAAAGCTTGAAGTCTTGGACAAAGCAGAAGTGGCGAACAAAGTCTGGCAAGCCATCGACGCAAGGGAGCAAGGCTACGGGCGAGCGATATCTTCCTGAGAAGGCTATCAAAGCTTTGACGCCTGCGGAATACGCCGCTACTACTAAGAAGAAGCGCGAGGCTACCAAGAAGGGTAAGCAGGTTGCCAAGCAGCCTAAGAAAATTGCAAAGAAAACCAAACGGTTTAGGAGCGTAGTAACATAATGGCTGTAGTAACCCCAGACATGCCAGAAATATTTGAGGAAGCCTATGAAAGGGCTGGCCTTGAAATGCGTACTGGATACGATCTTAAAACCGCACGAAGAAGTCTAAACCTTTTAACATTGGAGTGGCAGAACCGTGGTCTTAATCTCTTCACTATTGAGGCGGGTACGCTCGCTGTTACAGCGGGTACGGCAACGTATACCCTCCCTGCGGATACAATTGATATTATCGAACACCAAATCCGCACCGGAACAGGCACCAGCCAAGTCGATACGGCCCTCGAAAGAGTCAGTGTCGCAACCTACGCGCAGCAAACAAACAAAAACACGCAAGGTAGGCCGACCCAAATCTACGTCCAAAGGCTCCCCACAGAAACAAAAGTAACTCTGTGGCCTGTTCCTGATAGTACAACAACCTACACGATATCTTATTTTAGGCTTAAAGGTATTGATGGCCTCTCATCTGGTGTGGGTTCCACAGTAACATCTGTGCCTCCACGGTTCGTTCCTTGCTTGGTGGCTGGCATGGCTTACTATCTCGCCATGAAGAAGAATCCCCAGATGGCAGCTAGCTTAAAACAAGAGTATGAGTTCCAGTTCCAGCTTGCTGCCGGTGAGGATGAAGAGACAGCATCAATTAAGTTTGTTCCATTTAACACGTTTATGATGGGTGCAGGATGAGTTACGCAAGAGGCAAATACGCTTTTGGCTATTGTGACAAGACAGGGTTTAGATATCCTCTGTCTGACCTTGTTCCTGAGTTTAACAACGGTGTTAGGACGGGATTTCTTGTAGGTCGTGATGTGGTAGATCCAGATCAGCCACAGAATTTTTTAGGTAGGTTGAAGATATTTGACCCACAATCTCTACGAAACCCAAGACCAGACACATCCTTACAAGAGAGTCGTGGCTTGTTTGGTTGGAATCCTGTGTGGAATGACGCACAGTACATGACAGCAGAGGTTGGAACTGTTAATATTAGCATAACTTAGGAGTTTGGTATGCCAAAGGTCGGAAATAAAGAGTTCCCGTATACTAAAGCGGGCATGAAGGCAGCTAAGAAGGCGGCTAAAGATACAGATCAAGAAGTCCAATACAAAATGGGCGGTGGTTATATGATGCGTAACAAGCCTATTGCCATGAAGGATGGTGGTTCTTTGAAGATGGTAAAGAACTCAGATGGTGTAGAAGTTCCATTTTATGCCGCTGATGGGAAAGGCAAAATGGCCTATGGCGGTAAGGTTAAGAAAATGCGCGATGGTGGTAGCTGCCGTGGCATGGGCGCTGCCTCTAAAGGTGGCAAGTTTAGAATGGCATAAGGGAAAGTTCAAATGAACTATTCAGAACTGACGCAAGCGATCAAGGACTATACGGAGAACACAGAGAGTACCTTTGTGACCAATATTCCTAACTTTGTGCGTCAGGCTGAAGAGCGGATCTTTAGGGATATCACCATTCCAGAGCTACGCAGAAACGTCACAGGCAATGTAAACGCTGGCAATAAGTATGTTGCGAGGCCTGATGACTTTCTAGCCACGTTCTCCTTGGCTATTATCAATGGCACAACATACACTTACCTTTTAGATAAAGAGGTAAACTTTGTGCGGGAAGCCTACCCTGACACCACGGTGCAGGGATTGCCACAGTATTACGCAATATTTGATGGGGATACCGCTACAGGCAATGGCAACTTTTTGCTTGGCCCTACGCCTGATGCAGCATACGACTTGGAGTTGCATTACTATTATGATCCACCTTCTATTGTTACCTCTGGCACATCTTGGCTTGGTGACAATGCGGAAGCGACATTGCTTTACGGATCTCTTATAGAAGCGTATACGTTTATGAAGGGCGAAGGAGATATGGTTCAGTTGTATAACGAAAGATATTCATCAGCCCTTATCAATATGGCTTCTTTGGGTGCCAAGTTGAGAACTGATACATACAGGCAACCCGCCGCGTAGGAGATAGGGTATGGCAATAATTCAAACAACATGTACGTCTTTTAAGCTTCAGCTTTTACAGGCGGAGCATGATTTTGATGCACATACGTTCAGGATAGCTTTGTATTCTAGCGCAGCATCTTTGGGTGCGGATACAACTGTGTATAGTACAACAAATGAAATAACCAATACATCTGGAACGGCATACACTGCGGGGGGCAAGCCGTTGACAGTGACATCTACATTTCCAAAGACCTCTGGCACAACTGCTATTGTGGACTTTGATAATATTTCATGGACTGACGCAAGCTTTACAGCAAGGGGGGCGCTGATCTATAACGCAAGTGCTTCTAATAAAGCGGTTGCTGTGTTAGACTTTGGAAGCGACAGGGTTGCTAGTGATAGTACCTTTGAAATACAATTCCCCGTAGCGGATGCCACATCTGCTATAATTCGCATAGCATGATAGGAGTTATCTAAATGGCGAGCTTTAACAAAGTAAACGATTTTGTGGTAAACGCAGTCCACAACATGGATCTTGCAAGCGACCAGCTTGCGGTGGCCTTAACAAATACTGCGCCGGGAAGTGAATCAAGCAACCCAACATCAGATGGTAACGGGATTGTTGGTAATCTTACACAGATTAGCTACACCAATTGCTCTTCTCGCAACCTCACTACAAGCTCATCATCACAGTCTGGTGGTGTATATAAGCTGGTTGTTGCAGATCTAACGCTCACTGCGTCTGGTACGGTTGGTCCATTCCGTTACATCTATATCTTTGATGATACGGTTACTTCTCCCGCAGATCCAATCATTGGGTACTACGATTATGGCACCTCATTGACGCTGAATAACGGTGATACGTTCACCTTAGACTTCAGCCCAAGCAACGGTGTCATCCAACTAACATAAGGCAGTATCATGGCGAAGCTCTTTAACAGAGCCAAGATGACAACCAGTACCACGGGTACTGGCACAATCACACTTGGCAGTGCGTCTACGGGGTTTCAGAGTTTCGCGGATGCTGGGGTTAGTAACGGTGACGTAGTACAGTATGTCATTGAAGAAACAACTAACTTTGAAATAGGCACTGGTACATACACCGCGTCTGGCACAACCCTTACAAGGAACGTGCAAGAGAGTTCAAACTCAGATAACGCCATCAGCCTCGCGGGGAATGCTGTTGTCTTTATTAGTGCGGTAGCCAGCGACCTAAACATCTTGCAGAACGCAGGCTCTACCAAGGTTGCTGCAACGTCTTCTGGTGCTACGGTTACAGGT
>Ga0181558_10004258_pt1 | contig 12857 bp, 12 predicted proteins | sample 011ome_22_FD_133754 | JGI IMG/M metagenome (GOLD analysis project Ga0181558, IMG submission 133754) | Coastal salt marsh microbial communities from the Groves Creek Marsh, Skidaway Island, Georgia - 011507BT metaG (megahit assembly) | ecosystem: Environmental > Aquatic > Marine > Intertidal... | reverse complement strand
GACGGCGGCATGGTGCTCATCTCGACATGGATGAGGCCGGACTTGTCTGCCTTGTCGATGCCCTCCGGCCCGAACAAATTCTCTTCGATGTGCTCGGGCTTCAACAGAATCGAGAAGGTGATGTCACTGTTTTCGGCCACCTCCCGCGCATTCGCCAGCGGGGTGCCGCCCGCATCGGCCAGCATGTGCATGCGTTCGGGATCGATGTCGTAGCCGCACACCGAATGTCCATCCGCCAGCAACTGCTGTGAAAGCCCCAGGCCCATCTTGCCCAGCCCGATCATTCCCAGTCCTTCGCCCATCACCCACTCCTCAGCTTTTGTCAGTGTTTGCGATCTTGGTGCCGTGCACCAATCCGAGAGTCAATTCGAACCCGTGCTCCACATTGACACCGAAATGCGTTTCTTGGTCTATGGCGCAGAACCTTGGGAGGGTGAATGATGGATGATGTACAGCAGACGGGGAGCCATGGCTGCCTCGTTCCGATGGTCGCGGATGAGGATTTCTCGCCGGCGTTCAAAAAATCGGCAGAACGGGTTTCCAAGCGCGTCGGTATGACCGCCAACAATGTGCGCGCCATGGCGAATTCGCCGGAACTGGGCGCGACCATGCGGCAGTTCCTCGACGATGTCTGGGACCATGGCGACCTGCCCAAGCCCATGAAAGCCCTGATCCGCCACAAGGTTTCCAACATCAACGCCTGCCTCTACTGCTCGGCACATCAGGTGAAGGTGATGATGAGCCAAGGCGTGTCCCAGGAAAAAATCGACAACATGCACGACTACCGGTCGCACCCGGCCTTCACCGAAAAGGAACGCGCCATCCTCGCCTATGCCGAAGCGCTGACGATCGATGCCCGGGGCATCCAGCCGGACGTGATCGAAGCGTTTGTCGCCAACTCCACGGACCAGGAACGCGTCGAAGTGACCATCGTTGCGGCCGCCATGGGCCTGCTGAACCGCCTCAATGACGGCCTGCGGGTCCCCCTCGAAGAGCCCATGCTGGAGATCGCAAGCGGCATCTCCTTCGACCGGAGCTAGCCATGAACCGCATTGATATCGGCCACATCACCCTGAACCACGCCGACCAGGGCGAGGGCGACGCCTTCATTTTCATTCCGGGCCTGGTCGGGCTCTACGATGCCTGGTCGTTCCAGCTGAATCATTTCGCCCAGCGTTATCGCTGCGTAACCTTCGATCACCGCGGCTGCGGCGACAGCGACAAGCCGACCGAGCCGGGTTCCTACTCGACCCAGATGATCGCCAGGGACGTGATCGCCCTGATGGACACGCTCGGCATTGAAAAGGCCCATGTTGTCGGCACCTCGACCGGCGGTTGCATCCTGCAGAACCTGGCGCTCGATCATCCGGATCGCCTGCGGGGGTGCATCTTCAACAACACCTGGGTGACGGCCGACGAATTCATCACCCGTGTCGCGCTGACCCGCAAGCGGATGGCGGAATCCTACGGGCCGGAAGAATATGTGAAGGTGTCGAGCATGTTCACCTCGGGCGCCGACCAGTTTCGTCACAATCTGGATGCGGTGATGGAGCTCGAGCACCGAGCGCTGGAAACCATCGGCCCGGTCGAAATTCTGACCGCCCGTCTCGATATGATGCTCGCTCACGACCGCACCGATGAGATCAGCAAAATCGACAAGCCGTCGCTGATTATCGGCACCGTCGATGATGCCACCATCCCCTATTACTTTGCCGAGGATCTGCATGAAGCGATCCCGGGATCGGAAATGCTGCTCTTCGAGGATGGCGGACATTATTCCTACCGCCGACATCCGGAGAAGTGGAACACCACGGTCCAGGCGTTTCTCGACAAGGCTGAAAAGACCGTCTGACGACGACCATCAAGAGGAGACGAACATGGCCAAGGGTTACTGGGTCGCGGCTTATCACGAGATCCACGACGAGGAGAAATTCGCCGCCTATCTCAAGCTTGCCGGACCCGCGATTGAAGCCGGCGGCGGGACCTTCCTGACCCGCGGTGCTGCGGCAAAGGTCTATGAGGCCGGCATCCTCCAGCGGACCACGATCATCGAATTCCCGTCCCTGGAAGCCGCGCTGGCCGTTCATGACGGACCGGACTACGCCAAGGCTCTTGAAGCCCTCGACGGCGCGGTCACACGCGACCTGCGCTTCATCGAGGGTATTGCCTGAACCGGACCGGCCCGTGCGTGTTTACAACGCGTTCAGGGGAATCTTCAGGTAGCGAACGCCGTTGTCTTCGGGCGGCGGCAGCGCGCCGGCGCGAATGTTGATCTGTATTGCCGGCAGAATGAGAACAGGCATTTCGAGCGTTGCATCACGCGCGGTCCGCATTGTCACGAATTCGGACTCGGTGACGCTTTCACGCACCTGGATGTTGTCCGATTTTTCGGCACCGACCGTCGTCTGCCAGCAGAATTCGTCGCGGCCCGGCGCCTTGTAGTCGTGGCACAGGAATAGCCGGGTTTCGTTGGGCAGCGAGAAGAGCTTTTGGATCGACCGATACAGCGTTGCAGCATCACAGCCGGGAAAGTCCACACGCGCCGTGCCGTAATCGGGCATGAAGATCGTATCACCGACAAATGCCGCATCGTCGATCACATAGGTGACGCAGGCCGGTGTGTGGCCGGGTGTGTGCATGACACGGCAGGTGAGGTTTCCGATTGAAATCGTGTCGCCATTCGCCAGCAGCCGGTCGAACTGTGACCCGTCCACGGGAAACTCCGGCTCAAGATTGAAGATCGACTTGAAGGCCTCCTGGACCGCCATGATATGGGCACCGTTCGCGACCTGGCCGCCGATCTTCTCCTTCAGATATGGCGCTGCCGTGACATGGTCGGCATGGGCATGGGTCTCCAGGATCCAGTCCACGATAAGCCCCCGATCCGTGACAAAGGCAATCAGTTCATCGGCCGCGCGGGTATCCGTCCGGCCGGACTTGGGGTCGTAGTCAAGCACACTGTCGATGACGGCGGCCTGCCGGGTCTGGGAATCCCAAACGACATGGGTCGCGGTATATGTGGGCTCGTGGAAAAACGTCCTGACATCAAGTTTTGCTGCGGATGGGTCTGTCATCATCTCCTCCTGCGTGGGGGCCGGTATCTCATGCGCTTGTCATGCTCCAAGGTCGCCCTATATTATATATTATGTATTTCTAATATCTAAAGAGGTGGTGTCCGAATTGCGTGACCGGACATGACCGAGCGATGGAGATGACATGCCCCTGAAACGAACCGACCCCCAGACTGTCAAACAGTGGCTGGATAGCGGGCACGCCATCCTGATCGATGTGCGAGAGCCCTCCGAATATGCGCGCGAGCACATTATCGGCGCGCGCCTGGTCCCGCTCAGTGGCTTCGACCGCGCCGATTTCGCGGCAGATGCGGACAAGACCGTGGTTTTCTATCGCCAGAGCAGCAGCCGGACGACTGCCAATGCCGAACGCATTCTCGCGCACAATTTCCTGTCGGTGCATATGCTCGACGGCGGCCTCGCCGCCTGGAAACAGGCCGGATTTCCGGTGCATTTCGACCGCCGCGCGCCAATCGATATCATGCGTCAGGTGCAGATCACCGCAGGCAGTCTGGTGGTCCTGGGTGTCCTGCTGGCCCTGTTCGTGTCGCCCTGGTTTCTTTTGCTGTCCGGTTTCGTCGGTGCCGGACTGACCTTTGCCGGCATCACGGGCTGGTGCGGAATGGCACGACTTCTGGCCCGTATGCCGTGGAACCAGATCGGAACCGGCGCCGCGCCCGGCTAGGCCAGCCCTTCCTTCTCGATCAGGGCGTCCGGTGTCGGCAGCTTGCCGCGATAGGCGATATAGGCCTCCTCCGGGTCCATCGAGCCACCCGATGAATAGATGTGGCGGTGAAGCTTTGCCGCCGTCTCGGGGTGGAAGGGATCGCCGGTCTCCTCGAAGGCCCGGAACGCATCGGAGTCGAGGACACCCGACCACATGTAGGAATAATAGCCGGCCGAATAGCCGTCGCCCGAGAAGACATGGGCGAAATGCAGGGTCGCGTGGCGCATCACGATTTCCTCGGGCATGCCGATCTCCGACAGGACCCCGGCCTCGAAGGCCTGCGGATCGATATCGGCGGACTGGTCCGGATCGAGAGCGTGGAACGCCATATCGACCAGCGCCGATGAGGTGAATTCCACATTGGCAAAGCCCTTGTTGAACTTGCCGGCCGCTCGCAGTTTCTCGACCAGCGCATCGGGGATGGGCTCTCCGGTCTCGTAGTGCACCGCATAGGTCTGCAACACATCGGGAACGGTCAGCCAGTGTTCGAACAGCTGCGAGGGCAACTCCACGAAATCACGACTGACCGATGTGCCCGAGATCGACGGATAGGTGACGTCCGAGAGCATGCCATGAAGCGCATGACCGAACTCGTGGAACAGCGTGCGCGCATCGTCCATGGTGATCAGGACCGGCGCACCGGGCGCCGCCTTGGCAAAATTCATGACATTGATCACGAAGGGGATCTGCTCTCCATCTCCGTTGTCACCAGCCAGACGGTGCTGATCCTGGAACGAACTCATCCAGGCACCCGAACGCTTGGAGGCCCGGGCGAAATAGTCCCCCAGGAACACCGCGATGCGTTCCCCGTCTGCGTTCAGCACCTCGAAGACCCGAACATCGGGATGATAGGCGCGCACATCCGGATGCCGCCGGATGGTGATACCGAAGAGCCGCTCGGCGGTTGCAAAAGCGGCCTCGATCATTTTTTCAAGTTGCAGGTAGGGCTTGATCTCGGAATCGTTCAGGTCGTAGCGGGCAGCGCGGACCTTTTCCGCGTAGTAGCGCCAGTCCCATGGCGCGACCGCATGATTGCGCCCCTCTTCAGCGATGAGTTCTGCCAGATCGGCGGCTTCCTCACCGGCGCGTTTCCGTGCCTTGTCCCACATGGTGTCCAGCAGAGACCGCACATTCTCCGGGGTCTTCGCCATGGTGTTGTCGAGCTTGAGATGGGCGAAGGTTTCATAGCCGAGCAACGCCGCCTTCTCCGCCCGCAGCTTCACCATCTCCGCCACAATCGGCCGGTTGTCCCGCGCACCCGCGCCGGCCCCGCGCGCCGTCCAGGCCCGGAAGGCCTCCTCACGCAGGTCACGGCGGTCCGAAAAGGTCAGAAACGGCTCGATGATCGAGCGTGACAGGGTGACCGCATGTTTGCCGGGATGCCCGCGTTCCTCGGCCGCCGCCGCCATGCCCGACACCAGAAACTCCGGCAGGCCGGCCAGGTCATCGGGGCTTTCGAGGGCCAGCGCATAGGCGCTCTCATCGGCGAGAACATTCTGGGAGAAGGCCGTGCCCAGACTCGCCAGCCGCTCGTTGATCGCGGCGAGTTTTTTCTGGTCGGCATCTTCCAGCTGGGCGCCCGAGCGCACAAAAGACTTCCAGGTCAGTTCCAGCACCCGTCCCGCCTCGGCATCCAGTCCCAGGCTGTCACGGGCCTGGTAGAGCGTGTCCACACGCGAAAACAGGGCGCGGTTCATCGAGATCGCCGACGCGTGCCGCGCCATTTCCGGCGCGAGCTTGCGTTCGAGTTTCTGGATCGTCTCGTTGGTGTTTGCACCAGACAGGTTCCAGAAGATGCTCGCCGCCCGGTCCAGCAATCCCCCGGCGCGCTCCAGCGCGACAATGGTGTTCTCGAAACTCGGCGCATCGGGATTGTCCGCAATGGCATCGATCTCCGCCAGGTGGGCGGGCAAGGCAACTGCGAAAGCCGCGTCGAAATCCCGGTCCTCGATCTTGTCGAAGGCCGGCAGGCCGAGGGGCCCATCCCATGTCAGAATGTCCGGATTGACGTCAGCAAGCGTTGGCGCGGCAGAGGACATGTAGCTGTTTCCCGTTGATAGACACTGGAGTGGATCCTGCCCCTCAAGATGAGGGTTCGACCGTCAATTACCAGCCCCGTTGCCCGGTTATGTTCGGGATCGTGGCTTAGCCCGCTTCGGCCCGGTGCGTATAGGTCGCATCGAGGCGTGATTTCAGATAGTCGGCGCCGGAAATGGGCTCATAGCGCGGCGGGCGCTCCGGGCTCCGGCAGGTCGGCAGGCATGCCACGACGGCATCCGGATTCGGATCGAGGAAGAACGCCGCCGAATAACGCTCCTGCCCGGCCGCGTTGGTGACACGGTGGGGTGTGGAGACATAGATGTCGTTCGACCACCGCATCAGGCAGTCTCTGATGTTGCAGACGAAGGCACCTTCGATCAGCGGCGCAGGCACCCAGCGCCCATCGCGGGTCTGCACTTCGAGCCCGGCCACACCATCCACCGCCAGGATGGTGACATTGCCATAATCGGTATGGGCGCCCGCCCCGATTTGTCCGGGTTCAGGATCCGCGATCTGCGGCGGATAACGCAGCAGACGCAGGGTGGACATGGGCTTGTCGAACATCGGCGCGAAATAGTCTTCGGGCAGGCCCAGATCGATGGCAAAGGCCCGATGCAACTGCAGGCCCAGACTCCAGCACCGGTCGAAATAGTCGAGCATGTTCTCGCGCCAATCCGGCAGGTCCGGCCAGAGGTTCACACCGCGAAAGGGCACACCGGCCAGCAGTTCCGGATCGTCCCCGGCGAGCTCCAGCCCGATGTTGAACGCCTCTTTGAGGTCGGACGGCATGTCGGGATCGAGCAACTCCTCACCTATGCCGACATAGCCGCGATTGTGAGGTGATTGTTTGATCGAGGCCGCGTCCTTGATCTCGGACGGGGCTGCGAAGAAGCGTCGGGATTCGGAAAACAGCCGCGCGGACACCGCATCGGGAATGCCGTGCCCGGTGATGTAGAAAAAGCCGATGCCGCGACAGGCCGCACCGATCTCTGCCGCCACGCGCGGCACATCGGTGTCGGAGATCAGATCGGATATATCGATAATCGGGATATCTTCGCCCAAGGCGTCCTCCTGCTGCATTTGCTGCAACCTGCCATCCTCTGTCAGCAACCTGCATACCAACTTGAAATGCCGGAAACCGGCCCGTCCGAGGGAGAATTAAAAGTCCCGTGGCGAAACAGCTGCCCAGAAAGAAGGCAATCGCGCACTCAACGGTCAATCACGGTCATGACTTCGGCGTGTCGAAGGCCCGGTCGCCCGCATCTCCCAGGCCCGGAACGATGTAGCCGTTCTCGTCGAGCCGCTCGTCCAGCGCGCCCACCAAGACCGAAACATCCGGGTGCGCGTCCGCCAGTTTGGCCAGCCCCTCGGGCGCGGCGAGGATCGAAATCAGCCGCATGTCGCGCACACCCTTTTCCTTCAGGCGCGCAATCGCTGCCGAACTGGAATTCGCCGTGGCCAGCATCGGATCGACGATCAGGCACTTGCGTGCGGCGATGTCCGGCGGACCGTTGTAGGAGTACTCGACGGCTTCCAGCGTGTCGTGATCGCGGTACATCCCGATATGGGCGACCGAAGCCGTGGGAATCAGATCCAGCAACCCATCGAGCATCGCGTTTCCGGCCCGCAGGATCGAGACCAGAACCGGCTGCGGTTCGGCCAGGACCTGCGCGGTCATCGGCGCCATGGGCGTTTCGATCGCCCGGTCGGCGAGCGCCAGATCGCGGGTGGCCTCATAGGCCATCAGCTGGGCAATTTCCCGGACAAGCGCCCGGAACACCACCGGACGCGTCTCCCGGTCCCGCAGCAGGTTGATCTTGTGCCGCAGAAGCGGGTGGTCGAGCACGGTGTGATTGACGGTCATGAAAGCCTCCCCGAATTCATCGGCCCCCGATGTAGCGCGGTCGGCCCGAAATTGCGAGACGCGCCCCGCCCGGCCTGTTGATAGGCCGGTTGATAGGCAAGTCCCGCCTCTGTCATTCTGCCAGCCGCAATTCGCACTCCGATCCGAAATTCTGACCCGCAGGAACCCGATGTGAGCCCCGCCGACCACCTCACAACCCGACAGATCGAACGCGAGGACCGGGGCGACGGATCGGTCCTGCTGCACAACCGGACCCCCCTGCCCGATCCGCTTCCCGACCCGCTGGACCGCTGGAACATCTGCGTTGCGGACGATCCGGAGGCAACGTTTGTCAGTTCGCGCAACGGCCAAGCCATCGACACCCGGTCTTATGGCGAGATGGACGCGTTCTCTGACAGTGTCGCGCATGTTCTTGGAACGGCGGGTCTGACAAAGGGTGACCGGATTGCCGTGCTCGGAGGTGCCGGGATCACCCACGCGGCCATCAAGCTGGCGGCCCTGAAAGCCGGGCTGGTGCATGTCCCCCTGGCCCCCATGCTGGCCGACAGCGATCACGGGCGGGCACGCCTGACAGCGGCGCGTCAGGCCGTCACGCCCCGCCTGACCATCGACCTGACCGGCAAGCTTGACGATGAGAACGACGCATTGATGACCGCCCGGGATTTTAAAAATCTGCCCACTGCAGAGCCTTTCAGCGCTACGCCGGCCACGCCCGATGATCCCGCCGCGATCTACTTCACCTCCGGCTCGACCGGGGATCCGAAAGGCGTTCTGATCACCCGCGCCATGATCGCCTCGAACCAGGCGGCCTATGCCGCCCATTGGCCGTTTCTCACGCGACGGCGCCCGGTGCTGATCGACTGGCTGCCCTGGCATCATGTGTTCGGTGGGCTGGACAATTTCTACAAGATGATCTGGAACGGCGGGGCCTATCACATGGAATCCCCGCCCAGCGCGGACCAGATGGACGCGATGGCACAGCGCATCCGGGACGTGCGGCCGACCATTCACATCAACGTGCCCTATGGGATCGACCTGCTGCTCGACCATCTGGCCCATGACGCCGAAACAAGCGCCGCCCTGTTCGCACGGCTCGACCTGATTTTCTTTGCCGGTGCGGGCATGGGCGCAGAGACCTGGCGGCGCCTTCGCGAGACGGTCACGGCCCATACATCCGACGCCGGCACATCGCCGCTGGTCGTCTCCGGCTATGGCGCGACCGAGGCCGCCTCGACCATGTGTCTGGGCCACGAACCGGCCACCATCACCAGCGAGATCGGCCTGCCCCTGCCCGGCCACACGGTGAAACTGGCCCCGGTGGAGGATGCAACGGAAATTCGCTTCAGAGGTCCCAACGTGGCGCCGGGCTATATCGGTGCGGACGGCCTCGATCCTCTGGATCTCGATGCAGAAGGCGATTTGCGCACCGGCGATCTCGGCCGTGCGCTCCACCCGGGCGAGCCGGAACGGGGCCTGTGCTTCGATGGACGCCTGGCGGAGGATTTCAAACTCACCACCGGCACAAGGGTGAAGGTGGGCGCATTACGCCATGCCATTCTGGCTGCCGGGGCGCCCCATCTGCAGGATGTGGCCATCGCCGGCGCCGGGCGGGACCGGGTGGCGCTGATCCTGTTTCCGACAGAGTCCGCACAGAAAACGCTCGGCCATGCGCAGCTGACCGCCGCCCTGGCATCGGCGCTGGCCGCGCACAACCGGGCGCAGCCCGGAACCTCCACATCCGTTTACAGCGCCGCGCTGGCCGACAGCCCACCCGACCGCAGTGCCGGCGAAATCACCGACAAGGGTCACCTTGCCCAGGCCCGCTGCCTGAAAAACCGGGCTGCGCTCGTCGAACAGCTTTATGCCTCACCGGCGCCGCGGGGCGTATTTCACCCCGGCGACGCATCCAAGACCGGAGACTCCGCCCCATGACCGACAATCCCGTACTGCGCATCGAGCGCGACCCGGACGACGCCTTCGCGACCTTCGTGATGAACCGGCCCGATAAGCTCAACGCGCTCGACCTCGAACTGCTCGACGCACTGGATGCGGCCATCCGCGATGCCCAGCGCGACCCGGATATCCGCGCCATCATCCTGACCGGTGAAGGCCGGTCCTTCACCACCGGCTTCGATCTGATCAGCGATGATTTCGAGATGGATACGGAAGCCTGGCGCGCCGACATGAGCGCGAACTGCGAACGGCTGCGTGCCATCTGGAACTCGGATGTTCCGGTGATCGCGGCAATCAACGGCTTCGCGCTCGCGGGCGGGCTGGAACTGGCGATGTGCTGCGATCTCGCCATCGCCTCCGAAAACGCCATGCTGGGCGAACCGGAAGTCCGCCACGCCTCGGGCCCGCCCTCCCTGATGATGCCCTGGACCGTACCGATCCGGCATGTGCGCTGGCTGATGTACACCGGAGACATGATCGACGGACGGGAGGCCGAACGTATTCATCTGGTCAACCGGGCTGTCCCCGCCGATCAGCTGATGGACGAAGCCAAGAAACTGGCCCGCAAGCTCGCGCGGATGCCCGGTTCGGCCATCAAGCTCGCCAAGGCCTCGATCAATCACCAGCAGGAAAGCGCCGGCCTGACGAGTTCCTGGCTCTACAATGTGGAGGTCATCTCGACCTTGCACGCCTCGGGACCCGGGCGCGAATGGATGCGCAAGCTGAAGGAAAAACCGCTCAAGGAATTCCTGAAGGAACGCGAAATGCCGTTCCGCGATCTCGACGACTAGAGAGACACGCTAACCGGCGTTGCGGCGGCTGAGGCTTTCGAAGGTATCGATCACCGTCGCCGCATCGACCACGTCGGCGTAGCGGCGCTCGACATCGCGCAGATTGGACTGGTGGGGCTCATCCTCGTGATCTCCCACACAGTCCTTGGGCACGATGGTCCGGAAGCCGAGGCTGAACGCATCGATCACCGAGGCGCGCACACAGCCCGAGGTGATGCAGCCGGTCACGATCACCGTGTCCACACCATGCTTGATCAGGAACGGGGCGACCGGCGTGTTGAAGAAGATCGACGGCCCGCCCTTCATCACCACGAGGTCCGGTTCGGCGTCTGCGATGCGCGGATCCAGTTCGACAGAGGGGTGTCCCTCGATGAGGTCCTCGCGCAGGGGCTCGATCTTCCAGTGGGGCATGGCGGCCGGGCTGTCATAGCCCATCACACAGGCCGCGATCGGGAACCCCGCATCCTTGGCTGCCTTCATAACATCGACGGTCCGGTTGACCGCGGCATCGATCATCGGTGCACCGCCCATGCGGAATTCGGGGTCGGTAAAGCCCCGCTGAAAATCGACGACCACGACCCCGGGGCGCTGTCCCCAGCCCACCGCACGGTCGCCATAGCCCCGTTCTGCATAATCCATTGCACCGCCTCCGTTGCGTTGTGATCTTCCGTACCAGAGTATTGTTCCGTGACGCAAAATATTCATGACCAGACTGAGACCTGGAGACAACCATGAAACTCTACATGACCGAGATGTCCGGCAATTCCTTCAAGGTCCGGGTGCTCGCCTCGATCCTGAACGTGCCCTACGAAAACATCCAGATCGACTGGGAGAACAACGCCCACAAGTCGCCGGCGTTTCTGGAACTCAATCCACGCGGCCAGGTTCCGGTCATGGAGATCGAAGACAGGGTGTTCTGGGATTCGACAGCACATCTTGTCTATATCGCCCGCAAATATGGTGGCGAGACATGGCTGCCGGGCGATCCGCTGCACATGGCCGAAATCATGCAGTGGATGTCCTTTGCCCAGAACGAGGTCCAGTTCGGACTGCAATGGGCGCGCGGTGTCACCATCTACAACCGGCGTCCGGAAAGTTTTGAAGGCTATCTGCAGGATGGCAAGCTGGCCCTCGACGTGCTGGAGCAACAGCTTTCGCGCACCGGCGACTGGCTGGCCCTGGGCCGCGCCACCCTCGCCGAGATCGCATGCTATCCCTATGTGAAGCGCGCGCCGGAGGGCGACCTGCCGCTCGACGACTATCCGGCCATCCGCGGCTGGCTGGCGCGCTGTGAAGCCCTGCCCGGCTGGATCGAGATGGACCCCTAATTTACCCCCCGGCCATTGCGTCCCGTGCCCTTGTGTTGGAGTATTCTTCCCTGATGTAAAAGGCATTCATGCCGCAACCGAAAAACGGGCGGCATCACAGGGCGTTTGGGAGAGTTTCAGTATGGGTTATCGAATTTCCGTCGATACGGGCGGTACTTTCACGGATATGGTTCTGGTCGATGAGGCCGGCACGTTCAGGATCGGCAAGGCGCTCACCACGCCCGAACGCATTTCGGAAGGCATGTTTTCCGCGCTGGAGGTGGTCGCCGAAGGGGTCGGAAAATCCGCCCGCGACCTGCTCGCCGAAACGGATATCCTGATCTACGGCACCACCCGCGCCACGAACGCGGTGGTCACGAAAGCGACGGCCCGGACCGCGTTTCTGACCACCACCGGGTTCCGCGACATTCTGGTGCTCAAGGAAGGCGGCAAGCACGGACCGCACGATTACAGCTACGACTATCCGCAACCCTATATTCCGCGCCGCCATACCTTCGAGATCGATGAGCGCATCGGTGCCGCCGGCGAGGTCGTCCGCGAGCTCGACGAAGCCAAGGCCCGCGCCGTCATCGAAACCCTGAAGGAACGCAAGTTCGAGGCGGTCTCGGTCTCGCTGCTCTGGTCGATAGCCAACAACGCCCATGAATTGCGGCTCGGCGAGCTTATCGAGGAGATCATGCCCGGCGTACCCTTTACGCTGTCCCATCAGCTGGCACCGATCCTGCGCGAATACCGCCGCGCGTCGGCGACCTCCATCGATGCTTCCCTCAAGCCCCTCATGCAGGCCCATCTGCGCGGCATGCAGAGCGACCTTCTGGAAGCCGGATTTGCCGGCGACCTGCTCGTCTCCACCTCGGTTGGCGGTTGCCAGGAAGTCGAGACCCTGGTCGAGCGGCCGATCAACACCCTGAAATCCGGCCCGGCCATGGCACCGGTCGCCGGGCGCGCCTATTCGGCGGTCGAAAATATGGGCGGGGACGTCATCGTCTGCGACACCGGCGGCACCACCTTCGATGTGGGTCTCGTGCGCGACGGACAACTGGTTTACTCGCGCGACAGCTGGCTCGGTCCGCAATGGCTGGG
>Ga0181558_10004246_pt1 | contig 12870 bp, 3 predicted proteins | sample 011ome_22_FD_133754 | JGI IMG/M metagenome (GOLD analysis project Ga0181558, IMG submission 133754) | Coastal salt marsh microbial communities from the Groves Creek Marsh, Skidaway Island, Georgia - 011507BT metaG (megahit assembly) | ecosystem: Environmental > Aquatic > Marine > Intertidal zone... | reverse complement strand
CGATATCTCCTCGAATCCACCGGTGTTCGAAACCGTGTTGGGTCCAACCACGTCAACGCAGGTTGAGATTGTGCCGCAGGCTGAGACTGACCTGACGATCTTCCGAACGGACGATACAGCGATCGAGATGAGTGAGGGTGGTGTACTCATACTCAGCGATCTCGATGTGTACGTGATGTCACCGGACAGTGAAGAGACCTTGTTCACGCAGATCGAGGTGACTCATGCCGTCACTGGCGAGGCGATCGATACGTCTTCGATGTTTGTTCTGAATGGCCAGTCTTACACCGACTATCTCACCAGTACCGACGGCAAGCTCTGGATACCGTCATCGGATGTGGATGCGGGGTTACAGGTGGAGTTACCTGAGTTCTTCAGTGATAGTTTTGATCTCATCCTGACACCGGTGAGTCGTCATGGTGATGACATCGCCATCGGCAGCAATGCTTTAACGGTGCCTGTAACGGTTAATCCGGCGGCCAATGGTGTGGACTCTGTCAGTCTGACTCTCTCGTCATCTTCGAATTCTGTAGAGACAAACTTCAGTGAAGGTGAATCAATCTGGCTGACGCCAGAGGCTAAACTCGTCGACCCAAATGAATCCCTGATCTACCAGATCACTGTGGGTGGCGTGGGTGTTGATCTGACACAGATTAAGACCTTACAAGGGAGGACTGCGACGTCCACCGACTTAACGAATAATGTCAAAGTGTTCGAGTTCGATGCCGAGGATATCTCGGGACCGATGGAGTTGGTTGCCGACACCTACTTCGATGGCCAATTGGAGATCCAAGTGGGTGCGGCTTCAATCGACTCGGTGAGCGGCAATCAGAGTGCGTATCAAACTGCCAACTTAGAGACAATCACACTGACCGCAAATCCAGGGAATCTCGCGACCACGGTTGGGTTCGATGTCCCGGACATTTTAATCGACACAGTCGATCACATCCGTCTCTCGGGGTCTGAAGAGGCGATTGCTGGAGTTGAATCCTTCAATGGGATTGTTACCGGCACCTTGTCTGCTGATGGTCAGTCGATCCTATATGCGCCCGGTGGTGTAGGGGCCAACACGATCGGTATCAACCCCTTGATGAAAGAGTCTCTCACTGTGGAGTTATTGGACAGTACTGACTCAGTGATCAGCACTGAGATCATCCGTCCGGCTGCGAACAGCTTTGATGTGTCCTATCGTGAGGATGGAGTTCGGGTTGAGGAGATCTCAGTCACTGAAGGACAACCACTGAGTTTTGATGTCCGCATCCAGGGCTATGATGCTGATGAGACGTTCAGTCTGACCTCGACATCGGGTCTGTTCACTGTGACACCGACTTCAACAGGATTTGCTGTCTCGCTCGCCGCGGCTCCGAAACCCAGTGAGCTGTCGGTCATCGATGACCTACAACTCACAATTGTGGAAGGTGATCAGAGTGAGCTTGTGACGCTTCCCTCGTTGCCTGTTGCGATCACGCCAGTTGCCAATGGCGTTGAGAATGTCGCACTCGCGGTCTATGCCGATGAAGCAGGAACGTCCACAAACTTTTTTGAAGGGCAGTCCTTGTGGCTGACACCGCAAGCGACGCTGGTCGATGTATCAGAAACACTGCTTTACCAACTGAAAGTAGGTGGTTCACAAGAGGCGCTGAATGCCATCGACGGACTGGGGTCACTGGTCTCGGTTGGTACTGATGGGTTGTATCGGGTCTATGAATTGGATGAAACGCAGGCTGCGAATCCACTTGAGTTGCGACTGGACCCTTATTACAACGGCAGTGTCGACATGCAACTGTCTGCGGCATCGTATGAGCCAACCACTGGCGAGATGAGTGCGTATCAAAGTACTGACATTATCAATCAGCCGATCCAGGCGCTTCCTGGCAACGATGGTGAGTCGTATCAGGTTGAGTATGTGGTGGATGGTGAGGTGGTTGAGCAGCTGAGTGTCACCGAAGGGCAGCCACTCAACTTTGATGTGCGTGTGACAGGTCTTGATCCGGATGAAAACTTTACATTGACATCGAGTCTGTTCACTGTCACCACAACCGAGACTGGCTTTAGTCTGACAATGGCCTCGGCTCCGAAGCCCAGCGAACTCTCGCTGATCGATGATTTACAGTTGACCATCAGTGAGAATGATCAGAGTCAGAGTGTGATGCTGTCATCATTGCCTGTTTCCATTACCCCGATCGCCAATGGTGTGACTGATGTCTCTGTGACGGTCTATGCCGATGAGGCTGGAACCTCAACCAACTTTATCGAGGGGCAGTCCTTGTGGGTTACCCCATCGGCGACCTTAGTGGATACCTCTGAGACATTGCTTTATCAGATCAAGGCGGGTGGCATTGGCATCGATCTGACGCAAGTTGTTACCTTGGGCGGCCGCACATCGACGATTATTAATGGTGATTACAAAGTATTTGAAGTCAAAGCCTCTGAGTTGGATGGTCCTCTAGAGCTGGTGGTTGATCCGTTTTTCGATGACCCTCTTGATATACAGGTGGGTGCTAAATCGATCGACCCGGTGAGTGGTGACGAGACAGCGTTTACCGATCCATCGCTGGCGACATCTGTCGTCTCGGTGGTGGGTGTGCCCGGTGCACCTTCGTCGATCGAATATCTGCAGTTGGTTGACGGTGACTGGACTTCGGTCAGTGTGCTGTCTCTGACAGAAGGAGAGACGAATCAGACGTTCAAGATTCGAGTGACAACCGCAGACCTGGACGAGACGGTTGGGATCACCATCCCAACAGCAATGCAATCTTGGTTGACGATTGATGCCGCATCGTCGACAGCCTCGGACATCGCGTTAGTGATCAGTGAGGTGCCGAAGCCAGAGGCGTTGGGTCAGATCGAGAATTTAACGTTAACGGTGACTGAGTCTGGATTGGATCGCGAGTTTATTTTGCCGAATTTCCCAGTCTCGATTACCCCGATCGCTAATGGTGTTGAGAATCTGAGTGTTGGATTATTCGCTGATCAGGCACTAACGGACACTGAGATCCGAGAACTCGGAGAGATCTGGGTTCAGCCACTGGGTAACCCGGTTGACCCGAATGAGTCCATCTACTTTACAAAAATTGCCTTGGGTGGTTCAGACGCAGCGGTTGCTGCAATCACTAGACTGGGTGGCCTCGCTTCTACTGGAACGATTGAAGTCGACGGCCAACCCTTCAAACAATTCGATGTTAGTGGACTTACGGGTCCATTCTCTTTGGAGATTGGGTCGACCTATGATGGGCCAATCTCAAGTACTGTCGAGGCTTACAGCCTTGATGCTGGAAACCCAGGTAACCCGTCAGCACTGCAACAATCATCCGTTGAAGAAGCGGTTGTTATACCGACAGCCACTGATCCGGCTAAGGTGAAATTTGGGCAAATCAATGACGCTAATGAATTGATTGAGGGCGTTTCCGCAGTTTTTGGATTGACTGCTGATTTTGTCGTAAGAGTTACACCACAGGATTTGGGAGAATCTTTTGAGCTCTCACTTCCAACGAATATCACGCTTATTTCAGGGCCGACTACACAGAGTTCTGGTGATGTTGATTTTCATGTCCGTCTGGAGCCAAATTTCTTCGGTTTATTGGAAGATGCGCCAGATATTTTCCAGATCGAAGGAATCGAGGTTATCTCTAAAGAGGGTTCTGATACTAATAGCTATTCGGTGCCAGCTCAGGCTATCGCTGTTAACGTGAATCAGGCAGCTACCCCTACGTTCAGCGATCTTTTAACGAATCCAGTTCGGATCGAGATGCCGGTTAATCCGAATGATCTGGTCGCAGAGGCAATCTTAAATCTTGATCGGTTTATCGCCACAAATTCGTCTCAAACTGATCCAGACTTTGACGATGTAACTCATTACGAACTTGCTCTAGCCTCAAATGACTATTTGGAGAAATTCGGCGAAGGTCGAGAGATTTCATTACGGTACGACGAAACTGAATTTGCGAATCAGGGGATTCAGATTGATTGGGACGAAGAAAGTAAGAAGTATCGGTTTGAAGGACTGAGGAGCGGGATTACCTCTACTGTTGTTTTGAGTATCACTACAAGTCTTCTAGCCGATCAAGCATTTGCTCAAGCGATATTTGGAGACCTAAAGTGGACTGCTGTGAATACAGAGCCGACCACTGGGCTTTCCAAATCGACTGATATTGGGCTGTTGTTGAGTCAAGAGGTGACTAGTGACGTCGTCGTCATTGATGGCGAAACTGTTCAGGTATTTTTTGCTCACACATTCGAGAACGACGTTATTGAGTACAGTATTCGAGTGGGTGACCAGATGATCTCGGAAGATTCTGTGAATATAGATCAATTGAGATTATTGGCAGAAGTCTCTTCTACGGCTGTTGAGGCTACATTGACTGATGTAGAGCTGGGAGCAATAACGACCGAGATCACCAGCGATGTGTTCGTTCTACCAAATAAGAATCAATTAGGGTTATCAATCGCCAGTACGTCGGATTCTCTATCTGACACCGTTGAAAGTTATTTTGAGAGTGGATACTGGGGAACGCTTGCCCAGGCAAATGAATCTGTACGTTCAAATGAATTCACCTTTATCGATCCTGACTTTGGGATTGAAGAAGTTGGATTGGGCTATGAAATCGGCGTGTCGACACTATCAGACGACCCTGCTGGTCGTTTATTTGCGGAGGGTAGCCTGAATCGAATTCATGGCACTCAATTTAATGACTTTTTGGTCGCGCGAGCGCCTGATCAAACTTCAGATGGCTCGGTACTATTTGGTGCCGGTGGGAGCAACACCTTGCTGGGTAACGTCGGTGCTGATGTCTTGGTATCTGGGGGTGGACGTGATGTACTGACTGGTAATGCAGGCGCTGACGTATTTCAAATAGTGGCAGATACAAAAAGTGCTGAAACTTCAGTCGCTGATCTAGAAAATGCACTTGATCAGTTGCTAGGAGGCGGTGTCGCATTGGAACAGAACACGTATACAGTTCAGCGGTATGGCTCGGTGTCTCAGACTACCGACCAAACCGATACACTGGCTGAAGCTTTACGTGGGATTCACGATGAGCTTGAAATCGACAGTACAAAGGTTGACCTAAGGACGGTTGTGACAGACTTTTCACGTGGATTTGATTCACTGAATAGTGATCGTGTTGTATTTACAGGTGTTCAAGAATCATCAGGGTTAGGAAAAGACATATCAGCTCATCACCTGACTTGGGGTGCCAATGATTATATCTATGTGGTTGCTCAGTCGATGTCCGAGTCTGGCAATGGTAATCCTAATGATGCATTTGTATCTGCGCTGCTGATCCCAGAGTTTAGTCCGGTTGACGTAGAGCTCACTGATCTGGAGAGCGCGGGAATCTATGCTGTTTGACAACCAAGTGTCGAGGGCTTCATCTGGGTTCTTATGTGGTTTGCTTTTGATATCGATGGCGAGTTCAGCCCATGCCGAACGAGTTCTAACGGAAACTATATTTGATGATGATGGTGTGCGGTCCATCACCTACGAGAGGGCTGACCCATCTCAGGCAGAAGAGGCTGGGACACAATCACCAGGCTCAACGACAGACGTGTTTATGGATCCGGAGCCTGGCCTCTTACATTTTCTTTCGAAGATCTTTAAAGGCCAAGGGAACACAACAGATGTTGATCGAGGAGAAGGATCAACGGGCTCGTTGGAGCGCCTAGAGACTTTCAAAAATACTCAAGAAGCACCTGATACGGGAGGAAATTCAGAAACTCTATCAACTCTTTCATCTAAAGCATCAACGGCTGAGGCGGTCCAACGAAGCCAGATTCCTATCGCGCTAGATGACGATGTGAAGCGAACGGAGCGTATCCAAGCAATTTTTGGCGCTTCCTCACTACAAGAACCCGTAATAGCAACGACGAATGAAGTTGAGGAGGAAGATTTATCCAATGATCCTCGAGTTCCATCGCCGGCCGCTGATTCTGAATCAAGAGATCAGTCTGATGAATCCTTGACCGACCAAACTGACAAAAAGGACAACGAACTTCCAAATGGTGCCGTGGAGGAACCGAACTTGGTCCAGCGATTTTTTGGCTTCCTGAAACGAGAATTTGATCAATCAGCAAGTATTTCGGACGGTAGTAACCCAGAGTTGAAGCAATCGCTCGAAGAGTCTGATGAAGGAAAATCGGCCGATGCAGAGCAAAGTTTTTCGGTCCAGCTTCCCGCAGTTCAAGGGCAGCCAGAGATTAGACAGAAGCAGGAGCCTGAACAAGATTTAGCTCAAGTGCCTCAAACTCCGACTGAACAGCCTTTCGAGGATCCAAATTCAGCGATTTTACAAAGTCAGCCAATGGTGAAGCCTCCAAGATTGATAGAGAAAGAAGCGCATAAATCGCTGATCAGAAAACCGCCGGCTGCTTCTGAAAATGAACAATCGGTCAAGGTGGATCCAAATATTTTGAATCCGATGATGATTGGAAAAGAGTTAGACGCATTCGCGCTTGGCTTAATCGAAGATGTGCGGAGAGGTGAAAGTCGACGTCCTTTTCAAGAATTCTCAAAGCAAATTTCTGATGTTTTTTTCTCGACACCAATTGTGCTTCGGCTCATCGAGTTGGAGAAAACCATTAATACACAAGTGGCGGAAGCTGAATCACTTGGCCTCCCTCAAGTGATATTTTCTGCAGAGGAGGGCCGCCGAGCTGTGTCTGACGGCGGCGCAGATGGTCGCATCTCTTCTCAAACTGTCACGGCAACGCAGTCGGTTTGGGACTTTGGAATTATCGAGAGCGGTGTCCAACAGTCTCGTAACAATGTCGAAAAAACGTTGGCCGAGATCCGAGATTCAAGATCAGAAGCGTTACTGGATTTAATTTTAGCCTACAACGAGCTTGCGACATCGCGAATGAATATGCGACTGGTCGAGGTATTTGCCGAGACAAGAGTCCAATTTCTTGACTTGGTCGACCAGAAGCTGTCGCTTGGTGTTTCTAGCCAAGCGGACCTGGTCAGGGCGGAAGCGAAGGCATATGAAGCGCAGGGCGAACTACCCGTTGCAGCCCAGCGATTGCAATTGGCTGAAGATAGGTTTGTCGAGCTATTTGGAATTGTTCCTCCCGATGTAATTCCCCTATTTAAAATACCGACGAATCAGCTCAATCTCGCGGAGCTGGGCCTGATGACTGAGCGCCATCCAGCGGTTGTGGCAATAGAAATTGATTATCAAAATGCACAGTTGGAGTTACAGCGACTTTCCTCAGAGAGATTAGGTGCAGTCAATTTCCAATTGAGTGGAAGTCGTTCCGATACCCCGACAACATCATCAACTGATCAACTAGATGGCAAGATTGTTTATCAGGTCGATCTTTACGATGGAGGAGATCTGTCAGCGCGTCTAGAGCGTGCATCTGGCTCTGTGATCGAAGCTCGTTGGGAGCTCGAGCGTGTACGTCGAGAAACAAGAAGGATATTGGAGAGTGCGATAACCGAGCTTGTCGCAAGTCAATCGCTGGAATCTGCTCGTTTAAATTCTTTGGAAGCGACTGTGAAAGCGAGCGACGCGACCAAAGAGCTGTTTATGTATGACCGTGGAGATTTAACTGACATCTTCAGGGTTCAAGATGACTATTTGAATGCTGCGAAGGCATTAGTTGAAGCTCGTGCTAGTTCCCAGAACGCGTTTTATTCATCGCTTCACGCAGCTGATTTGCTCATCGAACAATTTGGTTTGGGTATCTGATGCGCACAGATCAGATCGACAGGTTGGTCTACGACATTTCATCGCGTTTTGATTCAGCGATAACCCCTTCTGAGGCTCGAGCTCTGATACCAACACCGGACGCTGATCGCTCAGTTGAATGGCTCCTGGAGGTTCTGGCAGAGGCTGGAATTGGTAATGAGGCCATTGAGAGGCTATCGGACCTTGCTCTGGATCGTTTCCATGATGTTGGGCTTTTTTATAGTGATGAGACTGTGTACGTCTTTTATTTCGATTCGTTGAGACACGTAGTCTATTTTCGCGATTTAGACACTGGCCTTGTGTCCACAGCCGAAGAATTTTTGGCGTTTTCGTCAGATAACGAAACAGCAGAACCTAAACCGAGAATTGTTCGTTTTTATGAGACCGCCGAAGAAAGCTTTGCAACAATTCCGGGCATCGAGATGCATTGGTTTTTTGCACCACTCTGGAAATTTCGGGGGTATTTTCTTCAGGCGGGTCTTGCCTCATTACTTACCAACGTGTTCGCAGTCGGCACTTCCTTGTTTGCCATGGTTGTCTACAACCGGATCATTCCGTCTAACGCGTTGTCCTCTCTTTTTGTTTTGGTCGTTGGGATGGCGATTTTACTGATTGCTGATTATTTGGTGAAAACGGTTCGGAGTAAGCTACTCGGTGCAGCAGGTGTCGAAGCTGATCTTGTGATCGCTGATCGATTATTCACTCAAGTTCTAGACATACAGTACAAGGCGAGGAAGGGCTCTGTCGGTCAAATAGCTAACGTGTTAAAGGAATATGAGCAGATCAGGGAGTTTTTTACTTCGGCGGCTCTTGTTTCAATTATTGATCTTCCTTTTGCTCTTATCTTCGTTGGCTTTATTTGGTTTCTCGGTGGTGTGATGGTCATACCCGTAGTCGCTGGGATTGTCATTCTCTTTGCCATGACGATATACATGCAACCGAGAATGAAGAAAATCGCAGAGCGTTCACTTGAGGATGCTCACAACAAACACTCAGTTTTGGTTGAAACACTTTCAGGCCTTGAAACAGTAAAATTGCTTGGCGCAGGCGGTATCTTGCGGCGACGATTTAAGACCGTTCTTGCCCGGCAATCCTCGATCGCAGAGGAAAGTAAGAGGCAATCATTTTTTTCTTCAAATCTTACTCAGGAAATTCAACAGGGAGTTCAAATAGCCGTTGTAGCCATAGGTGCCATCGCTGTGTCTGATGGAGAATTTGGATTTGGTGCAATCATCGCCTGTACTATTTTATCGGGTAAAGCGTTGTTGCCTTTTGCTCAGTTGGCACAGCTGTTATCTCGATTGAACCAAATCGTTTCGGGCTATAAGTCCTTGGATGAACTGATGAATCAGCCTGTCGAGCATGAGAACAAAACGCAATTTATCAAGAGAGGTCGATACAAAGGTGGCGTTCGGTTTGAGAACGTCTCATTCAGTTATCCAGATAGCCCGCAAGCGGCGCTGAAAGATGTGTCTCTAGAAATCGCGCCAGGTGATCGAGTGGCCATTGTGGGTCGAGTGGGTTCTGGGAAGACAACCATAGGAAAAATGATTACTAAATTATTTGTACCTGATGAGGGAGCGATTTTTATTGATGGGGCTGATATTCGACAATTAGATCCTGCAGAGATTCGGGAAAACATTGGGCTTGTTTCGCAAGAACCTTGGCTGATCGCTGGGAGTGTGGAGCAAAATATAATTTTGGGTGCTCCCAATGCTGGAACAGATGAAATGTTATGGGCTGCTGACCTTGCAGGCGTGTCTGATTTTGTCAATCGGCATCCAGATGGATTCAAAATGATGGTCGCTGAACGTGGAGAAGGCTTGTCAGGAGGCCAAAGGCAAGCAATTTCTATCGCAAGAGCTCTGGTCAGAAAGCCACCGGTTCTTTTGTTCGATGAACCGACCAGTTCGATGGATGCCAGAAGTGAACGCAGTCTGATCGCGCGGCTGAAAGAGACCAAACTGGACTGCACGGTGATCGTAATCACTCACCGCACGTCTTTACTGGCCTTAGTTGATCGAGTGATTGTGGTTGATGATGGCAAAATTGTTGGTGCAGGGTCTGTCGATGCCTTTTTGAATGCCACGCTAAATCAGAAGGGCAACGCCAATAAATCAGAAACAGCAGATGACTCAGTCAAAGAAGAGTCAATGGACAAATGATTCGCGCGCTATTATTCATCAGAGCTTTGTTTTCTTACGACATGCAAGAGAGAGATCGACCTGATACGCACTTGATGTGGGTGATTTGTGGAGCATTTGTCGCATTCTTTGCTTGGGCGTACTTTTCTGAAATTGATCGCGTTGTAACAGCCAATGCAAAGGCTTATCCCTACGCTAAGCTCCAAACTGTGGAGCATTTTGAAGGTGGGCGCGTTGACAAAATCTTGGTTCAAAAAGGCGATAAAGTTGAGAAGGGAGGCTTATTAATCACATTGAGTCCTATTCAGACTCGAGGTGAACTCACGATCCAGACCGACCAAGTCGCCGAGCTGACCGTTAAACAGTCCCGTTTGTTAGCTGAGTATGAAACAACTTCCTCATTTGAGATAGACGCCGCATTCGAGAGTTTGCATCCTGAGATCGTCGCTCAAGAGCGAGCGATATTCAGGGAGCGAGTGCGCCAACGCAAAGTCGAAATCGAGTCAAAAGTTGCGGAGGTTGACTCAGCCAAAGCCAAGTTAGCGGCAGCACAGGCGGGCCTCCGAGCGAGTGATGAAGAGTTTAAAACGATGAAGCTTTTATTTGAAAAAGGGTTAGAGCCAGAGCTGTCTTTCATCAGAGCCGAGAAATCTCATGCAGAGGCTATATCGAGCCTTGAAACAGCCAGACAAGACGTCATTCGCAGCCAAAGCGCCGTCGATGCCACCCTTCGAGATTACCAAACTAAAATTCTACAGGAGCTTTCGGAAGTTCGGAGTAATCTGACTGCAGCGCGGCAAAATATTCAAGTCGCAGCCGATAGGGCTGATCGATCAGAGCTTAGGGCACCGAGTTCAGGGATTGTGAACAATGTTCTAGTGTCCACAGTGGGAGGGACGATCAAACCTGGTGAAACCGTGATCGAGATTGTCCCAGAAGGTTCTCAAATTTTTATTGAAGCGAATATTATGCCCGCAGATATTGGATTTATCGAAATAGGCCAGCCAGCGTTGATCAAACTAACGGCTTATGACTATTCCGTATTTGGGTCACTGTCTGGTCAAGTCACTGTCATTGCCGCAGATACGACCACTGAAGAGAGCGGAGAGCAGTTTTACAAAGTGAGTGTCCAGCCACTGACAAAATATCTCGATGGGAAAGGGCGTGAACTGCAGGTGATTCCAGGGATGGAAGCTCAGATTGATATCGTCGTCGGGAAGCGTTCGGTACTCGATTATCTGCTGTCGCCACTGCTTCGTGTGAGCCAAGAGTCGCTGCGAGAAAAATAGGTAGTTATTTCGTTTGATCACGCTGTAATTTGGATTTGTACAGTGCTTTGCTGAGCGAAAGATCGTTGAACGTTATCCGAGTTATTCAGCGTTGCTTGACTAGCTGTGCCGCAAGCCAACTTTAGGTCCTGGTTGCAAACGCTGAAAACATTTTGCTTTGCGCATTCTCCTCTAGCGGACCATTCATAATTCAGCTTTAAATGAAGTTCTAGTTTTTGTCGCTTTGGTTCCAAAGATTAATCCGTCAGATTGTTCGATAATTTGAAAAGTTTTGATTCTCTTCTTGGCGTCAATGATGACCTCTGCTCCAGCGCATGCTGAACCAATCGGACTTGCTATTTCATCTATAAATTTGTCCATTGCTCTCGAGATCGAAATTCTTCTCACGATACCAATGTCATCGGATCGTCCTTTGTCTAAGCGTTCGAGATAGATCACAAATTCAGGATTAATGGATTTTTCGAGGATTGCATTACTCAGGATAAGGTCATCGAAGTGTTCATATGTACGCTTGTATGTGTCTGCGCGCCGTGCCGTGAACTCGATGGCATTGGCATCAAGATAGTTGGCTGTGGATCCACTGTAATGGCTCTGTGAGTGCAGGATGTGCTCGTCAGCAAAAGCGGTGAGCCCATAGGCATCGCGTGTGACTTGCGCAAGGGTCCGTCGGATATCGTGAGGAGACACATGGGCTAAGCCCGTGATGGCCCGGATTTGATCCACTAATGCTTGGACTGAGGTAATTGCGCCAGCAGATGAACTTCGTTGGGTTGGGAACACAAATTCACTAGTCTTATTCTCTTCGAGGCGTTCGAGTAGGACTCCAAGCATGGTGACAATCGGGACGGCATTGAGGGCAGTCTCACCCTTGAGTGCTTTACCACGGAACATCACGTGTGGGATGTTGTGATCGAGATGGACATCGTCCCAACGAAGATTCAAAACAGCATTCCGGCGTTCACCTGTGAGGAGAATCATCAGGTAAGCATCTTTCAGCGTCTGATTGACATCTGCAGTCAAAAATCCCGCCCAGAAGCATGCGAGTTGATCGAGAGGGATGTATTGGCTGCTGCGCTTTTGTTGTTTGATCGATCCAAAGACGATTTCGGTTCGATGCGCGAGATCAAAGCCAAGTTCCTCTTGAGTAAAGCGATCGAGGCTGTTGTAGACCTTTTTAATCATCTTTTTGATGCGATCAAGTGATGCCCAATGCAACTGATAGATCGATTTTAGCTCCCCTAGGACCGGTTCTGTCAGCCCAAGGAGCGGTGTCTTTCCGACGACGCGCTCGATGTTTTGGATGGTGTTGTATTCCAGCTCTAGCGTTCGATCCGTCATCCCGCCGTTGGCATGTAGCGAATCTGCGCGCTGGCGACAGAGATGGACAAAGGACGTTTGCAGTGTGGAGACACGCTGGTGTGCTTGCGCCGATCGTTCGGCTTCCAACTTGAGATCTCGACCTTGGGTGATTGCGCGGAAGAATTCAGCATGCTGCTTTTTTGCGGCCGCCAAGTCATATTCAGGGTATTTACCGATAGTGATCGAGCGATTACGGCCGAGTGGATCCTTGGCCTGGGTAACGAAGACTTTGGTGCCAGACGGCTCAACTTTAAGGCGGAGTCCCGTTTGTCCCTCAACGGGGATGAAATAGCGTTTGTTGCGAGGGCTCCGGCTCCGGATGTCAGAATTGGACTTAATTGGCGGTTCTGAGCGCCGAGGGAGCTTGGTGACGCGCACATCTTGCTGATT
>Ga0181558_10004244_pt1 | contig 12878 bp, 10 predicted proteins | sample 011ome_22_FD_133754 | JGI IMG/M metagenome (GOLD analysis project Ga0181558, IMG submission 133754) | Coastal salt marsh microbial communities from the Groves Creek Marsh, Skidaway Island, Georgia - 011507BT metaG (megahit assembly) | ecosystem: Environmental > Aquatic > Marine > Intertidal... | reverse complement strand
CGGCCTGTTGCGCATGGAGCGCGCGGTCAAGGAACGTATGAGCAGCGTCGATGTGTCGACAGTGATGCCGAATGATCTGATCAACGCGAAGCCGGCTGTGGCCGCTGTGCGTGAATTCTTCGGGTCTTCGCAGCTCTCGCAGTTCATGGACCAGACCAACCCGCTGTCCGAAGTCACCCACAAGCGCCGCGTATCGGCGCTTGGCCCGGGCGGTCTGACACGCGAACGCGCAGGATTTGAAGTCCGCGACGTTCACCCGACCCACTATGGTCGTATCTGCCCGATTGAAACGCCTGAAGGCCCGAACATAGGTCTGATCAACTCGCTGGCATCATTCAGCCGCGTGAACAAATACGGCTTTATCGAAACGCCATACCGGACTGTTGCTGATGGCAAGGTCACCAGCGAAGTGATCTATCTGTCCGCGATGGAAGAGCAGCGTCACACTGTTGCGCAGGCTTCGGCCGAGCTCAACGAAGACGGCAGCTTTGCGGAAGAATTCGTCTCTGCACGTCAGAATGGCGATTACTTCATGGCGCCGCGTGAGCAGATCACGTTGATGGACGTTTCGCCCAAGCAGCTCGTTTCGGTTGCAGCCTCGCTGATCCCGTTCCTAGAGAACGATGACGCGAACCGCGCCTTGATGGGATCAAACATGCAACGTCAGGCTGTGCCGCTGGTCAAGGCGGAAGCGCCTTGGGTTGGCACCGGCATGGAAGAGACCGTGGCGCGCGATTCGGGCGCTGCGATCACTGCCAGCCGCGGCGGTGTCGTTGACCAGGTTGATGCGACCCGTATCGTGATCCGCGCGATCGGCGATGTAGAGCCAGGCCAGTCAGGCGTGGACATCTATTCGCTTCAGAAGTTCCAGCGTTCGAACCAGAACACCTGCATCAACCAGCGTCCGCTGGTGAAGGTGGGCGACGTGATCGAGCAAGGTGACATCATCGCTGACGGTCCGTCGACCGATCTGGGCGAACTGGCACTGGGCAAGAACAGCCTGGTCGCCTTCATGCCGTGGAACGGATACAACTACGAAGACTCGATCCTGATCAGCGAGCGCATCGTGAAAGACGATGTGTTCACTTCGATCCATATCGATGAATTCGAAGTGATGGCACGTGACACCAAACTTGGTCCGGAAGACATCACACGCGATATTCCGAACGTCGGTGAAGAAGCTCTCCGCAATCTGGACGAAGCAGGTATCGTATATATCGGTGCGCAAGTGCATCCGGGCGATATTCTGGTCGGCAAGATTACTCCGAAGGGCGAAAGCCCGATGACGCCGGAAGAAAAGCTTCTGCGCGCTATCTTCGGAGAGAAAGCTTCGGATGTTCGCGATACGTCGCTGCGTCTGCCGCCGGGTGTTGCGGGCACGATCGTTGAAGTGCGTGTGTTCAACCGTCACGGTATCGAGATCGATGACCGTACACGGGCAATCCAGCATGAAGAGATCGAGCGCCTGCGCAAGGACAGCCAGGACGAGCGCGCGATCCTGAACCGTGCAACCTACAACCGTCTGAAGGACATGCTGATCGGTCAAACCGCTTCTGCGGCACCAAAGGGTGTGAAGAAGGGCGAGAAGATCACCGAAGAGATGCTGGAAGGTGTTGAACGTTTCGAGTGGTTCAAGTTCGCTGTTGCGAATGACAAGCGCCAGACGCAAATCGAAGCGGTGAAGAGCCAGTACGACGAAGCCGTCGCTGTGATCGATGCCAAATTCGAAGACCGTAAGGAAAAGCTGGAGCGCGGTGACGAGCTGGCACCAGGTGTTCTCAAGATGGTCAAGGTCTTCGTGGCTGTGAAGCGCAAGCTGCAGCCGGGCGACAAGATGGCCGGGCGTCATGGTAACAAGGGTGTGATTTCGCGCATTCTGCCGATCGAAGACATGCCGTTCCTTGAGGATGGTACTCCGGTCGACATCGTGCTTAACCCGCTGGGCGTGCCTTCGCGTATGAACGTAGGTCAGATCTTTGAAACGCACCTTGGCTTCGCAGCGCGCGGGCTGGGCATGCAGATCGCTGAAGATCTTGAACAGTGGAAGCTGGACAACCCGAACGCGGCGGAGGACTATAAGAAAGCCAAGCCGCCTACAGCGGTCATTGACCGTCTGAAGAATGTCTATGGTGAGCAGTATCACGATGAAATCGATGCCCGCAGCACCGAGGAAATCGTCGAGCTTGCCGGCAATCTGACTGCGGGTGTCCCGATGGGCACACCGGTGTTTGACGGCGCGCGTGAAGGCGATGTGACGACCGAGCTTGAGAAAGCCGGCATTCACAGCTCTGGCCAGTCGGTCCTCCATGATGGCCGCACAGGTGACGCATTTGACCGTAAGGTGACAGTGGGCATCATCTACATGCTCAAGCTGCACCACCTGGTTGATGACAAGATCCACGCACGTTCGATCGGTCCGTACTCGCTCGTCACGCAGCAGCCGCTGGGTGGTAAGGCGCAGTTCGGTGGCCAGCGCTTTGGTGAGATGGAAGTCTGGGCACTGCAGGCATATGGCGCTGCTTACACCCTGCAGGAAATGCTCACCGTCAAGTCTGACGACGTGGTTGGCCGTTCCAAGGTTTACGAGGCGATCGTCAAGGGTGACGATACCTTCGAAGCGGGCATTCCAGAGAGCTTCAACGTTCTCGTGAAGGAAATGCGCAGCCTTGGCCTCAATGTCGAACTGAAGTCGCTGAGCGATGGCGAAGACGAGGACGAATGGCCGGAGGCGGCGGAATAAGGGGGCGAGGCTTCTGGCCTCTCCCTTCAACCGCCCCGAAGAATTCACCCGTAAGGGAATGTGAAAAATGAACGAACTGAGCAAATTCACCAATCAGCTGGCAAAGCCGGAAACATTCGACCAGATCCAGATCGGCATCGCTTCGCCAGAGCGTATCCGCAGCTGGTCTTTCGGCGAGATCAAAAAGCCGGAAACCATCAACTACCGTACGTTCAAGCCAGAACGTGACGGCCTGTTCTGTGCGCGTATCTTTGGCCCGGTAAAGGACTACGAATGCCTTTGCGGCAAGTACAAGCGCATGAAGTACAAAGGCGTCGTCTGCGAGAAGTGCGGCGTTGAAGTGACTGTGACCAAGGTGCGTCGTGAGCGGATGGGCCACATCGAACTGGCTGCGCCGGTTGCGCACATCTGGTTCCTGAAGTCGCTGCCTTCGCGCATCGGCCTGCTGCTCGACATGCAGCTCAAGCAGCTCGAGCGTGTGCTCTATTTCGAACATTATGTCGTGATCGAGCCGGGCCTCACGCCGCTGGAGAAATTCCAGCTGCTGACCGAAGACGAACTGCTCGAAGCGCAGGACGAGTATGGCGAAGACGCATTCAGCGCCGGCATCGGTGCGGAAGCGGTCAAGGCCATGCTGATGGATCTTGATCTTGAGCAAGAACGCGATGACCTGTTGGAAGAGCTTGCAACGACTAAGTCTACGCTGAAGCCGAAGAAGATCATCAAGCGGCTGAAGGTTGTCGAAAGCTTCATCGATTCGGGCAACCGCCCCGAATGGATGATCCTTGAAGTGATCCCGGTTATTCCGCCTGAGCTACGCCCGCTGGTGCCGCTGGATGGTGGCCGTTTCGCGACGTCCGATCTCAACGATCTCTATCGCCGCGTGATCAACCGTAACAACCGACTGAAGCGCCTGATTGAACTGCGTGCGCCGGACATCATCGTCCGCAACGAGAAGCGCATGCTTCAGGAATCGGTCGACGCATTGTTCGACAATGGCCGCCGTGGCCGCGTAATCACCGGCGCGAACAAGCGCCCGCTGAAGTCGCTGTCCGACATGCTCAAGGGCAAGCAGGGCCGCTTCCGTCAGAACCTGCTCGGTAAGCGCGTCGACTATTCAGGCCGTTCGGTCATCGTGACCGGTCCGGAACTGAAACTGCACCAGTGCGGTCTGCCAAAGAAAATGGCTTTGGAGCTGTTCAAGCCGTTCATCTACGCACGTCTCGATGCGAAGGGTCTGTCGATGACCCTGAAGCAAGCGAAGAAGTGGGTCGAGAAAGAGCGCAAGGAAGTCTGGGACATCCTAGATGAAGTGATCCGTGAGCACCCGGTTCTGCTGAACCGCGCGCCTACGCTTCACCGTTTGGGCATCCAAGCGTTCGAGCCTGTGCTGATCGAAGGTAAGGCGATCCAGCTTCACCCGCTGGTTTGCGCGGCCTTTAACGCTGACTTTGACGGTGACCAGATGGCTGTGCACGTTCCGCTGAGCCTGGAAGCTCAGCTGGAAGCGCGCGTCTTGATGATGTCTACCAACAACATCCTGTCGCCAGCCAACGGTAAGCCGATCATCGTGCCTTCGCAGGACATGGTTCTGGGTCTCTACTATCTCTCGATGGAACGTCAGGAGAAGACGCCTGAATTCATCGAAGAGAAGGACGGCACCAAGATCGAGAAGCTGCCACGCTTCTCTGACATGGCTGAAGTGCATCAGGCGCTGGAGGTCAAGTCGGTTACCCTGCACAGCAAGATCATCGCTCGCGTCCCGCAAGCCGATGAAAACGGCAATGTCTCGATGAAGCGCTTTATCACGACGCCGGGCCGCATGCTGATCGGTGAATGTCTGCCGAAGAACCACAAGGTTCCATTCGACATCATCAACCGCCTTCTGACGAAGAAAGATATCGGTGACGTGATCGACGAAGTGTACCGCCACACGGGCCAGAAGGACACCGTGCTGTTCGCTGACGCGATCATGGTGCTGGGCTTCCGTCACGCGTTCAAGGCCGGCATCTCTTTCGGCAAGGATGACATGATCATCCCGCACGAGAAAGATGATCTGGTTGACCAGACCAAGTCCCTGGTTGCTGACTATGAGCAGCAGTATCAGGATGGTCTGATCACTCAGCAAGAGAAGTACAACAAGGTGATAGACGCCTGGAGCCGTTGCGGTGACCAGGTGGCCGATGCGATGATGGCGAAGATTAAAGCGCAGCCAATCGGTGACGATGGCAAGGAAGCGCAGATCAACTCGATCTATATGATGAGCCACTCTGGTGCGCGTGGTTCGCCAGCGCAGATGAAGCAGCTTGCCGGTATGCGCGGCCTTATGGCCAAACCATCTGGCGAGATCATCGAAACGCCGATCATCTCGAACTTCAAGGAAGGTCTGACCGTTCTTGAATACTTCAACTCGACCCACGGCGCGCGTAAGGGCCTGGCTGATACAGCGCTCAAGACGGCGAACTCAGGTTACCTGACCCGCCGTCTGGTGGACGTGTCACAAGACTGCGTTATCGTGGAAGAAGACTGCAAGACCGAGAACGCGCTGGAAATGCGCGCGATCGTTCAGGGCGGTTCGGTTATCGCATCACTGGGTGAACGTATCCTGGGCCGCACGCTGGCCGAAGACGCGGTCAATGCCGCAACTGGCGAGGTGATCGCCAAGGCCGGCACGCTGCTCGACGAACCGATGGTGAAAGCGATCGAGGATGCGGAAGTTCAGTCGGCCAAGATCCGTTCACCGCTGGTTTGTGAAGCAGCGCAGGGCGTTTGCGGCACATGCTACGGTCGTGACCTGGCTCGCGGTACACCAGTGAACATCGGTGAAGCTGTCGGCGTTATCGCGGCACAGTCAATCGGTGAGCCTGGTACGCAGCTGACCATGCGTACGTTCCACATCGGTGGTGCGGCGCAGCTCAACGAAACCAGCCACCTTGAGGCTATCTCTGACGGTAAGGTCGAATATCGCGACATGCCGACGATCACGGATTCGAAGGGCCGTATCCTTTCGCTCGCCCGCAATGGTGAGATTGCCGTGATCGATAAGGAAGGCCGTGAGCGTGAAATTCACAAGGTACCTTATGGTACGGTTCTGATGAACAAGGATGGCGCGCAGGTGAAGGAAGGTGATCGTCTGGCGGAATGGGATCCGTTCACGCTGCCGATCATCACCGAGCAATCCGGTGTCGTGAAGTATCAGGATCTTGTCGAAGGCACGACTTTGGAAGAACGCACCGACGATGCCACCGGTATCGCTCAGCGTGTTGTGACAGAGAACCGTGCAACCGGCCGCAAGAAGAAGGAAGATCTGCGTCCGCGTATGACACTTTTAGGCGAAGGTCAGACCGAAGAAGGCGAAACCGAAGCGCAGCGTTATATGCTGGCTCCGGGTACAACCCTTTCGGTGCAGGACGGTCAGACGGTTCAAGCCGGTGACATTCTGGCACGTGCATCGCGCGAAGCCGCGAAGACGCGTGACATCACCGGTGGTCTACCACGTGTTGCCGAACTGTTCGAGGCGCGCTTGCCAAAGGACATGTCGGTTATCGCCAAGATTTCGGGCAAGATCGAATTCGTCCGTGAATACAAAGCGAAGCGCAAGATTGCGATCGTTCCCGAAGAGGGGGATCGCGTCGAGTACCTGATCCCGAAGACCAAGGTCATCGACGTTCAGGAAGGCGACTTCGTGAAGAAGGGCGATACGCTGATCTCTGGTTCGCCGAACCCGCATGACATTCTTGAAGTCATGGGCGTCGAAGCGCTGGCTGAATATCTCGTCGACGAGATTCAGGAAGTGTACCGACTTCAGGGCGTGAAGATCAACGACAAGCATATCGAGGTGATCGTTCGCCAGATGCTGCAGAAGGTCGAGATCACCGATGGCGGCGACACCACGCTGCTGCCGGGCGAGCAGGTCGATTACGAGGAAATGCTCCAGTACAACGCCAAGTTGACGAAGAACAAGAAGCCTGCCCAGGGTACGCCAATCTTGCTCGGCATCACCAAGGCGTCGCTGCAAACACGCAGCTTCATCTCTGCTGCATCGTTCCAGGAAACCACCCGCGTGCTGACGCAGGCTTCGGTTGAAGGCAAGAAGGACACGCTGATCGGTCTCAAGGAGAACGTGATCGTGGGCCGCCTGATCCCGGCTGGTACGGGCGCTGGCATGAACCGCATGCGTGTAATAGCCTCCAGCCGTGACGCTGCGCTGCGTGCACAGTGGAAGAAGCAGCAGGAAACGCTGGCAGTTGCCAATGCGCCTGAACCAGAGCCGGTGGCTGATGCCATTCCGTCAGAAGACGCGATGAAGGCAGCTATGGGTGGCGGCGAAACTTCTGCTGAATAACTCTCGCTAGCTTTGCTGGCTTAACAGATAAAAGCCCCGCTGGAAGTACGCTTCCAGCGGGGTTTTCTTTGCCTCACCACCTCTATAAATGCTATTGCGAACCATTTGCAATTAAGCTGGCCATGTCTCCATCAAATTGAGAATGGGCAGCGATGAAGGACAGACATGGCGGGGAGACCAGGGGTGCCGCGGGCTGGATTGCGAGGTTGCATGTGCCAGCCACGGTCAACGACCTTTCTCCGATTGCCCAGCGCTTCATCTTCAGCCTGCGTGTGGTCGCAGTATATCGCAAGGCTGGCCGTGAGCCGCTCGCTGAACTGACAAGCCGGCTGGGGAGTATCACTGTCGCTGTAAAATCGCTGCAGCTGCTTGAATCGATGGCGCACGTCTGGCCGGAGCCGGTGCATGTGCAGCGATGCTGCTGCCAGATTTTGAGCCATGACGAACTCACAATAGCCCGCGCCCTTGAGGCAATCGCTGAGAACAATGTTGACGGCTTCGATGCCCAACTTGCTGATCTAATGCCGTCCGACACTCGCAAGACCATTGCCAATGCGGCTGGTGAATTGATTGTGGCAGAATTCGGCTAGACATTCGCACTGACACGTCAGCAAACACTTCTCACTCCAGCGTAGGCCGCCTATAGGGGCGCGCATGACCACTACCCGTTTCGCACCTTCTCCGACCGGCCGCCTGCATGTCGGCAATATCCGCACCGCGCTGCATAATTGGATGCTCGCCAAGAAGAGCGGCGGTAAATTCGTATTGCGGATCGATGATACCGACGCTGCGCGTAGCAAAGAGCAATATGTCGATGCAATCCGAGCTGATCTGGTGTGGCTCGGGATCGAGGCGGACAGCGAAGAACGGCAATCGCAACGGCTGGATCGCTATGACGCTGCATTTGAAAAGCTGAAACAAGCGGGCCGCGTGTATCCGGCTTACGAGACTGCGCAGGAGCTGGAGCTGAAGCGCAAGGTGCAGCTGGGGCGCGGGTTGCCGCCAATCTACGATCGCGGTGCATTGGAGCTCAAAGAAGAGGAGCGCGCGGCAAAGGAAGCCGAAGGCATTGCGCCGCATTGGCGATTCAAACTTGACCACGACGAAGCACTTGCATGGGATGACGGTGTTCGTGGCGCTTCCAAATTCGATCCCAAACTTCTGTCCGACCCGGTAATCCGCCGCGCGGACGGCAGCTGGCTGTATATGCTTCCAAGCACTGTTGACGATATCGACATGGGCATCACCCATGTGCTGCGCGGCGAAGATCATGTTTCGAACACGGCGGTCCAAATCCAGATGTTCACTGCCATGGGCGCCGCCGCTCCGGAATTCGCGCATGAGGCGCTGCTGGTAGGCAAAGAGGGTAAGCTCTCCAAACGTCTTGGTTCGCTTGGCTGCGATGCGTTCCGCGAACGCGGGATCGAACCGGAAGCATTGATTGCCATGCTGGCGCGGCTCGGAACTTCCCTGCCGGTTGAGCCGATCTCTGATCGATCAGCTCTGCTCAGCACTTTCCATCTATCTACCTTTGGCCGTGCGCCTGCGAAATTCGATGATGCCGAGCTGGATCGGATCAATACCGCGATCGTCCATGCGATGCCGTTCGAAGCGGTCCGGCACCGCCTGCCCGAAGGGATGGATGAAGCTGGCTGGCACGCCGTACAACCCAACATTACAACGATTGGCGAAGTTGCCGATTGGTGGCGTCTGGTCACCGGCCCCATCGACCGGATCGAATTCGAGGCGGAAGACCGCGCCTATCTGGCGCAGGCTGCCGAAATGCTCGCTTGGTCAGATGATTCCTGGCATTCCCTGACCAACGCCTTGAAAGATGCCACGGGCCGAAAGGGAAAGGCGCTTTTCTTGCCGCTGCGCCAGGCGCTGACCGGCATGGATCACGGCCCTGATATGGGTGAGCTATTGCCGCTGATCGGTGAAGCTGAAGTGCGGGCGAGGCTGCAACGCGCCGCCCATTCGGGGTAGCTCCCAGTCCACGTCAACCCCGCCTTAACCAACCTGCTTTACCAGATATCCGCCATGGTTGGTGGCGGAAATACAAGTCTGCTGCGTTATTCAAGAGCAAGCAAGAAACCACAATAACGGGATCAAATATGGAGCGCAGGCAGAATAACCGCCACACCGCCGCATATGAGGCGGAAGTGCGCTATCACTCGGGCCGCAAACTGAAGCTGCCAGTGCTCGATATCAGCCTGGGCGGCTGCATGGTCGATGCACGTTCCTGGTCAATCCGAGAGGGCGAGATGATTTCTGTCAAGCTACCCAGCCTTAGCTGGGCTGCCGCCGAACTGGTCTGGATCGAAGATGGCAAGGCAGGCATCGCGTTTGAAGAAATGCTTTATGAGCCGACACTGGAGCACCTCAATTCGTTGAGCCGGATGGCGGCGTAGCCTCTGCATTCGGCAACATTTCCGCTGCCAAGAACGTTCACTCTTGCGCAGTCAAAATCCCTATCACCGCATCAAAATCTTCGTGGACATTGACCTGTGTTCCACCTGCGAAGTTCAGGACCGCTCCACGTTCACCTCTGCCGATGAAGAGGATTGCGGAGGTCCGGCATGCGACTTCTGATCCATCAGTGCGGTGAAATATGGTGAATCCTGCAATTTCGGCCATGGCCGCTTCTCCAAACATAGCTAGCTAGGGGTCAAGCGATCCGAAGATTGACTGCTTGTTGTTCGCCGCAAACGGTTTCTTCGACTTCGTAGCTCAAACGTTGAGACTTGAAGATTTCTGCATCGTTGTCTCGCAGAACATCGACCCTTCGGAATGGAATGAGTAGCCCTCCGATCTCAGGGCCCAGAAAACCGGTGCCCGCTACACAATCGAAACCTCTGACGGTGCCGAATACTCTCATTTGAACTCCCCTTGCTGGCGAGCAGCCGAAATCGACCGCGACAGCGCAGCCAAGTGGCGGAAAAGATGGGAGTGGCTCGTTGGTCTTGAACCGAAACCGTCAATCGCGACAGATGACGATCAACTCATGCGCGCAATCTCGCCTATAGGCAAGCTATCCCGTTGGATTTCCGAAAAGATGATGAACCGAAGTCAAATGATCGGCAAGCGGTCCTGCTATACCTCGCGCTTGTTCAGCTCGTCACCGGTAAGCGTCACGACATGCAGCAAGTTGGTCGCTCCGGGCGTGCCGAAGGGAACACCGGCCAGCGCGATCAGCTTGCTGCCTGCCTTGCCGAAACCATGGCGCAGCGCCATGCGCTTGCCCTTGGCGATCATCTCTTCAAAGCTGCCAATGTCTTTTGTCGCGACAGAATGCGCACCCCAAAGCAAAGCAACCCGCCGTGCGGTCTTGATCGACGGGGTCAACACCAGCATCGGCGTGTCAGGGCGTTCGCGCGCCACGCGCCGGGCGGTCGAGCCGGACGATGTGAAGACATTGATCGCGCTGATCGCAACCGTGTCTGCGATGGTCATACAAGCATGGGCCAATGCGTCCGAAGTCGTGGCATCAGGCGGCGTATCGAGAAAACGCACGCGGGCGCGATAATCTTCGCTGCGTTCAACCTGCTCGGCGATCTTGTCCATCATAGTGACCGCTTCTTCGGGCCATTCGCCCGCTGCGGTTTCAGCAGACAGCATCACGGCATCGGCACCGTCGTAAACCGCGTTGGCAACATCGGAAACTTCCGCGCGCGTCGGGGTTGGGCTCTCGATCATGCTTTCCAGCATTTGCGTCGCGACGATCACCGGCTTACCCGCTGTGCGTGCAGCATTGACGATCTTCTTCTGCAGCGGCGGCACTTCCTGGGGTTCAAGCTCGACACCCAGATCGCCGCGCGCAACCATGATCCCGTCAGACATCTCGATGATTTCGCTCAGGCGGCGCACGGCCATCTGCTTTTCAATCTTTGCGCACAATGCACCATGTCCGCCCATCCGCTTGCGCGCTTCGGCCAGATCTTCAGGGCGCTGTACGAAGGAAAGGCCGATCCAATCTGCACCCTGTTCCATCGCAAAGGCCAGGTCTCTACGGTCCTTCTCGGTCAATGCCGGGATCGGAACTTCGGCGTCAGGAACATTCACGCCCTTGCGATCCGAAATCACACCGCCGACCTCAGCCGAGCAGAGGATCTCGTCTTCACTGGCCTTGATGACCCGCAATCGGATTTTGCCGTCATTGATCAGCAGTCGCTGACCCTTCTCGAGCACACCAAACAGTTCGGGATGCGGCAAGCAAACGCGAGTCTCATCACCCGGCTCGGGATTGCGATCGAGCGTGAAGTGGCCTGAATGCCGGATGACAGCCTGGCCATCCTTGAATTGACCCACCCGCAGTTTGGGCCCTTGCAAGTCCGCAAGGATCGCGATCGGGCGGTTGAATTCCTTTTCCAGCGCACGAATGCCCGCGATTGTTGCGGCATGGTCTTTGTGCTCGCCGTGGCTCATGTTGACACGAAACGCATCTGCACCTGCCTTCAACAAACGGCGCAGCACATCCGGCGATCGGCTAGCCGGACCGATGGTTGCCAAAATCTTGACTTTGCGGCTGCGTGGATCAAGCCGATTGAGTGCAGTGCGTGACATGCGTTGATGCTATGACACAGTTGTGTTGCAACTCAAGGAATAGTCACAAGGGATACTATGTGATGGATACGAATTCACCAGACGCGCTTGATCATCTGGATGACGCAATAGCGGCTGCGGCGTTTCGCCGGCTGGTGCGCCACCTACAGCATCGCCATGACGCGCAGAATATCGAGCTGATGGGATTGGCGGGATTCTGCCGTAATTGCCTGGCCGACTGGATCCGCGATGCGGGCTTCGATGGTGACAAAGCAGCGGCGCGCGAACTGATCCACGGCATGCCACAAGATGAGTGGAAAGCGACCCGGCAAAAACCCGCTACAGAAGAACAACTGGCTGCGATGGAAGCGAGTGTCGCGAAAAATAGAGTGGATTGATCGCGTGCCCGGTTCACGCGGCTGACCTTGCTGGCTATCGCGTGTCCAAAGTGATTCTCATTCCAATGGAGACAAGTAAAAATGGCCGACGCCACCGATGATCGCCTGCGCCTTTTGATCGAGCGCATCGAACGCCTTGAAGAAGAGAAGAAAGGCATCGCTGATGATATTCGCGATGTTTATGCAGAAGCGAAGGCGGTCGGTTACGACCCCAAGATCATGCGTCAGGTCGTCCGCTTGCGCAAAATGAAGCCTGATGATCGCAATGAAATGGAAATGGTGCTCGACACCTATAAGGCGGCGCTGGGTCTCGGTTGATTTTTCGCTTTCGCGTATTATCTAGGTAATACAGTAAGAAGGAGAAATTTATGGCCGGTCCTTGGAAAGATGCGCGCGAGATTATTGTAACCACAACGCCCACAATCGAAGGCAAGCCGATCCAGGAATATTGCGGGATCGTGGTTGGCGAAGTGATCGTCGGCGCGAACCTGTTCCGCGATCTGTTCGCCAATATCCGCGATATCGTAGGTGGGCGTTCGGGCAGTTATGAGCGTATTCTGGCGGACGCGCGCAATCAGGCGATTGAAGAGCTGCAAGCGGAATGCGCGGCGCGCGGCGGCAATGCTGTGGTGGGCATCGATCTTGATTACGAAGTGATCGGCGATACCGGCTCGATGCTGATGGTATCGGCCAGTGGAACAGCGGTGAAGGTCTAAGCTGCCCCTGCAGATTTGCTGGCAGCCAACACAATAGTGATAATCAACCCGTTGTGGATCATGTGGAGCGCGATCGCGGTCCACAGACCATAGTTGACGCGCAGATAGCCAAGCAGAGCCCCAAGGATGAATTGTGG
>Ga0181558_10004239_pt1 | contig 12883 bp, 9 predicted proteins | sample 011ome_22_FD_133754 | JGI IMG/M metagenome (GOLD analysis project Ga0181558, IMG submission 133754) | Coastal salt marsh microbial communities from the Groves Creek Marsh, Skidaway Island, Georgia - 011507BT metaG (megahit assembly) | ecosystem: Environmental > Aquatic > Marine > Intertidal zone... | reverse complement strand
TGTCGGCAGCATTGTCCTGGGTTCCTCCATCGCCCCCATTTTCTACAACACCATGGAAGATGCCGGCGGTTTCCCGCTCGAATGCAACGTTGACGACATGGAAACCGGTGACGTCATCGACATCCATCCGTATGGCGGCAAGATCACCAAGCATGGCAGCGATGAGGTCATAACCGAATTCAGTCTGAAAACCGCCATGCTGCTGGACGAAGTCCGTGCCGGTGGCCGCATCAACATGATCATCGGCCGCGGCCTGACCGACCGGGCCTGCGAAAAGCTCGGCCTGCCGCCGTCAAAAGCGTTCCGTCGACCGAAAGCCCAAGAAGAAAGCGACAAGGGCTACACCCTAGCCCAGAAGATCGTCGGCAAGGCCTGCGGCGTCGACGGCATACGTCCGGACACCTACTGTGAGCCCCGCATGACGACAGTCGGCTCCCAGGACACCACAGGTCCCATGACCCGTGACGAACTGAAGGACCTGGCCTGCCTGGGCTTTACCGCCGACCTGGTCATGCAGTCCTTCTGTCACACCGCCGCGTATCCGAAACCCGTGGATATTGAAACCCAGCATTCCCTGCCCGATTTCATCCAGACCCGCGGTGGCGTCTCCCTGCGTCCGGGTGATGGCATTATCCATTCCTGGCTGAACCGCATGCTGCTGCCGGATACTGTCGGCACCGGTGGTGACTCCCATACCCGCTTCCCGATCGGTATTTCCTTCCCGGCCGGCTCCGGCCTGGTGGCCTTTGCGGCCGCTACCGGCGTCATGCCGCTGGACATGCCGGAATCCGTGCTGGTGCGTTTCAAGGGTGAGATGCAGCCTGGTATCACCCTGCGCGACCTGGTCAACGCCATTCCATACGCAGCCATTCAGCAGGGCCACCTGACTGTGGAGAAGAAAGGCAAGAAGAACATTTTCTCCGGCCGCATCCTGGAGATAGAAGGCCTGCCGGATCTGAAAATCGAACAGGCATTCGAGCTTTCTGATGCCTCTGCCGAGCGCTCTGCCGCCGGCTGTACCATCAAACTGAATCCCGAGCCAATCATCGAGTACTTTAAGTCCAACGTTACCCTGCTGCGCTGGATGATTTCCCAGGGCTATGGCGATCCGCGTACCCTCGAACGCCGAGCCAGAGCCATGGAAGAGTGGCTGGCCAATCCGGAACTGCTGGAAGCCGACGCCGACGCCGAGTACAAGGAAATCATCGAGATAGATCTCAACGAGATCAAAGAGCCCCTGCTCGCCTGCCCGAACGATCCGGATGACGTCAAACCGCTATCCGAAGTCGCCGGCACCGGCATCGACGAAGTCTTCATCGGTTCCTGCATGCTCAACATCGGCAACTTCCGTGCTGCGGGCAAAGTGCTCGAACAGCATGCCGGCGACGGCTCCATTCCGACCCGACTGTGGATCGCCCCGCCGACCAAGATGGATGAACACCAGTTGACCGAGGAAGGCTACTATGCCATTTTCGGCAAGGCCGGTGCCCGTACCGAAATGCCGGGCTGTTCACTGTGTATGGGCAACCAGGCCCGTGTCGCACCGAAGTCCACCGTGGTGTCGACTTCCACGCGCAACTTCCCGAACCGTCTTGGTGACGGCGCCAATGTGTTCCTGGCGTCAGCCGAAATGGCCGCCGTATGCTCTATCCTGGGCAAGATTCCCGATATGGAAGAGTACATGGCGTACATGAACAGTCTTGACACCATGGCCTCGGAAATTTACCGGTACATGAACTTCAACGAGATCGAGGAGTACATGAAAGGCGCTGAAAATGCCACCAACATTCCGTTGCAGAACATCAGCGATGCCAGACCACCGGCAGAAGGCTGAGATGTGAGATCGATGAAAAAGATCGATAGCGTATATCGCTAAAACCGGTAAAAACGCCCCATAAAAAAAACCGCTGCATGCAGCGGTTTTTTTATGCCTGGCAGAAAAACCGGTGTTACTGTTTCAGGCTCTTGCTGACCACCTCAAACACATCCGGCGACAGGTCCTGTACTTCCAGAATTCGCTTGAGGGCATCCTGCATCAGAGCCTGGCGTTCCGGCATGTGTTTCTTCCAGCGTGTCAGCGGGGTCAACAGGCGTGAGGCAATCTGCGGATTCATGCTATTGAGAGTGATGACCTGCTCCACCAGGAAGTCATAACCACTGCCATCCAGGCTATGAAAACCGACACTGTTGTTGAAACAGAATGCACCAATGACCGAGCGCACCTTGTTCGGGTTTCGAATATCAAAGGCCGGGTGTTCTATCAGGGCTTTCACCTTGACCAGGTTGTCCGGCACCATGGCCGCACTCTGCATGAGGAACCACTGTTCCACGACCAGGGTTTCATGCTGCCACTTGTCGTAAAAGGCGGCCAGTAACGTATCGGCCATGGCGTTACTGTCCGCCGCTGGGTTGTTCACCAGCGCCCGCAGAGCAGCGCTGGAATCCGTCATGTTGTCGGCCTTGTCATACTGGACCTGAACCCGTTGCCAGTGTTCCCGCTTGTCGAGACAGGCCAGGTAGTTCAGAACGGTATTGCGCAGACTTCGGCGTGCCATTTCCTCAGCGGTATAAACATAGGCCGCGTCGCTGGCACAACTTTCATAGACCGCCACAAAGGCCTCTTCGAGTTGCTGAGCCAGGTAATGACGCAGGTATTCCCGCACCTCGTGAATACCATCCACATTCACCACATCGGCCAGTTCGGCCAGATAGGCCTCTGTCGGCAGCAGCAGCAGATGGGCAACCATGGCCTTGTCCATCTCAGTCTCGGTCAGGGCGGCCTTGAGCAAGGTGTTGTAGGCACTGATCAGGCGGTCGTCAACCGCAAAGGCTTCGCCCTTGTCACGACTGGCCATCAAATCATTGATGACCGCCAAGGCCAGCTGCTGGCAGGCCTCCCAGCGGACAAAACCATCTTCCTCAAACTGCATGAGCAGCATCAGTTCATCGCGGGTATAGGGATAAGCCAGTTTTACAGGCGCGGAAAACCCACGCAGCAGGGCCGGCACCGGCGCTGATGCTAACCCGGTAAAGACAAATTTCTGGGCGGCTTCGCTCACATGCAGCACCATGTCCGTCCCTGACTCGTAACCTGCCAGGTGCAGGGTCTGCGCATTACCCTGGCTGTCCAGCAATCCCATGCGCAACGGAATCGTGAATGGCTCCTTATTTGGTTGTGCCGGCGTGGGCGGACAGCTCTGGGTCACTGACAAGGCAAAGGTACCGGCACTCTCATCGTAGTCACCCGTCAACGCCAGTATCGGAGTCCCGGCCTGGGTGTACCAGCGACGGAACTGCCCCAGATCCAGCCCGGACACTTCTTCCATGGTGCTGACAAAGTCTTCCGTGGTGACGGCCATGCCATCGAATTTTTCAAAATAGCGGTCAGTGCCCTGACGGAAGAGTTCCGGCCCGAGCAAGTTGGCCTGCATGCGGACCACTTCGGCACCCTTCTCGTAAATGGTCACGGTATAGAAATTGGAGATTTCCATGTAGGACTCGGGCCGCACAGAATGGGCCATGGGGCCGGCGTCTTCGGCAAACTGCACGGTGCGCAGCATGCTGACATCCTCGATGCGGTTGACGGCACGTGATCCCATGTCCGCCGAAAACTCCGAGTCACGATAAACCGTAAAGCCTTCCTTCAGGCTGAGCTGGAACCAATCGCGGCAGGTCACACGGTTACCCGACCAGTTGTGGAAATATTCGTGCCCAACAATGGATTCGATACGCTGGAAGGCCTGGTCGGTCGAGGTTTCCGGACGTGCCAGTACGCAGGAGGAGTTGAAGATGTTCAGACCCTTGTTTTCCATGGCGCCCATATTGAAATCATCCACCGCCACGATCATGAAAATATCCAGGTCGTACTCCCTGCCGTAAACGTCCTCATCCCATTTCATCGAACGCTGCAGTGCACCCATGGCGAAGTCGCACTTGTCGAGATCCTTTTCCTCGACAAAAATGCGCAGCTGCACTTCCCTGCCGGAACAGGTGGTGAATGTGTCATCGACGGATTTCAGATCCCCGGCCACCAGGGCGAACAGGTAGCTGGGTTTGCGGAACGGGTCGTGCCAGGTTACCCAGTGGCGACCGCCTTCAAGCTCGCCGCTGTCGATATTGTTACCGTTGGACAGCAGCACCGGATACGTCGCCTTGTCTGCTTCGATACGGGTGGTGAAGGTTGACAGTACATCCGGGCGATCCAGGTAATAGGTAATCTTGCGGAAACCTTCCGCCTCGCACTGGGTGCAGAACATCCGGCGGGATTTGTACAACCCCTCCAGGCTGGTGTTGTCCTGGGGCATGATGCGGGTATCACATTCCAGTACAAAGGCATCCGGCACATCCGTGATGATGAGTGACTCGTGGGCCGTGGTGTAATCGGATTCTGCCAGCACCTTGCCGTCCAGGCGCAGTTCCAGCAGGGTCATGTTGGCGCCATCCAGCACCAGTTCCCGTCCGACTGCCTGCCCGTCAGCGTCCGGATTGCGCCGAATGGTCAGCCGCGAGTGCACCAGCGTTTCCTCTTCAAAGAGTTTCACGGTCAACTCGGTTTCATCGATAAAGAAATCCGGCGTCTGGTAGTCTTTCAGGTAAACGGTTCTACCCTGGGATTCTTTCATTGTCTGTCCTGTTTACTGCACTTGGGTGAATGGCATTGCGATTTATATAAGGATAGTGACCGAAAAATTACGCCGAAATGGCTATCTCGTAACCGGTAAAGCGCCTGAGATTGATCACGCCGGTATCGAAGATCAGGTACTGACCCTTGATACCCTGCAAGGTACCGGTGATTTCAGTGTCCTTGTCAAAATTGAACGAGACAATTTTTTCCGGGTAAACCTGCACCGGGTAATGGATGGCCACCGGGTCGACACCGTTCAGCACACTGATGGCATGGAGTCCGAACTGGTGCTGCAAATCATCCAGTTCCCTGGCGCATTCAACCAGCAGTTTGTCCCTTTCAGCGGCCAGATCCACCGTCTCATTATCGCCCTTGAGCATGTTGCGCCAGTTGGTCTTGTCCGTGACGTGCTGCTTGAACATCACCTCCACGAATCCCGACTGCTGACGTGAACGCACGCGCATGACGGGCAGCGCCTGGATAGCACCCTGATCGATCCAGCGTGTCGGCACCTGTGAAGCCCGCGTAATACCCACTTTCAATCCGGAGGAATTAGCCAGGTACACAATATGATCCTGCATGCAGAACTCATCACCCCAGACGGGTTCACGGCAGGTGCCGGCGTCATAGTGACATTTTTCCGGCGAGATGATGCAGCTGTCGCACTGGGCCAATTTCTGAAAACACGGGTAACAGTAGCCCTGGTTGAAACTCTTGTTGGTGTCACGACCGCAATGCACACAGGTGATTTTGCCGGTATACGCCAGAGTCACGGTTTTGCCAATGAGCGGGTTCAGGGGCAGGCACTCTGCGTCCAGCACCAGTCCATAGCTGACCGGATCATCCAGCCGGGCCCGCATCTTGTGCAGCTGTCCCTGTAGTAACGCAGCCATCAGTAGCACCCCTTCATGGTCCGGGTTAATGCGTGTTTCATGCAACTCAATTGTGGCATTCCTTCTCCTTGGGTTTCACATAACCGACGCGCTGTTCCGGCGGCAGGAATTTTTCATCATAGGCAATCACTGCCTGCAGGCACAGGGATCGCTGCTCATCAGTCAGCTTGTCCCCGTTTTCCCAGCGGCCCAATGCAATGGCATCACGCATTTGCGCGTGAATCTCAGGCGTCATCATCGCCAGCAGTTCTGCCAGCGTTGCAGGGGGTTCAGTCATTGTTCTGCTCCATGGGTCCTGCTGCGAAGTATGCGGCTCACCGTGGCGGTCACCGCGCCATACAGCACGCCGGAGAGCATACCCCCGATATGGGCCTCGTCCGCGATAAAATCAAGATCAATGGCTGTCATCACAACCAGGCTCAGCAGGAGGAAAAAGATCAGGGCACCCGGCAGCGCCAGCCGCTTGCGTGGATCAAACAGCTGCCACATCCAGATATAGCCGAAAAGACCATATACCACACCAGACATGCCGCCAAAATAGATGGTGCCGCCATACAGGAATTGCACGCTGTTCGAGACCAGGGCAATAGTGGCTATCAGCATGAATAACACCCAACTGGCCTGCACGGCTTCGATACGCCGGCCAAACTCCCAGAGCCACAACATATTGAAGGACAGGTGTACGAGGCCGCCATGCAGCAGGATCGGGGACAACATTTGCAGGAACTGTGTGAAGGAAAAATTCGACAGCACACGGTCGAGCACGATCATGCGGGTGCCATAACTGAAATCCGGGTACAGCATGCTGCGCACCAGATCATTCATGCCGTTCAACGGCGCGACAAAAGCCAGCACAATACAGGTGATGATCAGCAACAGGGTGAGCGGCGCTTTCAGGGAGGCCCTCCCCACATTGCCCAGCAACTCGGCAGGGTTGAAATAACCGGCCATGCTGGCGGAATCGGTTTCTGCCGGCCTGACCGTGCCGGCCTGCCAATCGCGGAAAAGTCGAATGGCTTCCCCTACCTGATCCTGGCGGGAGACAGTCATTACCTGCCCGGGGTCCACGTGATGAATCCTATGCGGAATTTTGCGCTGCCAAAGCAAGCGGCTGAATTGACTCAGGTCGACATTCTCGGGCACTTCCAGCACTTTAAACATGTTGCCGTGATGCGGGTTTACCGGTTCGTGGGACGATAGGACCACCCGAGCTTGCTACGACAGGTTTCGTAATAGTCGTAATCACCCGGGTGCAGGATTTTCAGTTGCTTGTCTTTCTTGCGAATGGTGATGCGATCGCCAGGGCTGCAGGCATGACTCATGGAGCCATCACAGCTCAACTGTGGCAGGATCCGGTGCCGGTCACCAACCACCAGCGTCAATTCGCGATTGCCCTCTACCACTATCGGACGACTGCTGAGACTGTGGGGGTTGATTGGCACCAGCACCATCGCATCCAGGCGTGGGTGCATAATGGGGCCACCGGCTGACATGGCATAGGCTGTCGAACCGGTAGGGGTGGCCACAATCAGGCCATCCGAGGCCTGGTTGTAGACAAATTCGTCATCGATATAGAGCGCGAATTCGATCATCTGCACGGCCTTGCCAGGATGCAGCACGATGTCGTTAAGCGCGGAACCCAGGTAGACCTGGTTGCGGTCGCCGATAAACAGATCGAGCAGGAAGCGGGACTCAATTTTGAACTCACCGGCCAGTACGCCGTCCAGCATGGCTTCCAGGTCGTCCGGCATGATGTCCGTCAGGAATCCCAGGCGCCCCCGATTTATGCCGATAACCGGCAGATCATGTTCCGCGAGGATGGATGCCACCTGCAACAAACTGCCATCACCGCCAACGACTATCACCAGATCGCACTTGCCGGCCAGTTTCTGGATCGGGGCAACCGGAAAAGCGTGGTCATCAAGCAGACTGGCGACATTGACGTCGAGCACGATATCGACATTGGCCGTATGCTTCAGATAGTGCACCAGGGCCTGCAACGAATCGACGATGTCGGGATTGTTTCTGCCGGTGAGACCGATTGTTGAAAATTGCGCCATGGAGGAGTGTTCAGGTGGCTGAAAAAGTAACCCAGTATATCACGGCGCATCCTGCCACCATCGATTAATCTTGAGGGTTGTCAGGCAATCCGGGGCCTTCCTTGTTTATAATGGCCGCGCCTTTCAGGAGACTTACCATGGACATCAGTGATAGCAAAATTGCCGTCGTCGGGCTGGGCTATGTCGGCCTGCCGCTCATGGTCGAATTCGCCCGGCATTACCCTACCCTGGGTTTTGATATCAATGTGGCGCGTGTCAACCAGCTGAGCCAGGGGCGTGACAACATGATGGACCTGACGCCTGATGAGCTTGCGGGTGCTATCCATGGCTCCTACTCCTCTGACCCCGACAGCCTGGCCGGCCACAACGTCTATATCGTGACTGTGCCGACGCCGGTCGACAGGCAGAACCAGCCAGACCTGACGGCATTGAAAAATGCCTGCAATCTGGTGGGTCATTACCTTTCGGATGGCGATACGGTCATTTTTGAATCCACAGTGTATCCCGGCTGTACGGAAGAGATCTGCGTGCCAATCCTGGAAAAAGTCTCCGGCGGCACCTTCAACCGGACTTTTTTTGTCGGCTATAGTCCGGAGCGCATCAACCCAGGTGATAAGAAACACCGGCTGACCAATGTGGTAAAGGTCACCTCCGGCTCGAATACCAGCACAGCAGCTTTTGTCGATGCGCTGTACCAATCAATTCTGTCGGCTGGCACCCATCCAGCCAGCAGTATCAAGGTGGCAGAAGCATCGAAGGTTATCGAAAACACCCAGCGCGATCTCAACATTGCCCTGATCAATGAACTCAGCATCATATTTCACCGTCTCGGCATCGATACCGAGGAAGTGCTCGAAGCGGCCGGGTCAAAGTGGAATTTTCTGCCGTTCCGACCCGGCCTGGTTGGTGGTCACTGCATCGGCGTTGATCCCTACTACCTGACCCACAAGGCACAGGAAATCGGCTACCACCCGGATGTGATTCTGGCTGGTCGTCGTATCAATGACGGCATGGGCACTTACATCGGTGAACGCCTGGTCAAGGAAATGACCAGCAAGCGTATTCACGTGGTGGACTCACGCATCCTGGTGATGGGATTGACGTTTAAGGAAAACTGCCCCGATATCCGCAATTCCAGGGTCGTCGACCTGGTCAGAAGCCTAGGGGAATACCACGCCAATGTGGATATCTACGATCCCTGGGTCGACAGTCAAGCCGCCGAGGAAGAATACGGCTTGTCACTGGTGAGTGAAGCGGAAGCACAAGCCTACGATGCTGTGATCATCGCCGTCGCGCATACCGCCTTCAAGGAGATGGGGCTGGCGAAAATCCGGCAACTAGCACGCGACAGGCATGTCCTGTTTGATGTGAAGTACCTGTTCCCGATTTCCGAAAATCTGGCCCGTCTCTGAGCCCCCTCTTCCCTGTGACACGTGTTACAGGGTATTAACAGTCAGGGCCACGGGGGTGGTACCAAATACCAGCTCACCGGTATCTTGCATGCGGTACGCGACAAACATCTTGACCGCCCTGTTCACGAGTCCGACAGCCGCCAGATCCAGGCCTTCTGTCACTTCCACGAGTTCCTGTGCAGTCATGTAGCGATCACTGTTGACGGCCTCCAGTGTTGCTGGTTTGCGGTCCCAGGGTTTCAGCACACCTGACCCGGTCAACTGGTAGACACTGGACTGTCCGGCAAGAAATACCACGTGAGTTGAATACATCTTGCCTAGGTGACGAGCTTCGGGGGTGATCTTCATGCGCAGGTTGATGCTGTCAGCCGTGGTAAACGTGCTGGCAAAATTCTCCGATCCCAACGCATAGGCTCCAAGCCCGAGTGTCGCACTGGTATCGCCGGTCAGCAGTGAGCGGGCCTTGAGAGTCGGCATGCGGCTTTCCTGGCTGGCGTAATAGGCGGCTACCTGATGTTTGACAAGCTTCAGGGTCGCCACCGCATCGGCGGCTTCGCCCAGGCTGTCGTCTGCTTCTCCGCACAGGTAAGGCCCGCACGCGCGTGCCGGGTCTGAATACCGGTAAAGGCGATTCACGACCTCAAAGTCATTCGGAAAGGCCATCACAGTCACAAAGCGTGTATCGACCCCGAATCCGGCCGAGGCCGCCTGGGTACCGCCATCGTTATCTTCCCGCCTGGAATGCACTAGGCCCAGGTTATGCCCGATTTCATGGGCCAGCACGCTGTCATCCTTGCAGTCCGCATTGATCACGGAATAGGCAAAGTTCTTGTGGTAATCGGCACTGAAATCGCCCTGTGTGCCTTTACCGCCCAGGTTCGCCAGGCCACACAAGCCGTTTTCCTCACCTGTGCGCAGCAGCACCACCAGGTCTCCTCCGTAGAGTCTGCGCCTGGCCAGCAGATCGTTAAAAGCGGGATCTTCCTGGAACGTCAGTGTGCTCAGGTCAGTGAACAGTTCCTCGGCAGGCGTATATGGCACTTCGTAAAGACCCACCGGACGCAGCTCGATGCCGGCATGGCTGTCCGAGAGGATGCGGTTGGCTACTTTGAACAACTGGTTTACCCGGGTGGCGACTTCACCCTGATAGCGACTGATTATATCGTCAGTGTAGGCGACCAGCACATCGATGGTGGCATCAGGGTCAGCGGAGATGGCAAATTTGTTGGTGCCGATGAGATCTTCAACATAATCGCTGATACCGTCACCATCGCTATCCTTGGTGACGTCCTTGTAGACTTCGATGATGGCATCACTGCGGACCTCGCCCACCAGCACAGTGCTGTATACCAGTGGATGCGAGTCCAAGGAGGTCGTCACGGTAAAGGACAGCTGTTTTGGCTGATTAGCCAGCAAATCCCCCAGGGCACAACTGAGCACCGGTTGCTGCTGGGTTGATTGCAGAACTTCACAGCCCTGGGGCAGCTGTTCCAATGTGGTGTTTTCCAGCAGGAAATAGATGTCAGCGTACTGGGTCAGCTGTGGTGCTGAGCCCAGGTTTTCAACGCTTAGGTTGAAGCTGATCTGGTTACCCGCCGGCACCACGGTGGCCGACACCGTCTGGGTGATCTTCAGGGGTTCTTTCCGGATCACATCCACCTGGCCGGGGTTGCCCGGTGTCGTAATCGTGTCAGTGCTGGCGACTTCATCGCGAACATGGCGCAGCTTGTGGAATTCGCCGCTGAACAGCTGGCCGTCCTCAGAACGCCCGTATAACTGGAAGATACCCGCCGGGGACGTCAGCACCAGGTGCGCGGTATATTCTCCCACCGTGATGACTAGAGAGTAGTCCAGGCCCTGCTCCAGGATGGAGCCGGACCAGACCCGGTCGCCATTGCTCATCACCTCGCGTTCATCGACACGAATCGTATAGCTGTTTATGCTGTCGACCTCGATATTAAAGGTATCGCCAGGCTGCAGGATCTCCAGCAAGGTGACGTCCAGCACCGCCAAGGCATCACTTTCACCCCTCGCGGCCGATCCTGTCAGATCCAGGCGCCAGACCTGGGCGCTGGCCTGGCCTGTCAGCAGGCCAGTCAACAACAGGCACAGCAACACCCCGGACAACAGCCGGTGCGCGGCCAGACCGTTCAAGGCGCTGCAATGAGCCCTAAACATGTCTGCAACAGTGTATTTATCAGTGCCTGCATGGGCATCGTGCCGTGACTATAGAGCTGAAAGAATTTTAACTATTCGATATAACTCTCTGATTAATCATTATTCAAATCATACAAATCCACGCAATCCTTGCAGCCCGCCTCCGTGGACGGCCAGTATACGAGAATTATGTGGGAAAATATCCCTTTTTTTGGCTGCCTCGTAAATGGCATATAGGAGCTTTCCCGAGTAGACCGGTTCTAAGGGTATCCCATGGTCCGCCTCGAATTCTGTTAAGAAGCGCAAAAGTTCATTGGTGACCCTGGCATAACCGCCATGATGCCAGTCCTCCAGAATACGCCAGGGCACTTGGGGCGCCAGCCCATAGCGGGAAAAATAGTCATCAACTTCTCTCACCAGATACCCCGCCCCTTTCAGCACCTGTACGCCGACCAACGGCAGTCGGCTGGTCAGGGCCATGCCGGCCAGCATGGTGCCCGTGCCACATGCCATGCAGACCAGATCAAAGCTGTCCTGGTCATAACGCTCAGGTATGTCGGCGCAGCCCAGCAGCCCTTCCCGGTTGGCCCCGCCTTCAGGGATGAGGTAGAAACGACCGAAGCGTGCGTGCAGTGAAGCGATGATGTCCGGCTCGGATTTGCGGGCATAGTCGGCACGGGACATGCCCACCAGTGTCATGCCTGCGGCACGGGCATCACTCAGGCAGGCATTGAGGGGGGAAGGTAGTTCACCGCGAACAATACCAATGGTGCGCAGACCGCAGATCTGGCCGGCACAGGCCAGGGCATGCAGATGATTGGACCAGGGGCCGCCAAAACTCAGCAAGGTATCGTGGTCCTGAGCCCGCGCGCTGTCCAGATTGCGGATTAACTTGAACCACTTGTTACCGGAAATCTGTGCATGGATCCGGTCCAGGCGTAATACCGACAATTGTACCCCGGCACGTTCCAGCACCGGATCCCGGATGGCTTCTACCGGGGTGTCCTGCGGGACAAGTCTGTCTAAAAAGGCCACTGGCACGCTCCCTGAAAACAGCGATTATGCCAAGGCCGGCATAAATTCACAGACCTGGTGACCCCAATTGATCACGAGATAGCCCCTGCCCGTCAGGCAGTTCCTGACGACCCGCTGAGCGTACCACTGGCAGCGCCGACACCGGCGCCGCGGCGGGCCGCTTCGCTGTTGCCGACGGCGGCCCCGATGACGCCGCTAACGACAGCGCCTGTCCCGGCACAGGCGATCACCTGGCGCCCCGACTGGACCTCATCGGCAAAGCTGGAACAGTCCGCCATATCGGCGGCCAGGACATCGGGATCCACACCCTTGGTATCGACGATGGGACGATGCCCGGTAAGTTCCTCTACGTGGCGACACGACGACAGCATCAGCAGCAGGCAGGCTGTCAGAATGAACCATTTCATGGCATGACTCCTGTTGCGGGTCTCGCAAGGAACAAACGCCACACAACAAAATGCGTTGACTGGCTGATGCCATAAATCCTGTACTGCAGATACCAGGAGTATCAGCGCGATCTGGGCGTTTGGGGAGATGAGACTTTTGGAGCTTAGGAGCTTGACGGGAATAAATGGCGGACCGGACGGGACTCGAACCCGCGACCTCCGGCGTGACAGGCCGGCATTCTAACCAGCTGAACTACCGGTCCTTAGAATGATGCAAATTAGGCTATTTGCAAAGCGAAAGCACTTTGGTGGGTGA
>Ga0181558_10004232_pt1 | contig 12894 bp, 6 predicted proteins | sample 011ome_22_FD_133754 | JGI IMG/M metagenome (GOLD analysis project Ga0181558, IMG submission 133754) | Coastal salt marsh microbial communities from the Groves Creek Marsh, Skidaway Island, Georgia - 011507BT metaG (megahit assembly) | ecosystem: Environmental > Aquatic > Marine > Intertidal zone... | reverse complement strand
TATTACGACAAAGCGTACGTCGACGCCAACCTCGCCAACGTTTCCTGGGTCACTTCGCAATATTACGACAAGGCATTTGTCGACGCCAACCTCGCCAACGTTTCCTGGGTCACTTCGCAATATTACGACAAGGCATTTGTCGACGCCAACCTCGCCAACGTTTCCTGGGTCACGGGGACCTATTACGACAAAGCGTACGTCGACGCCAACCTCGCGAACGTTGCTTGGGTCACGTCTCAGTATTACGACAAAGCGTACGTCGACGCCAACTTGGCCAACGTTTCCTGGGTCACTTCGCAATATTACGACAAGGGATTTGTGGACGCCAACCTCGCCAACGTTTCCTGGGTCATGTCCAGTTATCACGACAAGAATACCATCAACACCACATTTCCAACCATCGGTTGGGTCGAAAAACTTGTGGGTGACGTGCAAGAGCAAATCATCGCTAATTTAGATGGTGAAAATGGAACGATTACGATCGACTTGTTGAACTATGTGAATAAATCTGATCTGGCAAATATATTAGCTCCGTACGCCAACACAGACACCTTGGAGTCCACCTACGCGAAAGTAAGCGATCTTGATGCATACACCACGACCACTATATTGGAATCCACGTACGCAAACATCACCCATCTCACAAACATGTACGCGACCAAAGCGGAGCTCGCCGACGAGATTGCGAACATCGACTTTTCGTCGGACGTGTACGCGACCAAAACGGAACTCGCCAGCGCAATTGCGAATATCGACGGATCGGTCAATTTAGACAACTACTACACAAACACAGAGATAGATACATCGTTTTATACCAAAACATCCATCGATACAAACTTTTATACAAAGAATGACGTAAACGGCTTGATCGCCGATTCTTCTGGAGGAGGAAGTGGTGGGAGTGTGGATTTGAGCAATTACGTGACGCATCTGGATCTTTACAGGGCGATCGTGAACGTGAATGCGGGATACTCGGTGGGGGGTAACGTAACCCCCCAATATCTCGGAAACTATTTGCGCGACAACAACTATGTTCGTGAAAATTACATCGACACGTATTTGGAAGAACACGATTATCTCCAAAAATTCAAGATTGTAGACTTGATTCTAGAGTACACGAGCGGTGACTCCAGCGGTGGTAGCGGTACAACCAATCCGGACACGTCCATGTTTGTGACCCAAACCCAATTGTATCAGGCGATACTCAACGTCAATTCCGGGTTCGGGTCCAACGGCAACGTCACACCCGCGTTCGTGGAAGACTATTTGGAAACCAACAAGTACACCACCGACCATGACGTCAAGACCTTGATCAATACGTACGGTAACGGCAACGTCACCACCACGTTTCTCATGGAGAACTACGTATCCAAGGAGATGTGGAATAATTTCGTGGTTCACGGCGGGGGATCGTCGAGTTCGGGTGGAAGTGTCAATTTGGACGGGTACGCCACAGAGGCATGGGTAACCAATCAGTTATCCAGTTTGGTGACGGGAGGTGGTGGAACCAGCGGAGGTACCGGTGGCGGAGGCACCATCACCGGCGTCATTGACCTCAACGGATACGTCACCACCACGTACGCCGACGAAACGTACATGAAAAAGTCGGATTTGATTCAAGACCCGGATGCGGACGAAACCGTGATTGAGTATCAGGTGAATTCGAACATCAACGTATTCAAGATTGGATTCGAACGATTCGTTCAAGCGGACGTCGTCACGTTGGATGACGATGATATCGAATGTGTGTTCGAACAGTCTGACGAAAATCAGAACACCGTGTTTCAACTACATAATTACACAGAAAAAAACATCAACGGAGTGGATCTTCAACGGAACATGACTATTTTCGTCCAAACACCGGTATACTTTACGACATCACCGGATACAAAACAAACGAAACAAAACGGATTGTATACTATTAACAACATCCAAATCCTCGGTGGAATATTGGCCTTGGAATGCCGACGTTCTCCGTTGATGAATTCTGTCGAAGACTGTATCGGTACAATTGTGAATATCAAGTCCAATAACCATAGCTACATCATCACCACACCCAACGAAACCCACGCGAACGTGAACGGTCCCACTCCGTTTGTCTTGGACACTGACTCGTTCGAGATTCACAACTTGATGACGGCCGAGTACGGAACCATGGCCAGTCAACATCATGACAACGTCCACATCACCGGAGGAAGCATTCAAGTCCCCGCGCTCTACGTGAGCGAACTACGCCCTCGCGACGGTAAAAGCGAAATCAGTATACGTCTTCCGGACAACACGGAAAACTCCGCGTTCCGTGTTCGAGCCACTCCGTTGGAAACCACCGCCGACGCGGACAGTGACGTTGTGTTTGAAGTGGACGGTACCGGTCTGGTCTCTGCGTTTCAGTTCAATTCTCTTTCCGACCGGTCCCTGAAAACCAACGAAGCGACCATCGTCGATCCCATCGGATTGGTGAAAAAACTGCACGGCAAAACGTTCGACTGGATCGATCCGAAACGCAACAAGAATCCCGGTCACAAACAGTACGGTTTCATCGCACAAGAGGTGGCGGCCGAGTTTCCCACTCTGGTGGCGGAAACCTTGAACGAACATCTCACGGTGGACTACGCCAAGGTGGTGTCGATTTTGGTGGAGGCGGTAAAAACCATTCACGACGCGGCGATCGCCGCCGGTTTGGACACGACAAACACCACCTCCAGCAGCGGGTCGGGTACGAACGTATGCGGTTGCTGCGGACAAACGTCGACCAACAACAATAACACCACCAATGCCACTTCGGGTACGGTAACCGTCACGCAACGACCGGTACCGGGAGACATCACCACTAACTTGATTTCGTTGGGTAGCGTACACAAATCCGTCACGACTGTGAACATGGCCACCACGCCCAACGACGAGATTGACGTCTCCGAGTTGTTCGACTCTGGGAACTACATCATCTATACCAACAAGGGGACCAACACGATCGACGGGGCGGTGTCGAACGTGGGCGACGTCGTGCTCGTCAAAGACTCACCGAACAAGGCGTTCAACGGCGTGTATCAGGTCACGGCGACCTTGGAGGGCGCGCAAGGATTGTTCTCTCGCGCAGTGCGTCATCCCGACTTCAAAGCGTTTGGAAACATCGTGGGTTCGACGGTCGTCGTCGAACCCACCGGATTCGCGGGGCGCGGAAAAGGTACGTTCAATCCGGGACACACATTCGTGTGTATTCATCCGTCGAACGTGGACGCCGGGTCGTTTGCGCTCGACTCGTCCCCCATTGAGTTTGTCAGTTTGGAAAAACAAAATTACGGAACCATGGCGTATCAAGACGCCAACCACGTCGACATCACAGGGGGCACCATCTCCATGGAAACGGTGCACGCCAGCGAGATTCGACCACAAACCGACACCAGCGACGTGTCCGTTCATCTGGAATCCACTACCCAAACGTTCAAGGTGAAAAACAACTCGGGGTCATCCATGTGTGAAATCAACCACTCGGGTATTGTCACCGCCAACGATTTCTTTTCGCCGTCCGACGAGCGTCTCAAGACCAACGTGTCGAGCATCACACACGCCTTGTCGCTGGTTCGTAAATTACACGGTGTGACGTTCGATTGGAAAGATCCATCTAAAAACGATCCGATTCACAAACAATACGGTTTCATCGCACAAGAGGTGGCGCTCCATTTCCCTACGTTGGTGCACACCCGATCCGACGACAAATTGTCGGTCGATTACTCCAAGGTGGTGTCGATCCTGGTGGAGGCGGTCAAGGATTTGGGCTCCATGCTCAACTTGTAAACACCGTCCATGGTTTCCAACATCGTTTCCTGACTCGCAAGATGGTCGTACCATCGGTAGATGCGCGGAAGCACGTCACCGCAACACGCGTGTTTGATGTGATAGGGGTGTACGGTTTGCGCGACGAACAAGTATCCGTTCTTCTGATACATCAAGATGTCGTGGGTGTCTGACACATACACGTCGTTCCGATCGTAGTCGTAAATCATGCCGTCAAAAGTGTGGGTGTCGTTCAGCATCATGTGCGTGACTTGCGATTTGTCTCGCATGAACAGTCGATACCCGACGCCGTCCAAGATGTAAATGTATTCGGACGACTCCACCAACCAACGTCCGATACACGACAGGAAATTCACTTCGTATATTTTTTGCGTGGATCTTGGAACGTCCCACGACACGTACTTTCCACACATCGAAACCATATCCAGCATATCATTGCAACGCACGGTTTGGATCACGTCCTCGTTCTTGCGAATCCAATAGTTTTGACGCGTATCTCCCGTCACCGTCACACACGTGTTTGTACACGTGTCCCATAATCCATCAAATAACACAACGTCCTTGTTTTCAAACATCCATTGGATTGTGTTATTCGACTGAATATGTATGTAATAAACGCTTTTCGGCGTCAAGCACATCACGTACCCTTTTTTGCACTTGTATCGATCCACATGTTGTATGGTTTGGAATTTGGTTTGCGTACCCAACCACAACATACGTGTTTCTCCATCGTAACGAACACTAACGAGCTCGTTTTGATGGTTGACGACCAGGGGAACTGTCGACAGATTCGACAAAGGATTCCGCGACATTGCCGACTGGTTCGATGATGCTGTTGACAATTTGTGGTAGTATCGGGTCATTTGATTTCTTCGATACCACTCTCTTTCTTGACGTGTTTGCAGTGTCTTTAACATCACGATCGTAACACACGGACATATAGTTTCTCTCCTTATCCTAACTCTTGTTTTGTCTGATGTTTAAGTGAGTTTATTTGGGATAGTACGAATCGCACATCTCGGACGATGTTTCTACCCCGCTCGCGGTTGCCTTTGTAGCAACAATTGACGCTTCGGCATTCGCTTCGACATTTTCATCCACCACCTTCTTCTTACCACGAGCGGCGGTCTTCTTCTTGGGAACGTCTTCGTCGGCATCAACTGACGCTTCGGCATTCGCTTCGACATTTTCATCCACCACCTTCTTCTTACCACGAGCGGCGGTCTTCTTCTTGGGAACGTCTTCGTCGGCAACAATTGACGCTTCGGTATTTTCACCCACCACCTTCTTCTTGCCACGAGCGGCGGTCTTCTTCTTGGGAACGTCTTCGTCGGCAACAATCGCTTCGGCATTGGACGCTTCGGCATTGGACGCTTCGGCATCCGCATTTTCAACCACCGCCTTCTTCTTACCACGTGTTACCGTCTTCTTTTTGGGTTCGATAACTTCGTCGACGGTGTGTTCAACAGAAGGTCCGTCCATAATTTCGATGTTCGGATCTACCTTCGTGGAAACCGACCCTCGTGTGGATTTGGGTGTCTTTTTGGTATATTCATCAAACCAAACCATCACCTCGTTCATTGAGAGCACTGGCATGTCGTCGCACAGTTTCATCAACATGCGCTTCATGTCCGTCAACACATGTTTTTCCAGCTCGTTCGCGAACGCATGCGTCATATATTCCTTCACAGAGTTCATGTTATCTATTGGTTGTGTACCGTGCTACCGTGAATGAGTTCATAATCTTTAAGTGTAAAACGAGTCTACGTAACATGTGTCTTCGAATTCATGTCTCGGCGTGGACGGTATGTATACATCGTCGGAGCCGTGTTGGGGTGGTTCGTCTTCACCAACCTGTTCTTCGAAACACGGGACCATTCGCGCCGGATCGACCAAGATATCCACGAGCCCCGTCCCAATCTTCGAGTGTTTTCCCATCACGATATTTTCGGTGATTCCCTTCAAATGGTCGCGCTCACCAAACACCGCCGCGTCCGTAATGATATTGACCGTCTCCTCGAACGAACACCGCATGAGCACTCCCGTTTCCGTCCGGTTGATTCCGTGGCGCGTGATGGACATGAGCATGCCCTTGTAGGTCATCGTGTCCACCAATAACCCCACGTGACGATAGTCCACGTACGATCCGTCGTACTCAATCACGTTCCGAATCTCGCGCAACAACATCTCTCTCGCCGCTTCGATTCCCAACACTTGGTACGTCTCAATGATATTGTTGGTGTACGTGCGGTGCGGATCGATCATGCGATCGCAAAGTACGTTTTCAAAGTCGGTTCCCGCGGTCTCCACCACCCACGGGTCGTCGTGCGCGTACGTTTCTCGAATGTTCGGGTACCCTTTCACGTTCAGATCCGACTTGATTTTGACCGCTAGCCGTTTCGCGTGGTCGTTGTCTTCCACATCGGCGGAGGTCATCACACGCACCACCAACATGGGTTCTTCACTCGTTTCGTCGTTGCATACACACCAGACGTTGTCGTACTGTTGTTGCAGACACACCGTCAGATCGGTCATGGTTACCCCTTGTTTCCCCACTTCGTACACGTCGATCGCGTACACAATCACCCAACACCCGTCCCGCAAGACGGATTCCAGGTCAGGATTATCCATGCGCCTCATATAGTCTTGTTCGAAATCAAACATCTCCAACTGGTAGTATACGGACGTTCCTTTGACGTAGTGCCCCAACGTCGTTCCGTTGAATCGAAACATCTTGGAATGCACGTGCTCCGGTTTCATGGCGATGGTCATGCTCGGACTCTTGATCGTTTTGCTCATGTTGATCAACTCTTTCAATCGAGGCACGCCCAGTGTCACGCTCTTCGAGGCGATTCCCGAAAAGTGAAAGGTGTTCAACGTCATTTGCGTGATGGGTTGTCCCAAACTTTGCGCCGCAATCACACCCACCATCTCTCCCGGATTGACGAGGTACGGTTCCAGCTCGGCGTTCATTTGCGACCGCTTCCGTTCCGCTTGTTGTTCGTCTTGGACGTGGTGACGAATCAACCAATCCGCAAGCGGAGACACGTTGTTGATGTTCGATACACCTGTGTTGTTGTCGTGCGATTTCCAGTACGCGTCCGTCAGTTCGATTGGAAAACAAATGCTCTGCATTCCCCACGGGTTGCTTTTGTCAATCTTTTGAGCGAACAAGAGACTTCCGTCGAATCCGTCCTCTCCGTATCGAAACTGGACGATGTCGCCAATGCTGTTTCGCACCACGCCATCGAACCCCACGGCGATGTCCTCCATCGATTTGACGAGTCGGCGCTGAATGTACCCAGACTCACTCGTCTTGATGGCCGTATCGATCACACCCTCTCGACCGCCCATGGCGTGAAAGAAAAACTCGCTCGGAGTCAACCCCTGCATGTACGAATGCTTCACAAACCCCTTGCTCTCCGGTCCATGATCGTTCTGTTTGAAATGAGGAAGCGTACGATTGTCGTATCCGAACGCGACCCGTTGACCGTTCACGTTTTGTTGGCCGACGCACGCCATGATTTGCGCGATGTTGATGACACTCCCCTTGGAGCCTCCACTCACCATCGTAAACAGATTGTTTTTCGTCGTCAAATCTTTTTGGACGTATCGACCCGACACGTCCCTTGCGTTGTTCAAGATGGTGCTGATGGTACCCTCCTTCTTCGAAGGATGCACTCCGGTTTTGACGGCGTTCTCCAAAATCGTGTCGATGCGACGCATGTTGTCGTCGATGAGCGAGGTCACTTCACCGGTATTCTTCGTCACACAATCGGAAATCCCCACCGAAAACCCGTGCGTCAACAACCATTTGTTGACCAAAAACTGAATGCGACTCACCAGCCGACACGCCTTGTCGTTGTCGATCAACCACGCTTTGTGCACGATACCGTTGGACGCCGCACCCAACGTCTTTTTGCACAACGTGCCCGTGAGAAGCTCGCCCGATGCGTCGATGTAAATCTCGGTATCCGACGCAGAGAACCAGGGGGGTTCGGTGTCCTCGTTGTGCCACGCCGAATACTTGCGCATTTGTAGTCCCGGAAAAAACAACAAGGACATCAGTTGTTTCCCGGACCACAGCGGGATCGGTTTCAGCACACAAGGAATGGGGATTCGAAACTCTTCAATGTTACACAAGAGTTGTGTGACGTCCTCCCGAGCCAAAAACACGTCACGTCTCGTGAAGAGTCGACACGCCATCAACGAATCCTGGATGATCCCCATTACCGGACGGTTCGCTTGCGGCGAAATCATGTTTTTGGACACCATCATGAGCTCCTTGATTTCCGAAATGCTCTCGAATCCTTGCGCGACGTGCAGATTCATCTCGTCGCCGTCAAAGTCGGCGTTGTACGAACTTGTGGCGCTCAGATTCATGCGAAACGTGTTGTGTGGCATGACCACCACGCGATGACCCATCATCGACATCTTGTGCAACGTGGGTTGTCGGTTGAATACGACGTAATCCCCGTCCTGCAGATGGCGCTCCACGACGTCTCCCTCGTTCACCACGACATCCTTGGCGAATCGAAGATCCTTTCGAACACCGTTCTCGGTGATGACGTACTTGGCCCCCACGTCCTTCAATCGTTTCGGACACGGCCCCGTATCCACATACTCTTGGATGCGTTTCTTGTTGTGAGCGTTCACGCATTCCGAAAACGTCATGTTGCGCGCGATATCCACCGGGACACCCAGCTCGTCGAGCATGATGTTCGGCTCCGCCGTGATGACCGTCCGCGCGGAAAAGTCGACGCGTTTTCCCATCAAATTGCCGCGTACGCGCCCTTCCTTCGACCGAATGCGTTGACCGATGGATTTGATGGGCCTCCCCGTGCGTTGCGTCGCCTGCGGTTGGCCCGGGATTTCGTTGTCGATGAGCGTGTTGACGTGATACTGCAACAACGAGATGGTCTCTTGGATCATGGTTTCGCTTCCTTTCGGATTCGATCCTAGCAGTTTGGCGAGCGACTTGTTGCATTTCAAGATGTCCGTCATCTTGTGTGTGATGTCGTCCTGTGTCCGATACGACGAGTTCATCATCACCGACGGGCGAATCACCGGCGGTGAAACCGGAAACACCTCGAAAATCATATTCTTCGGATGACTGTATTTGCTGTTGGATCCGATGGCGTCGCAAGTGACGTCGTCTATTTTACGCAAGATGTTCAATATCGTTTTCGTGGGAACCGCCGTGGTCGTGGTGGTGTCCGCATTCTCGTCTTCGGGTTCTTCGTTCGCGTTTGTGAACGTGCACGAAATCACAAAGTTGTCCGTCGACCATTTCGGTTGACGGAACCCGCACCGCGCGCACGTCTGATCCTTCTTGAGCGACTCCATGACGCGCTTCAAACGCATGGCGCGTCGACTGCCGCTGACGTTCTCGGTGGGTAACGGGGGAAACTTTTCGAAACATCCGAGAAACCCCGAACAACGCATACACACGCATTGCAAAATCTTGTAAATGTTCTTGAAATAGGACAAATTATACACGGGGTACTCGAGTTCCACGTGTCCGAAATGACCCGGACAGTTGATGTTGTCGCACCCGCACGTCGCGCACTTGTGCGAACGGCTGGTGGTTCCCATGCGCAAATCGTACAAACCGTGTTCCGCCGGCTCTCCCTTGTCGTACAGGTCCACATTGTGCACGCACACCACCGACTGTTTCACAATCTCCTCTTTGCTCAAGATACCAAACTGAATGCCGACGACATCCGCGGGACGCGCGCTCGAAGACGCGTATCGACTATTCATGAATACTCCGAACATTCTCGCAAATCTTTAAATTTTCATTTTATTTGTGGAGAACATTTCATACCGTCGAAAAATAAGAAACGATGTCCCGAGTAAACTCTGTACCGCCTTTGTACGACATGTTGCAACGATCCATCATTCTCGCCCGATACAAATCGAACCTGAAAGCGAACGTGAGCACCATCAAACAACAATTGCGCGACTTTCATTACCATACTATTTCGGTCGCGTTGTCTTTCGTGGACAAACCATACCTAGAAACGAGCCTTGCGTTCAAGGTTTTGGAGACACGAGCATGGTCCAACTTGTATCACGCACGACTACTCCCCGCCAACCAACCCAAACGCCCGTTGTTGGTGCACGACGATTTTCGCGAATGGTTGCGTTTCGTACAACACCGAATCGTTCATGACAACGCGTTCGACATCCATGACTTTTTACAACAAACTCGAAAACGCAACATCACATCCGTACTCTGGAACGGGTACCGCGAAACGTACAAAGATGTTATGTATTACGTGTTGGTGAGTAGCAACGCAAAATACGATACCAAAGAAATAAAAGCCTACGTCCGAAGCTTTTATCGTCTTGGCAAATCCGTGCTGTTGTTTTTCCGAAAAACGAACATCAAACCCACACACAATCACCTTTTAAACGACAACTATTCGACCAATCCTTTGTACGACCCACCCGTCTATTCGCACGCTTCGAATGCGTTCGTCATGGACGTGTTCATGTTGTTGGGTCGCTTGGCGACTGAAATAGTCGATTTTCCGAAATCCGTACGCGACCGATCAACATACAACGAATTGATGAGGCACGCGCATCCAATCACCCGTACGATTCACAACTCACGTACGTTTCCATAAAAGACGTGCGCTCGCGTTTCCATGTATCCGTTCGGCGTATCCGGGTCGTAGTAGTGTTCGATCCACGCGGTCCACGCGTTCCGAATCATTTTCTTGCACCGACTCCGTCTCGCGCGACGAACGCGAACCGCCGAGGAAAGGATGTCGCGAACACGCCCACCACAATATTGGGCCATGGACTGCATAAAATCGTCACGCACGGTGTTTGGTCTCCACCCAACTACCGGTGCCGTACAATCGATTCGTTCAAAGGTTTCTTGAACCAATTGTTTTGCTGCGGCGAGATGGTGTGTAAACTCAGGATACGTCAACACCACCGACGACCACACGTGTGGTCGCGTTCGTTTCAATCCGAATACGACAAGATTCCGCACGTTGACCGAATCCACCACGTCCAACCACAACACCACCTTGTGGTCGTCGCGTTTGACGTCCATCTCCAAATTGTACGGACCAACCGTACCGCTCGTGAAAATCTTTCGAAACTCTACACGAAATCCGTCACCCCAATCCATGGTCGCGAAACAATGCTCGTGTTGGATGTCGGGCATCACACCACGCATCAACATGGATCGTTGGCGTTGCGACGCGACAGAGTACATGGTGCAATACCACACCCCCGTACCGTTCTTAAAGTAACTCATTTAGAAACGACATCATAGCAAATGTAGAAAAGAGTGTCTCCTGATATGAACAAATTCGTACTCTCAGAGCGTCATCTGATTCGCAAACTGCTTTCGTATCGCGCCCGCGACATCACACCCGTCCTCGACTACGCCGTCGAACACAACGGCGCCGCGGGCGCACACGCGTATTTTCAAAAACAACGCCAGTTGATGTACGCGTTTCCGAATCAATATCACGCCATCAAATTGTCCGCGTTAAATTTGTCGTCCGATTTGACGCACCGGCTCGCCGAACACGCGGCGTACACCAACAACAAGCTGATGATCGACGCGGAACAAGTGGGGATTCAACAACGCGTTTCGAGCCTCACGGACGAACTCGTGACGCATCCGCAATCATCCGCTCACCACATTTTCAAAACTTACCAAATGTATCGCCGAGACGCCATGCATCGACTGGTCGCAGATATCGACTATTGCGTGTCGAACGGACACGTGTTGCACGTGAAACTCGTCCGCGGCGCGTACTTGGCCCAAGACCGGCGCACGGGCATGTTGTACGACACCAAAGAAGACACCGACAAAGCGTACGACCGCGCCGTCGACGTCCTGAAATCCCACGAACCCATGCTCGGAGAACTCGTGTTCGCCACCCACAACAAAGCGTCCTTCGACCGAATCAAGAACATAGCGAGCGAGAAATGCTTTCACGCGACATTGATGGGCTTTGACGAACCTCTGTTGGAGTGGACTTCGGGGTCGATTCGAAAAATGGTCTACGTACCGTTCGGACCGTACCACCAAGCGATCCCTTATTTGTTGCGACGTTTGTACGAAAACCCGTCCGTGGTTCGCAAACAACTATTGTTCGGTTGAATAAAAAAAATGCACATCACGCGACCCTTTTTTAAAAATTTGGATTCCGTGATGAGGATTTAAAAATTTTTTGAACACGCAAACGATTCGCAAAAATCTGTGCGCGCATTCACCGCCATGCACTTTTACGCTAAAGGATTTGGTTGTGGAGAGAAGAGTTCGAACACGCAAACGATTTGCAAAAATTTGTGCGCGCATTCACCGCCATCTCGTACGCCGCGTCACCGCCATGCACTTTTACGCTGAAGGATTTGGTATACTCGATGTCGTCCTGTTTGATTCTCGCTTGCCATGAGCCTTGTGGGCGATCGTTCACGAATCGAACACCCGGGACCGCGTTCTTGCAAGTGCGATTGTTGTTGTTCTGCTTTGGTGTCGTGTCGCGGAGATTCACTCGACGATTATCCAACGGATTGCGGTTGATGTGATCCACCATGTCGTATCCCGTAAGATAGTTATGAACTCGTTTCATCATTGTTTTCCCTTGCTTCTTCTCTGCACGAGTACCTTTGAAAGAAAATATGGCATATGCCTGTGAATTTTCATTAGCGCTACTTGTCTTTGTCAAAGCATGTTGTTGAACGTGAGGAAGATCCTCGAAATCGATGAGCATCGTGTGTTCGTCGTCGATAAACACCTCCAACGTGTTCTTGGTCACCGGGACGTTGTATATATTATCCTTCCAATGAATGCCGTCAGGGAGGCGGCGCACTTTGTTTTTGGTAAATCCGTGCTCGTCGCTCCAACGAATACCGTACTCCATCGCCGCACGAGTTGCGGCATGTTCGTCTCTCGTTTCCGAAATACCGAACATCTTACCGTGTTGCTTACCTCCCGCGTTGCATCGATAAGAAACGCTTCCGTGTTTCGACGATCCGACCTTCGCCTCCTTCTTCAAAATGTAACCCGCAGGTTTTCCAAGACACCAATCGTAAGAAACCTCGTCGATGGTGGAAGGAAGGGTG
>Ga0181558_10004231_pt1 | contig 12896 bp, 9 predicted proteins | sample 011ome_22_FD_133754 | JGI IMG/M metagenome (GOLD analysis project Ga0181558, IMG submission 133754) | Coastal salt marsh microbial communities from the Groves Creek Marsh, Skidaway Island, Georgia - 011507BT metaG (megahit assembly) | ecosystem: Environmental > Aquatic > Marine > Intertidal zone... | reverse complement strand
TCTGGGTATTTTTTTTCAAGCAGCCTCACTCGTTCTTGAATCTTGTAGAAATTTGATTCGTAAGCAGGTGACCAAAAATAAAGTACTAGTTTTTTATTTTTAGATAAGGTATTTAAGTCAGTGTTTACTCCCTCATAAGAAATGAGTTCAATATTTGGTACTACTTTATTAGGCTGAAGGTTACTTATATTTGTGTAGATTTCTTCTATTTCATCAAAATGTTCGTTGGAAGAAGAGTACTTAATAAAACTCCTATTGAACTCTTCCATGTTTGATTTGGAATCTCTAGATTTAATAAAGTATTGAATAGCTACATTTCTGAAAAGATTATCTTTTAATCGTTTATCAATTCTGAGGGAGTCAATAACAACCAATTTATGCTGGTTAAAATGAAGTATTTGATTTTTTTCAATGGGTTGAGAACATTGATCACGACAATTTAAAAAGGCAAGATTGCCTAATTGATACTTCATATAACTATAATAGGGACTATAGAAGTAGAGGTCTTTATTGTTTATTTTTAATGTTTTACGATAGTTATAAAATTCATTTGGAAGTTCTATGTGATCGTGTTTTCCACTGTTAAATTTATGAAAGAACGGATATTTTTCTTTGAAGACATATACATTGTAATCAATTGAGGCTTTAACAATATCAATTGCTTTATTACTAAGATCAATGTCATTTTTGATGGCTTCGAGCAATTGAAGTTTTTTAGCTCGTAATTCTTTGATTCTTAAATCAAATGTAATGGGATCTAAATCATATATAGCGTTCATTTGATGTTCTTCCTCTTCTCGTTGCAGTAGTAATTCCACAAGAAAGTTATTGACCTCTGAACCTCGTCCAGAGAAAACTAATGATTCATCAAATGCTAGGGTATTCAATCTCATATTAAGACTGTCTCCCTTTTGTAAATAGATGTAATTAAATTCAGGCTCATGATAGAAATTATAAAGCCCTTCGTCTAGATCATTGAATTTAATTTTAAAACGATTATTGTGATCGAGCCTAGCAGAATCGATTACCTTATCATTTTTGTATAAGAGGAGGTATTCAGAAGTGGGATTAACAATTTCACCACCAATATAAACATTGGAGCTTGTTTTGTCAATACTACCGCAACTGATCATCAACACTATTCCAATAAGTAAGCTTAATACTTTCAATTGTAGGTTATTAGTTTTGTATATTCAAAGTTACTACAGTTGTAATTAGCGCTATGTTAATAGGTCGTTAAAAGACGTAACGTTTAATTTGTTAAAAATGCTATTGCTGCAGCAGTTTTAATGTTTATTTTTGCACAAATTTTTCACTATGTTATCAGTTTCTAATTTATCCATTCAGTTTGGAAAACGCATCTTATTTGACGAAGTCAATGTTAGTTTTACTCAAGGCAATTGCTACGGTATTATCGGAGCAAATGGGGCTGGAAAATCTACTTTTTTAAAAGTTATTTCCGGACAGCAAGACAGTACCTCCGGACATGTTCATTTGGAACCAGGAAAACGGATGTCTATTTTAGAGCAAAATCACAATGCCTATGATAGTGATACGGTACTTGATACGGTATTAAAAGGAAATAAAATATTGTATAAAATAAAGAATGAAATTGACGCTCTATATGCTGATTACACCGATGAAAATGCAGATAAAATCGGAGAATTACAGGTGCAATTTGAGGAGATGAATGGGTGGAATGCTGATTCAGAAGCAGCTGCTATGCTATCTAATTTAGGAATTAAAGAAGATAGTCACTATAGTTTAATGAGTGATGTGGATCCTAAGTTAAAGGTTCGTATACTATTAGCTCAGGCCCTTTTCGGCAATCCAGATGTGTTAATTATGGATGAGCCTACCAACGATTTGGATTATGAAACCATTAATTGGTTAGAAAATTTTCTTGCTGATTATGAAAATACAGTTATTGTGGTATCTCACGACCGTCACTTCTTGGACGCCGTTTGTACACATATTGCAGATATCGATTTTGGAAAAATAAATCTCTTTTCAGGAAACTATACGTTCTGGTATGAGAGTAGTCAATTAGCAGCAAGACAACGAGCTCAGCAAAATAAGAAAGCAGAAGAGAAGGCTAAAGAACTACAAGAATTTATTTCACGTTTTAGTGCCAATGTTGCAAAAAGTAAACAAGCGACTTCAAGAAAGAAGATGCTAGAAAAATTAAATGTTGCTGAAATAAAACCTTCAAGTAGAAGATATCCTGCCATTATATTTGAGCGTGAACGAGAAGCTGGTGATCAAATTCTTAACATTGAAAATTTAGCAGCCAGCTCAGAAGATGGAGATTTATTATTTAAGGATGTTAGTATTAACCTTGCCAAAGGTGATAAGGTTGCCGTTATTTCCAAAGATGCTAGAGCCACAACCGCATTTTATCAAATTGTTAATGGTAATAAAACTGCCGATAGTGGATCCTATCAGTGGGGAATCACAACACTTCAGTCATACCTTCCTTTGGACAATAGTGATTTCTTTAATGAACCGATTAGTCTTGTTGATTGGTTACGTCAATGGGCTAAAACCGAGGAAGAACGAGAAGAAGTTTATGTTCGTGGTTTTTTAGGAAAAATGCTCTTTAGTGGAGAAGAAGCTCTTAAAAAATCAACCGTACTATCTGGAGGAGAAAAAGTGCGTTGTATGTTAAGTAGAATGATGATGTTTCGTGCGAATGTTTTAATGTTAGACGAACCTACTAACCACTTAGATTTAGAGAGTATTACGGCCTTTAACAATTCACTTAAGAATTTCAAGGGAACAGTGTTGCTAACTACTCATGATCATGAATTCGCTCAAACAGTCGCTAACAGAGTCATTGAGCTTACCCCAAAAGGAATCATTGATAGGTATTTGAGTTTTGATGAGTATATGAACGATAAAGACATCAAAGAACAACGAGAAAAGATGTACAGCTAATTATCTTAACTGTGCATCAAATTGATTCTCGAAGGTCTGTTGTAGCTTATTCATAATCTTGTCGATTTGTTTGTCGGCAAGAGTTTTTTCTTCATCTAATAATGTGAAACTTAGTCCATAAGACTTGGTGCCTTTAGGAAGGTTTTTACCAGTATACACATCAAATAAGGTTACTTCTTTCAAGAATTTTCGCTCCGTATTAAAAGCTGCTTCTTTAAGACTATCAAATTGATGTTGTTCAGGTAAAAGCAATGCAAAATCTCGTTTTACAGCTGGATATTTTGGAATTTCTTTGAACTTTAATTCGGTTTTAGGAAGTAAACTTAGTATGTTATCCCAATTAAAATCTGCAAAGAGTATCTGTTGTTTACAATCAAACCCATTAATTAAGTTTTTGTTAACCACCCCAAAGCTCACCACTTCTTTCTTTTTATAGGCATAGGATAATCCTTCAGAAAATGTGTGGGTAGCGGCTTGTTGAATCTTATTGAATTTAATGCCTAATCGTTCTAGGGTATTTTCAACGATTGATTTTAAATAAAAGAAATCAGATTTACGTTCTAAACTATTCCATGAATCAATCTCTCTGTTTCCAGTAATGTAAATTGCTAAATGTTTTTGTTCTTGATACAAATCCTTATTAACGCGGTAAGTTTTTCCAAATTCAAATAATTTGAGATTGGATTTTTTTCTATTAATGTTATAATTAACAGCTTCTAATCCTGTGAATAACATTGTTGTTCTGAGAGTTGATAAATCACCAGATAAGGGGTTGAGCATACGAACCGCAGCTCCCTCAATAGGGAGTAAATCCTTATATTTTTCAGAGGAAAGGCTATTGGTCATAATTTCAAAAAAGCCTTGGGAAGCTAATAAATTACCAATTTTATTTTGAACTTTATGATCATCAAAAGCTGTCATTTTTGCAATGGAGGCGTTGACCTTTGTGCTAAATTCGATATTGTTATAGCCATAAACTCTAAGTATTTCTTCAATGACATCAACTTCCCGTTGAACATCAGTTCTGTAAAAAGGAATGGTAAGTCCCATACCTGATTCGGTGACATTATTAACTTTGATTTCTAAAGAGGTTAAAATAGATTTAATGACTTCTCTAGGTATTTGTTGACCTATCAAAGAATTAATTCGATCAAAGGTTAAAAATACTTGATGATCCTCTTTCTTTTTTGGATAAAGGTCCTCAATTTCAGAAGATATGGTACCACCAGCTAATTCTTTAATTAATAAAGCGGCTCTTTTGAGAGCATAGTCAACCATGTCAATATCGATACCACGTTCAAACCTAAAAGAAGCATCCGTATTAAGTCCATGTCGTTTAGCTGTTTTTCGAACACTTACGGGGTTGAAGTACGCGGACTCTAAAAATAGTGTTGTAGTTTCTTCAGTAACTCCTGAATTTTTACCTCCAAAAACTCCGGCAATACAAAGTGGTTTTTCTGCATCACAGATCATTAAATCTTCAGCATCTAAGCTACGTTCTATATCATCTAGGGTTGTGAATTTTGTTCCTGAGTCAAGTGTTTTTACAATAATTTTATTCCCTTTAATTTTATCGGCATCAAAAGCATGTAATGGTTGACCTAATTCGTGAAGCACATAGTTAGTACAATCTACTACATTGTTTTTTGGGTTAATTCCTATAGCTTTTAATCTATTTTGAAGCCAACTTGGACTTGGTTTAATTGTTACATCAGTAATAGTTAGCCCACAGTATCTAGGGGCTAGCTCTGGATTTTTTACTTCAATTGGAATTTGCAAGTTTCTATTATCCCTTGTAAAACTTGTTACGGAAGGAGTAATTAAACCTTTACTGATTCCTTGTTGAATCAATCCTGCTCTTAAATCTCTTGCTACACCAAAATGACTCATCGCATCAGATCGGTTAGGAGTAAGCCCTATATCAAAGATTTGATCGCGTTCAACTTTAAATACTTGATTGCATGGGGTTCCAGGTGTTAGCGCTGCATCGAGCACCATAATGCCATCGTGAGACTTTCCTAAACCAATTTCATCTTCTGCACAGATCATCCCTTGACTTAGTTCTCCTCTTATTTTACCTTTTTTTATTACCCAAGATTCACCTTCAGGGGTGTATAGGGTTGTTCCAACGGTTGCAACAGGAACTTTTTGTCCTTTTGCTACATTGGGAGCTCCACATACGATTTGAATCGGTTCATCACCACCAATAGAAACAGTGGTAACGCTTAATCGATCCGCATTGGGGTGTTTTTGACAACTTAACACTTCTCCTACGATCACTCCTTGTAATCCGCCTTTTACAGATTCAAATTCGCTTATTCCTTCAACTTCAAGACCAAGGTCAGTTAATAAAGCTGCTGTTTTATCAGCATTCCAGTCAATTTCTATGAATTGTTTTAACCAGTTATATGATATTTTCATTGGTGTACTTCTACAATCGGTATTATCCGAAATATTTAAAGCACAAATATAAGCAATGACATGTCGTTATAGAAATTTATCAGCGATAACTGATTAGATTATTATCTTTGAATTTTAAATCGATATCTATGAAACTTTGTATTGCTCTATTTTTGATGATTGTGACACTTTTAAGCTCCTGTTCTTCGCCTAATAACAGTCAACCGACCCTTGGTGTATATAAAGCTGAAATGCCAACTGTAGATGGATCAATCTTGCCATTTAAATTTGAATTTTTAACAGTGGACGGAAGTTTGATCATGAAGGTGGAGAATGATAAAGAAACATTGATTTATGATGATATAAGCATTGAAGGTGATTCTATTCGTATTGCAATGCCTCCCTATGATGCGGTTATTAGTGCTGAAATTGCTCCAGGGTCAATTAAAGGAAGCTACATCAAAGAAGATTCAAATCGATCTACTCCTTTTTATGCTTATGTAAGTGATGCTCCAAAATTTATAACAACCACTCCTCATTCGTTTGAGATTAATGGAACGTATAAAACAGTATTTAGGCCTGACAACCCCTATCCTGGATTAGGAATATTTACTCAAAATGGTGATAAGGTATCTGGTACGTTCAGAAAAAATACTGGAGATAATCGATTTTTATCTGGTATTATTAGTGGTGATTCTCTTTATTTATCCACCTTTGATGGTGCTCATCCCTATTTGGTGAAAGCGGTTAAAAGAAGAGATACTATAGTTGGTAAACTTTATTATGAAAGTCATTCTGCTACAGATTTTTGGATGGTTAAAGATGATAACTATCAGTTGGCAGATGCGAATCAACTTACTAAACTCAATACGGGATTTGAAACTATAGATTTTAGATTTAAAGGTATAGATGGGTCTTACGTAAGTTTAAGTGATTCACAATACAAAAACAAAGTAGTCGTAGTTCAAATACTTGGAACTTGGTGTCCAAATTGCTTAGATGAAACAAAATTCTTTTTGTCCTATATCAAAGAGCATCCGGATCTTGAAATAGAATTTATTGGATTGAGTTTTGAGAGCGCTAAAACGGAAGATCGTGCTATGATGCGTATTCAACGTATGGTTGATAAATTAGACATCCCATATCCGATTCTTTTGGCACAATTTGGTAGTACCGATACAACGCTTGCTCTAGAAAAACTACCTATGTTAGATGGAATACGTTCTTACCCAACCATGATTATTATAGATAAGTCAGGTAAGGTGAACAGTATTCATACTGGATTTAATGGACCTGCAACAGGTCAAGCTTATGAAGATTTTAAAAAGGATTTTGATCTTGAAATAACAGCTTTAGTGAAAGAATGAATCGATATTAAATAATTGTTGATTTACCTAATCCAATATTTTCAATATTGAAATTATAAACGTCATCAGATTCTTTAATCGCCTCAGCTAAATAATCACCTATAGTCGAACAAGAATGGTGTTCAGCTAGTTGATACGAAGAATTAACCATATTGTTGTTGATGGCAGACTGAATAGCCCTCATAATAGCTAACGCCTCTTCGTTTAAACCAAATCTAGATAGGAGTAAGGTAGCAGCATAAATGGCAGCTAATGGATTGGTGCGATTTGATTCTAATGCTTTTGGAATACTAATTAGGGGCTCAAATAAATTACAATTAACACCATCATGAGCCTCAGGTAATAGGGCAGCTGTACCGGTTAAAACTTTTGATTGAGCAGCTAATATTTGACCTAAGAAATGATCGGTTAGTAAAATATCAAAGTCTTTGGATTTAATAAGCATCAATTCAATAGCTTTTTCAATACTGATAACTTCAATGCTAACAGTTGGATAACTTAGGCCAATACGATGGACAGTTTTTTGCCAAAAGGAATTAGAGTCTTCTATATGATCAGGATTGACTAAGGTTATTTTTTTCTTTCTGTTTTTTGCTGTTCTAAAAGCCAAATGAATTAATTTTTCAATATGACTTTCAGCGTATTTATATCTTCCTAGTCCAAGTTTTAAAGATTGATGTTGTTTTTGGGTCGGATTAGCTTTAAAGAGTATAAATTCATACAAGGCGGCTAAATCTTCTTTAAATACACCTTGAACATCTAAATTCTTAAGCGGAAGTGTTGCTTTTATACTTACATACAAATCAAGTGCATCAATAAGGTTTATTTCTGGAATATCTTCATCTAACAAAAACCTTCTTGTAATTTTAACACTGGAAAGTACTGCATTTGAGCTTTTTAAAAGCTGAATATCTTCTTTGGTTATTTTTATTTTACCACCAATCAGAGGTTTGCTTAAATGGGTATAGTTAAAAGTATGATCGTAATTTTCACTAATAGCATCTAAACATTTAAGCGCCTGTTGTAAAACTTCAGCTCCTGTTCCAGGAGTTGATAGAGTGGTGATGTTGATCTCCATATTATATGGTTATTCCGCTGTCTTTAATGATATCATGAATGTCATTGTCTACTACTTCTTTTTTTCGATCTGCATAATCTAAAAACACGTTATAGACCTCATCTAGTTGTAGTTTAGTCAATTCATATCCGACTAATTTAGCTCTATAAGCTAATGCTGCACGACCTGAGCGCGCTGTAAGTACAATAGAGGACTCGGTAACTCCTACATCTTTAGGATCGATAATTTCATAAGTTTCTCTATTTTTAATAACACCATCTTGATGAATACCAGAACTATGAGCAAATGCGTTTGCTCCAACAATCGCTTTATTAGGCTGAACAGGCATTCCCATTTTAGATGACACCATTTGCGAAGTACTGTAGAGTAGTTCTGAATTGATATTAGTATCAATGTTTAAATAAGGATGTTGTCGCATAATCATAACCACTTCTTCTAGGGAAGTATTTCCAGCACGCTCTCCAATTCCATTAATAGTACATTCTATTTGACGCGCACCATTAATAACTCCCTCAATAGAATTTGCAGTAGCTAGACCTAAATCATTATGACAGTGGCATGATAAAATCGCCTTATCAATACCTGTAACGTTTTCTTTTAAATATTTTATTTTGGCTCCATATTCAGAAGGAAGACAATACCCAGTAGTATCTGGAATATTTAGCACTGTAGCTCCAGCTTTAATAACCGCTTCACAAACTCTAGCTAAAAACTCATTATCAGTTCTACCTGCATCCTCAGCGTAAAATTCTATATCTTCTACAAAGGTTTTTGCATAGGTTACAGCAGCAACAGCTCGTTCGATAATTTCTTCTCTTGTAGAATTAAATTTATGTTTAATATGTGAATCTGAGGTGCCAATTCCAGTGTGAATTCTTGGTCGTTTCGCATATTTTAAAGCATCAGCAGCAACTTCAATATCTTTTTTGACAGCTCGAGTTAGACCACATACAGAAGCATTTTTAACTAATTTTGAAATCAGTTCTACAGATTGAAAATCACCAGGTGATGAAATTGGAAAACCTGCTTCTATGATATCAACCCCTAGTTCATCTAAACGGGCTGCGATTTCAAGCTTTTGATCTGTATCTAATTTACATCCTGGGACCTGCTCTCCATCCCTTAGTGTGGTGTCAAAAATATGTACCTGCTCTTTACTCATTATATTTCATTAGTTTTGAATAATAAACGAAAATAGTATAAGCAGTTGAATTTACACCTATAGGTGCATAATAATTACAATGCTTATTCTATATTCAAAAGTATTATAACTTTAATATTAAGCAAGTTAGTAACTATTTTTTACGATGACAAATACACATAAAGATTCTTTATTCGTTTTGGTGAAGTCACTTTCTAAATCTGAAAAGAGACAATTTAAGTTATATGTAGGTCGTTTAGGGGTAAATACCGACTCAAAATTCATTGCACTTTTCAATCTTTTAGATAAAATGATTACCTATGATGAAAAGATAATATTAAAAAGTGCCATTGTTAAAAAAGCTCAGTTATCAAATTTAAAGGCGCACCTCTATAAACAAATTTTGATCAGTTTAAGACTGAATCCCGTGAATCAAAATGTAAGAATTCAACTGAGAGAACAGTTAGATTTTGCAACTATATTATACCATAAAGGATTGTATAAGCAAAGTTTGAAAATTCTTGAAAAAGCAAAAAACTTAGCTAATTCTCATCAGGAAAAAAGTATTGCTTTTGAAATCGTGGAATTGGAAAAGGTAATAGAAACACAGTATATTACAAGGTCAATTCCAGAACGTGCTGATGAGCTATCCCGAGAATCAGAGGAATTATCTGAAGATAATTTACTCGCTAGTAAACTTTCAAATTTATCGCTTCAACTCTATGGTATGATGCTTAAATTTGGATATGCTCGTTCCGATGAGGAATTAAAAAAAGTGGAGTCCTACTTTAAGCAACAAATGCCTCAGGTTGATATAGAACGTTTAGGCTTTAGAGAAAAGCTTTGGTATTATAAAGCACACCTTTGGTATTCTTTTTTAGTACAGGACTTTTTGTCCTCTTATAAGTTTTCATCTAAATTGGTGAGTTTGTTTTATGAAAAGCCTGAAATGATTCGCCTAAATCCAGTTTTTTATTTAAAAGGGAATAACTACCTATTGGAATCACTTTTCTTTTTAAATTATTCGAGTCAATTTAAGGAGGTACTTCATAGACTCGAAAAACAGATTAAAGAAGATGATTTTCCTCAGAATGACAATCTTATTTCGTTGTCGTTTCTATACTTGAATGCTCATAAACTCAATCAATACTTTATTGATGGTTCTTTTGATCAAGCACTCTATTTAGTAGATGAAATCAACCAAGGCATAAAACTTCACAAGGATCGAATTGATCAGCACCATATCATGGTTCTCTATTATAAAATTGCGAGTTTATATTTTGGAGTAGGGGATTATAAAAACAGTATTTATTACCTCAAATTCATTATCAACAATAAGACTTTAAAAATGCGGGAGGATCTCATGTGTTTTGCACGCCTTCTAAGTCTTGTAGCACATTATGAAGCAGGATTGGATTATCATCTAGAGGTTCAGCTCAAAAGCACTTATAAGTTTTTACTTAAAATGAATGACTTACAAGCAGTTCAAAAAGAAATTATCAAATTCTTAAGGAATTTAGGTGATATTTACCCAACAGAGCTTAAATCGGCTTTTAAAGGCTTGTATGATAGTTTGAAAAAGTATGAGGAACATCCCTATGAAAAGAGAGCATTCTTGTATTTAGATATACTTTCATGGCTAAAAGGACATCTTGAAAACAAACCTATTGCTCAGGTGATAAAGGAAAAGGCTCAAGTTCAATTGCGATGATAAAAGGGACGTTTTTGTTTTTATTCACATAGCTTCCAGATTGCATCATCTTTTGGAGGAGGAGCAATGATGCTCATTTTTTCTTTTTTGACCGGATGAATGAATTCGAGTTGTCTGGCGTGCAAAGAAATAGAACCATCTTTATTTGATCTTGGGAAGCCGTATTTTAGATCCCCTTTGATCGGACTACCTATTTTTGATAATTGAGATCGGATTTGATGATGCCTACCCGTATGTAGATCGATTTCCAACAGATGAAAATTGTCAAATGACTTCAGAAGTTGATACGATAAGGAAGCTCTTTTTGAATCAGGAACTTCATGATCATTTGCATAAGATTTATTCTGTTTTGGATTTCTAACCAAATAATGAATCAAGGTGTCAGCTGTTATCTTTGGCTTATTTTTAACTAAAGCCCAGTAGGTTTTTTGAGTTTGTTTCTCCGCAAACATTTTATTGAGTCGACTTAGCGCTTTGGATGTTTTTGCAAAAACAACAATACCCGTAGTAGGTCGATCTAAACGATGGGGTACCCCTAGGTACACCTCCCCAGGTTTATGGTCTCTTTTCTTGATAAACTCTTTGATGAGCTCACTTAGAGGAGCATCTCCAGTTTTATCTCCTTGAACGATATCACCAGCTCTCTTATTGACAATAAATAGGTGATTGTCTTCGTATAGGAGCTGAATAGTTTCGGTGGTTGTTTTTGTGGAACTAAACAAATGATATTCTAATATTGTTCTTCTTCATTTGGGAAATCCTCGCTTTTGACATCACTGACATACTGAGTGATGGCTGAAGTCATTTCTTCGTAGAGATTCATATACCTCCTTAAAAATCTAGGATTAAATTCATGTGTCATTCCAAGTAAGTCATGAATGACGAGTACCTGACCATCAACTCCACTACCAGCACCAATACCGATGATTGGAATTTGAACACTTTTTGCAATTTCAGCAGCTAATGCAGCAGGGATTTTTTCTAAAACAATAGCAAAACACCCTAATTCCTCTAATAACTTAGCATCTTTTTTAAGTTGATTTGCCTCTTCTTCTTCTTTTGCTCGAACAGAATAAGTTCCAAATTTATAGATGGATTGCGGTGTAAGACCTAAGTGCCCCATCACTGGAATTCCAGCCTTAATGATACGTTTTACAGAATCTTTTATGTCTTTACCACCTTCTAGTTTGACAGCATGTGCACCGGACTCTTTCATAATGCGAATCGCAGATTTTAATGCTTCTTTAGGGTCAGATTGGTAACTTCCAAAAGGAATATCAACAACCACAAGGGCTCTTTCAATTGCTCTTATTACCGATTGAGCGTGGTAAATCATTTGATCTAGGGTAATAGGCAACGTTGTTTCATGTCCGGCCATGGTATTGGAGGCAGAATCTCCGACTAAAATAACATCTACTTTTGCATTGTCTACTATTTTAGCCATAGAGTAATCATAGGCGGTTAACATAGAGATTTTTTCTCCTTGTTGTTTCATATCCACTAGGGATTTTACCGTAATGCGTTTAAATTCTTTTTTTGCTGTTGACATAGCTATGTTTTGAGGTGTAAATGTACAAAAAGCCTTTGAAAGCTTTACTGACAATCAGTTCTTCTTCTAGTATCAATGATATTACTGATGAGCCACTTTTTATTGACCTTTACAAATATAAAGGAATTAACACCGCAGTGACTCAATTGATTGTTGATATAAAACTGGTAAGGAACAAAAGCATGAGCCATTTTATCGCTTCGATTAATGGTGGCTTTTGAAATTCGTTCTTCAAATTTTATGCTATCAGGAATAGATCCTATTGAAGTAACAAATTTTGATATTGTTTCTTTAACTACTTTTGAAGCTCCATCTTTGAGTTCTATAACTGATTGTAATTCTGCAGTTTGATCAAAATAGGTCTTGAGTTGAATACTATCTCTTTGATGAAAATCCTTAAAGAATGATTCGATTTTTTGATGGATGATTTCGGATTCATCACCTTGAGCTACGACTACATATGTCGTAATAAATAAACATAAAAATAGTAATTTCTTTTTCATAAATAATGGTTTTAACAGTCTGAAAATCCAACACTTAAAGCTAAACCTCCTTTTGAGGTTTCTTTATAATTTGTATTCATATCCTTAGAGGTAGCCCACATAGTAGCAACAACTTTGTCTAAGGAGACCTTTGTTGAATCTACATCGGTTTCCATTGCAAGTGTAGCGGCATTAATCGCTTTAATAGCCCCCATCGAATTTCGTTCAATA